>Ga0256406_1001160_pt1 | contig 43714 bp, 45 predicted proteins | sample RumenRJG_03DNA_FD_185986 | JGI IMG/M metagenome (GOLD analysis project Ga0256406, IMG submission 185986) | Bovine rumen microbial communities from Lethbridge, Alberta, Canada - RJG_03 | ecosystem: Host-associated > Mammals > Digestive system > Stomach > Rumen | place: Canada: Alberta | collected... | reverse complement strand
GCTTCCGGAGTATATCCGTAATTCGCTGGCAAAGGCGGGTTTAGCGGCATAAAGATCCTATCTGATTGCCTGTATTATTGAGTTTTCAAGGTGCGAAGCCCATTTTTGCTATGGGAAGTTTTAGTTAATAACTCACATGCAGAAAGTTGTCACTCTCTATCTGGGATCACGGAGGACAACGTCGAAGCCCAAAAAAGATCCCTCCCGACAGACCGGGTAATAAATACTGCACTGTCGCTGATCAATCTGCGTATGACCGGTTCTGGGCGCTATCCGCGATGATCGCACTTTTCGCACTGTGTCATTAGATTTTTACTGTCTTCCTTATAAAAAACACCAGACCAGCTACAGATACTCTGAAGGATTGGAATGACGGATCTTCCCTTTTTCGTGAGGGTGTATTCGACACGGGGAGGAATTTCGTTATAGGATTTCCTGTTGACAAGACCGTCCGCGATGAGTTCCTTTAAGGTGGCGGCAAGAACCGCATCGGTGATGTTTTTCATTTCTTTGCGGATGCCGCTGTAACGGAGCTTTCCTTTTGCATTCAGGACGCAAAGTACGCGGGATTTCCATTTGCCGCCAAATATTTCAAGGCCGTATTCAAGGGGACAGCGGATATCATCATCGAGTTTTTTCTGGTACATTGGATCACCTTCCTGTAAGCTTTTGACCTTATTTTGCACATAACTATTAAATAACACAATACTATGAAATTTAATAGTGACTAATAAAATTGCTTATATATTTTGAATCATAAGAGACTGTGGTAATTTAAGGTCGCCGGAAGGGAAATTGATACGGGCTTCCGGATAATAACACAAGTTTGAATGACAGGAGGTAAAAATCATGATGTTAAATGAAGATGTAAAGAAACTGCTGAAGGAATCTATGTGGGATCTGGCGACCTGCAGTAACAATGAGCCGAACGTGATTCCGGTGGCATTCAAGGATGTGACCGAGGACGACAAGCTGGTGGTGGGCGATGTATTCCTGGAGACCACCCTGAACAACATACAGGCCAATGGCGGAAAAATTGCCATCTCCGTCTATGATGCACAGAACCTTCAGGGCTATCAGATTAAGGGAACCGCTGCATACGTCACCGAGGGCAAGATCGTGGACACCTTCAAGGCCATAGTGGAGAAAATGTTCAACGGTGCGGCTACTGCGAAGGGAGCGCTGATCATCACCCCGGAAAAGGTGATCGTCACCACTCCGGGCGCTGAGAACAAGAAAGTTCTGTAAGCTTTTTCAGGCACGAGTGCGCAATTTGCTCATCCGTGCTTGTGTTTTGGAGGTCTGTTCCTTTACACCGGAACGGGGGAATATACGGGCTCTGAACACTACAAGCACATACGGGTGGAAACGCAGCCGTTCGCTGATTCTTGGCATCTGTCTGGGGTATGCGATTGTTCAGGCCAGTCAATATCGTCCTGGGATTGTTTCTCCTATACCGGAAACAGAACGAGGTGATGAGATGGCAAAACCCAGTAAATGCAGAAGAATTTGCATGGAACCAGGATTTGACAGCTTTGCGCCGAATGGAATTTCATCAGGTGAGAAGCTTCTGGCTGTTGTCGCCGGAGATGCTTCGCAAGAAAGTCAGCGCACAGAGAATACGACGAAAGGAAGAAATGCAAATGAGGATCGCAGTAACTTATCAAGCTGGCATGGTTTTTCAACATTTTGGCCACACGGAGCAGTTCAAGCTCTATGATGTGGAAAACGGAAAGATCGTCAGCAGTCAGGTGGTGGACACCAATGGACAAGGCCACGGGGCATTGTCCGGATTCTTAGCGCAGGCAAACGTAGATGTTCTGATCTGCGGCGGTATCGGAGGAGCCGCCCAGACCGCTTTGAGGGAGGATGGAATCCAGTTCTTCGGCGGTGTATCCGGGCAGGCAGATGAGGCGGTTCGTGCCTACCTGGCCGGTGATTTGGGTTATGATCCGGACGTACATTGTGACCACCATGAGCAGGAGCATTCCTGCGGGGAGCACGCCTGCCAGGAGGATAAGCACGGTTGCGCCGGAAACGGAGGCAACTGTCATGAGTGAAAATTGCTCGCATAACTGCTCTGAATGCGGCAGCGACTTCAGTAAACGGACTGTGCCCCAGAGCTTGCTCGAACCGCTGAATAAAAACTCCTCTGTGAAAAGAGTGATTGGTGTGGTCAGCGGCAAGGGAGGCGTTGGAAAATTCCTGGTCACAGCCATGCTGGCGGTACTGAACCAGCGCAAGGTCCTGCATCCCGGTGGCAAGCCGGAGGTCTGCTTTGCGCTCTGCGAGGGCGATGAGGTCGAGGCCGTCTATGCCTACTGCAACTTGTACAGTCTTTGGAAAGCATAATGGAAATTACATATACCGAGGAAAAGAAGTTCACACAGGACGAGGTTCAAAGTCTATTTTTGTCGGTCGGCTGGGTTTCTGGGCAATATCCGGTGCGGCTTTACAAGGCGCTGATGCACTCCTCCACTGTCATCACAGCCTGGGATGGGGAGCGCCTTGTGGGCCTGGTACGGCTGATCGACGACAGTGAGCTGATGGCCTATATGCACTATGTTCTGGTGAACCCGGCCTATCACGGCCGCGGGATCGCTGGCAACATGATCAAGATGGTGAAAGAGAAGTACAGGAACTATCTCTATATCGAGATCATGCCGGAGGAGAGCAAAAACGCTTCTTTCTATGAGAAGTATGGCTTCCAGACCATGCCAGATGGGGTTGCGATGCAGCTCTGTAATTTCACAGACAAACGATGAGACGTATAAACCCATCCATGGAAGTGAAAGTATCTCTGCATTGCTTGCCGGTTTATTTTTGCTTCTCTCGTTACCAAGCATAACAGTTTTTCTTGTGAATGCAATTAATCCGTGCTGTTAGCATATCTATAATATGTACTTTATACAAACTGGGTTACATGCACAGGGAAATTGATATGTTTCCACAGACAGAGGCGTTATCTTGATATGTTTCCGCAAACAGAGGCAAATTTTCAATATGGTTCCACAAACAGTCGGACGGCGTGATTATATTTTCCACTGTCTCGGGGCATGTGGAGACGGTGGCTCTGCTAACGAGGACAAATTGAAAGAGGGCTGGAAAAGCCCGTGTTTAAGCCATTTCTGCGGCATCTGTCTTTCTGAAAAGAGAGGCCGGTGCCGCTTTTTCTGTCTGGAAAAATGTGAAAGTCGCTCTGGCGTGACTGTGGGAAGGCTATTTTGATGAATTTCTGTCGGGCGAGACTGTGGCTTTACTATTTTGGGTAGGTTGTGACTGTGAAAATGCTATTTTTCAGAAGTGGAGACTGTGGGAAAGCTATTTAAGAAGAAGCAGAAAAGAAGTCGGTGCAGCATCATCATCTGCACCGACTTCCTTCGTTTTAATCTTCTTTAAAGAATTCTTTTTCCAACCCTCTGACCAGTCCTGCCACATCGACGCATTGAACTGTTCCTCAGGGAATAGAGATAATAAAAAGATCTCGTTGACAAGATGGGTTGCTGAGAGTAGTATAGTGATAGGTGGGATATCCCACATATAGATTGGAGGTGAATACTATGGAGGCGATCAAAGATTATACGGTGCATATCGATAGTAAGAAGAGAGTTACGCTTAGAGGTGCACAGTACCAATATTATAATGTCAGGGAATACAAGAACGGATGCATCATGTTGGAACCACGAGAATTGACTGTTCCGGAGGGTATTTCGCAAGAGACTATAAGAGACATGGACAGGGCAATCGAAAACTTCAAAAAAGGGAAGGTTTCCACTGCTATTGATCTTTCTGATTTCTAGGAAGGAATACCCGAATGGGATACACAATACGAATGGGAATTCCAGAAATGGAAGAGTTATGGAATTCTCTACAAAAGCAGTATAGGGATGGTTCCATTAATAAAAAGGATAGGGAGCTGTATAAGAAATGGGGTAATGCATTAAAGAAATTGTCAGAGGACCCTATGTATCCCAGTCTTAGATCTCATGAAATAGAGGATTTATCAAGACGCTACGGAATGAGAGTCTGGCAGTCCTATCTGGAAAACAAAAAAAGTGAGGCAAGAAGAATGTATTGGGTTTATGGACCGGATCGTCAGGAGATAACGGTCATTGGTCTTGAGCCTCATCCTGAGAATACTAAAAATGGAGCATATGACAGGATAAAACTGTCAGGGCTGTGACATTTAAATTATATAACAGCTTTTGCGATAGAAGCAAAAAGCTGTTTAATTGCTAGCACTGACCGATATGGCCGGTGCATTTTTCATGCCATTCAGGACATCTATTATGTTGGGAGAAAGAATGCGGTCAATTAGGCGGAAAGGCCATGGACAACTTTATAGATATTGTCCATTGATGGAATGCTGTGAAACATTGTTTATTGAGACGGCTCATACAATTTGCTAATATTCTCATATGGACGAATGTCCATATTTCATTAAATAGGAAAGTCTTAAGAAAGTAAGCCGAAGTTATAACAATGAGTTCCCTTCCGGAACGCTCACTGGTCTGAAAAATTTTTATAAGGAAAGCACGAAAACAGAATCATGAAATTAGATCAGATTAATCGCAGTCGGAACTTTTCCAGGCGCTTGCTGCACGATTTTACCAAAGCGCTCATAGATTTATTACAGAAAAAGTCCCTCGAAGAAATCACGGTTGGTGAATTGTGTGCAAAGGCAAATTATCCTCGTTCAACATTCTATAACTATTTCGAGGATATCTACGTTTTGATGGATTATTGCTGGGAATCCATCGCTGAGTCCATGCAGATTACGGATTTTCAGAGCATCAGGCATGATGAACGGACCCTGTTATTATTCAGTCGTGTCTACGATTACATAGATTCGCACCGCGACAGCATTGAAAAGCTTTTGAAACATAATGTTACTGACGGGGCAATGCTCCAGTCTCTGGACAGATATATCCGCAAGCTGGTTTACCGAATGGTAACGGAATGTCCGCTTTCTTATAAATTTCCGCTGCCCTATGACCTTGTTGCCCGACATTACAGCAATACCGTTCAGATGGTTCTATCTGCCTGTTTGCTAAATGATCAGATTTCTAAAACCGAGGCATCTTCTTACATAGATTATCTGCTCGGAACACTTGAAAAGGAGAACAAACACGAATGATTATTTATTTCAGCGCCACAGGAAATTCCAAATATATTGCGGAACAGCTGGCAGAGGATGGGGAACGACTTATTTTTATTCCGGATGCTGTCGATCAGGGAAACTATGTTTTTACGGTTGAACCAGATGAAAGAGTGGGTATTATTTCTCCGACTTGCTGCTGGACGCTTCCTGACATAGTTGAGGATTTCCTGAAAAAGATGAAATTGAAATATGCCGACCGCCCATATGTGTACTATGTCGGAACCTTTGGTACTACAACCGGAGCAGCAGCCACAATGGCGGATCACATATTGAAAGCAAACGGACTTGCGTTTGATGCGATGTTCGATGTAAAAATGCCTGACACCTGGACCCCTGTCTTTGATCTTTCGGATAAGGAACGGGTCTCAAGGGTGAATCGTGAGGCGGATGTGCAGATTGAACGGCTGAAAGAGGATGTTCGCCGGAAAACAAAAGGAAAACATATGCATCTGACTACGCCGTATTTTACTGGTGTTATCGGAAAAACGATCTATGACGAATATACACGGAACACAAATCATTTTACGGTGGAGAGCCGTTGTATCGGCTGTGGGCTGTGCGCCAGGAAATGCCCTGTTCATGCGATTGAAATCGTGAACAAACATCCGGTCTGGATAAAAGAAAAGTGTACTATGTGTCTTGGCTGCCTGCATCGCTGTCCTGCGTTTGCCATTAAGTATGGAAAAAACACGGAGAAGCATGGACAGTATACAAATCCAAATGTAACGGTGTAATTCCAGATTGACGGGTTTTTCTCGATATTGGTATGATGATGGCGGGGGAGCGACACCGCATTTTGGATCAAATCACGAACAGCATGTTTCCATTTTGACCAGTTTCCACACAGCATGAACCCGTATGATTATATTTTCCACTGTCTCGGGGCACGTTGAGACCTGTTATTTGATGTCTCGGGTGAAGAAATGAAATATGTCAGAAGGCTTGTTTTTGCTGGATTGTTTGGGTGAGGGTATCACTACGTATGCCGGTAAAACCGTGAACGTAAACAGTCTGCGGAAACTTATCTACCGTTTGAGATTTACATAGTTGAGTGTCGCGATTGGATAACGGCGGGTCGTGTGTCGAAGTTAGATGTAGGGTTCAGGTTAGATGTCATACTGAAAAGTCATTTTCCCTTTGCATGAAGCGTTGTCTTTATGTATAATCAAAAGTAGGAAAATCCTACTTCTCTACTTTTAAGGAGATGATATTATGGCAACGATGAGTACAGAATTCGTTAATGATGCGAAGGTGATGTCCAAGGGGCAGGTGACAATTCCGAAGAACGTACGCGAGGCCCTTGGCATTGATGTTGGAGACAGGGTTACATTTATTGTAGACGGTTCGGATATCAGAATCATGAATTCGGCAGTCTACGCGCTGAAGCGTCTGCAGCAGCAGATGAAAGGCCAGGCGTCAAAGGCGGGTTTCACATCAGAAGACGATATTGCAGAATGGATCACAATGTCCAGAAGAGAGGATAACGCCCAGTGAAAGTGATGATTGATACGAATATCTTCATCTCTGCGGCGCTATTCCCGAATGGGCGTGTGGCTGAGGCTCTGATGAAAGCGTTAATGCCGCCATATGAGCCTGTGGTCTGTGATTTTATTGTGGATGAGCTCATCGAAAGTTCCGGGAGAAGTTTCCGGACAGGATGGTCGAGTTGGAGGCATTTTTGTTCACAGCTCTTCAGACCATTGAGATTGTCAGCACGCCGGTGGAACAGATTGAAGAAGAATTGAAGATAAGGGATGTAAAGGACAGACCAATTCTCAGAGCCGCATTGGATGCCGGAGCAGATGTCTTCCTGACTGGTGAATAGGACTTTCTGGAATCTTTGGTCACAGATCCCAGGATCATAAGCGTCAACGATTTTTTGAAGAGATAAAAAGTAATAGTTGATAAGACAGAGCAGACCGCTCCGGGGATTATCCCAAGGGCGATCTGCTCTTAATTGTAGATGTCGACCGTGAAGCGGTTCTCATAGACGGTGATCTGGCAAATGAGCTTGCGGACGAGGGCTTCGTCAAATTCTGTGATGTCAGCTATCTGCTTGCGAATGAAGATCTGCAGCTCCCGGACGCGCTTCTTTGCTTCTTCCTGCGAGCGGGTGTCGGTCTCGGCTTGCGCCTTCTGATCCCGGAGTCGGAAGATCTCGTCTGCGATGGAATCGTAGTCCTGTTAGCCTTCTTGATGAGCTCCTTCTGCAGCTCGTCGAGCCTTGCATGGTATCAGGGAATCATCGAGTTTACCAAAGCTGATATAGAAGAATGTGACATCATGCTGTTTAACAGGCCGTATGGATATGATGGCGAGAAATCGTTTACTGGGGAGACAATATCTCTTGCTGAGTTTAACTCAAAATATTCGGATGCAGTCTTTGAAATCGTTACGGAAAGATACTCTGGATATGACACAATATTCCATGGATGAATATGGCAAGCGAAGAATGACCCGATTTTTGGAATTATGCGTATATGGAATACGGGAGATATGATCTATCAGATTTAACAAAATCAGGTTTTTCTGTAAAAAAACTGTGGGGACATTGGTGCCTGTCACCTTAATTCTGGTATGATTTGAAATGTACAAGCATATAGATGTGCTATAGCACTCTAAATTCACTTGTATATTCGTGCTAATTTCGTTATAATGAAAGCACAAGTAAGGAGGTTTTCATTATGCCGAAAACAGAGGAAATGACAAATTTCACATTTAAAATGGATCGGAAAACTAGGAACAGTTACTCCAAACTGTGTGACGAGTTTGGACTTTCTATGTCATCTGCAACACTGGCTCTGGTACGGCAGGCGGTTCGTTCGCAGAGCATGAGCTTTTCTGTACGCGATGAGAATGGGTTTACACCGGCTCAGGCGGCAGAGTTGCAGAAGCGGATCAACGAAATTGAACGCGGTAATCTTGTCCGGCACGATCTGATTGAGGATTGAGGATTGAGTATGAGGGAGCTTCTATGGTCAGTGGGTGCTTGGGATGATTATTTAGAGATTCAGACAGATAAGGCTGTACTGAAAAAAGTAAATAAACTGCTCAAAGATGTGATGCGTAATGGTTATCAGGCTTCTTATGTAAAAGTCGAGATGTTGAAAGGTAATTTCCGGGGATATGCCAGCGTTCGGATCGATCATAAGAACCGTCTGGTTTTCAGAGCGGATGAGGTGACCATCTACATCGCTCAATGCGGTGGACATTATGACGATGAGTAGAAAATGTAAACAGCAAAACTATATGATGCATTTCAGCTTATTCAACACCTGATAAAAAGTCGGGTGCTTTTTTTATGCCATTTTTCAGGAGTTGATGAGCTATGGCAGATCGTATCAAGGGCATAGCCATTGAGCTGGACAGTTTTTCTGTTTTTCAAGAATTCCAAGCATGGTATACTAAGTAACGAAATTGTGCTAATGAAAATTATCATTTTTGTAATTATTGTACTGATATCCGGAGGACTATTCCTGCTGTCAAAAGCTCCTTCGGTTCCGAATGACTACACCCAAAAAGTAGAAACCAGCGGAAAGATCGAAGCGCGGTATATCCAAAAAGGATCGCATGCGGTAAAGCATTTTTCTGTCCCTGCGGTTGATGTTCTAAAAAAACATCTGGTATATTATCCGGACGAACTTGAGAGCTCTGATCAGATATTTCCTGTAATTTTTTCCCTTAACGGAACCGGTGTGGCCGGATCAAAATATACGGCGGTATTTGAGCATTTTGCATCCTGGGGCTTCATCGTCCTTGGAAACGAAGACTCTTCAACGGGCTTCGGAACTACGGCAGACAAAATCTCTCATGCATGTGTAAGATGGATTATGCCACATACGACATGGTCGGCGCTAAGCTGATACGCACAAAGACACTGGCGGCAGGAGACGAGTGTTGTAATTTGAAAGTACGGAGATAAGAAAACAGATGACTGAAGAACAATTAACGCAGGCCGAGTCCTTCTGGACTCGCAAGGATGAAACAGAAAAGAAGATGGACTCCGGCGCGGTTTACAGCTGGATCAATGATTTTCTCTCTGATCACAAGGTGCTCGCCCTGGCGACCGCTGCGGTGGATTTCGTACGCTGCACGCCGCTGGAATATACATGGCATGACGGAGCACTCTGGATCTTTACTGAAGGCGGTCTGAAGTTCAAAGCTTTGAGGCAGAACAAGAATGTTGCGGCAGCGGTCTTTGAGACAAATCCATCATTCGGCGGATTAAAATCGATACAGATCGAAGGAACAGTAGAGATACCTGAGCTGTATTCAGAGGAGTACAATCAGGCAGCTGCATTCCGCAAAATTCCGCTCAAAACTTTGCAGAAGCTTACAGAGCCGATGTGGCTGCTGAAGATCACGCCATCTGAAATCACCTGTCTGAATTCTGACTTTAAGAAGGATGTATACGGCAGCAGGCAGATATGGAGAAAATGAAACTGAGTCCGAGCTTCATCTGGAGAAATAGGGGTCGAGACGTCATTCCGGCAACCCCAACCCGGAGCCGACCGGGTCGAGACCTCGGCCGAACCGGCAGCCGCTATATATAAGTAGCTTCCGGCCTTATTTACCTTTGGACTTGTTTCCGAAAACGGGGCTTATATCCGGACATTCAGGTGAAACGCTCAAGCCAAGTTTCTATACGGTTATACGTGTGCTTGCGCCAATGATGTGAGAATATCAATTATGAATTCCACAGCTTGCTGATACTATAAGCAATTCCATAGTGCCAACTTGAAAATGCCAGCAATCCCACAGCCCCAACTGCCCACTTTCACAGAGAGAGGGAAAGCTGCTCCGAAGCACGGAGCAATCCGTAATTTATACAGTTTGTGGCACAAAGTATCGTATGAGTGTTTGCTGTCAATGTGGAATCCGTCATAGCCGTAAACTGCTGGATGTGCTAAACTGGATTCACAGAGAACTTCCAGAATGACTGAAAATCCTTAAGAAAAATAGAAGCGCATAAAGTAATGAGCATGGAGCAGACGGTATGCGCTCTTTTCTGATTTTAAAGGAACATATTTATAGTGTAAGGGTGCTGATAAGATGATCAAGCCTATCGTGAAGGATGAATTTCTTCTTCACCAGAAGTCTGAACCAGCGGCAAAGGACTGGAAGGATGAGTCATGACGACAGTATTAATGATTTACCTCGTTATCATTAACATTATTACTTTTTTTCTCTATGGGGCTGACAAGCTTAAAGCGGTTCATCATAAATGGCGTATCCCGGAGTCTGCGCTCATCCTTTTTTCCTGGATTGGCGGTGGCACAGGTGCATTAACGGGGATGCGTGTGTTCCATCATAAGACACGCAAGTGGAAATTCCGTATTATCGTTCCGCTGAGCCTGATTATCTGGATACTTGCCGTGGCTTACTTTATGTACACAGGCAATTACTACCATGCAGGTGAGGTGGCGGAGCACTATATACATAGCGATGCTGCGGTGACAGTAACAGAAGAAAAGACTGGGTATCTGTTTGACGGTCCAGGAACGGACGATTTGATAATTTTCTACCCGGGAGCGAAGGTGGAGACTGAGGCTTATGCGCCGATACTTCATGAAGTTGCGGAATGCGGGTATGATTGCTTTCTGGTTAATATGCCGTTTCGCCTGGCTTTCTTCGGCTTGAACAAGGCAGAGGATGTGATGGCAAGACACCCTGATTATGTGCAATTCTATATGGCAGGACATTCTCTCGGCGGGGCTATGGCCGGGAATTTCACTGCAGAGCACTTGAATGAGATAAGAGGTGTGATCTTTATGGCGGCTTATCCGACAAAAACCCTCGAGGGGTCAAGGGCTCTCAGCCTTTATGGCTCACAGGATGGTGTACTGAATATGAAGCATTATCAGGATAGTCTGTCTCTTATGCCGGATGATTTTACAGGCGTTATCATCGAAGGCGGCAATCACGCGCAGTTTGGTGACTATGGAGAACAGAAGGGTGACGGAGAAGCAACGATCAGTGCTGAGGAGCAATGGGGTGAGAGTGTGACAGCGATTATGAATTTCATGGAGAAAAGCGAATGATCATCAATACCGGGATGCGGACGGATATACCTGCATTTTACAGCAGATGGTTCCTGAACCGTCTGGAAGCCGGAGTTGTTCTCATCCGGAATCCTTACAATCCGAACCAGGTGACGCGGTACCGTTTGTCTCCTGATGTGGTGGATCTGATTGGCTTTTGTACGAAGAATCCGGCGCCGATGCTGCCGCACATGGATGCGTTGAAAGATTACGGCCAGTACTGGCTTGTGACGATTACACCATATTGGCGCGGGAAGGACTGAGTTGGCAGAATATGAAAATGCATGATCCGGATTCACCGTTTCTTATCGGCGGGTCAATGCCGGATGACCATATCCATGAGGCTTTACAAGAGAGCTGGAGGGATCATCAGATGTCGATCTTTGACCTGATGTAAAAAACACTTCAGAACATAAGCCAACCAAAGGAGAATCACATTGACGATTGAAGAATCCGTATTTCAAAAAGTAAAGATCGATCCTGAGAAGTTGCGTAACTTTGGTTTTAAGCCTGCGGACTCTGCTTATGTCTATGAAACGGACTTCTGTGACGGCGAATTTCATGCCATCCTTACCGTGGATGATACAGATCATCTCTCTGGCACGGTGATCGAGACAGAAACCGGGGAGGAATATCTGCCGCTCAGAATCCGTGACGTGATGGGTGAATTTGTGCATCATGTGAGGGAAGAGTATATTTCGCTCCTGAAATTTATCGCTATACAGATCGGCACACCGGTTCCTTTCCAGTCTGACCAGGCGAACAGGATCGCCTTGAGAATAACAGAGAAGTATGGTGATGCGCCGGATTTTCCATGGAATGATGCGGCGGATGACAGCAGGGATTATGGCGTGTTCCGGCACAGGAATAATGAAAAATGGTACGCTTTATTGATGTACACAGCTGAGACGAATCTCAAGACTGAGGAGGAGAAAGCTGCTGCGAAGCAACAGGCAGAAGAAGAGAAGAAACGGCGTGCAGCAGAACGGAAGAAACGTGAAGAACTGAAGAAAGCCGGAAAGAAGGTTCCACCGTTAAAACGGAAGAAGGAAAATGATGGCAGGCCGGCAGAAGTTAAGAAGATCAATATCCTTAACCTGAAAATCCGGCAGGAGGATAAGGCAGATCTGCTGAAGGAGTCGGGGATTTACCCTTCTTACCACATGAGCCAGAAAACGTGGATTTCCGTAAAGCTGGATGATACGCTGCCGGATGACCAGATTATGGAGCTGATCAATCACAGTTTTACTCTCACAGGTAAAGGCGGTAATAAACATCAGCGGCCTGACGGCAGGAAGGTCTGGATCGTTCCGGCAAATCCAAAGTATTACGATATTGTCACCGTGTTCAGCAATACGGATGAAACGATCTGGAAGCAGGGCAAGGGGATCGAGACAGGGGATATTGTTTACATGTATGTAGCGGTCCCGTACTCAGCAATTCTCTATAGGTGCACGGTAACGCAGGCTTATTCTGCCACTGAAGGGAATATGGATCTGATGGATATCCACATCGACGAGAGATACGACAAGGATATGTGTACGTTAGAGAAGATGAAGAAGTTCCATGTGACGACAGTCCGGGGACCACGCTTCATGCCGGAAGAACTGGAACGGTTTATACAAGAGGAGATAAGGTGATGTCCCATTTTTATTTATCCCAAAAAACAGCTGAGTATGACAGGTACGGACGATTTACCGTTTACGTTTCTATAAAGGACTCGTTTAGAAGAAAATCTTCTACTCCGATATACGGAATTCCTTTGTCGTCTTTCCGCGGATAAATAAAATCCCTAACAACTACAATTTTCTGAAAGGAATCAGGAATTCGCAGAAGGGAAGCACTCTCCTGTTCTTTCTTTTCAGGATCTTCTACGGAAAGGGCGGATTGTATATAACAGCGGGTATCCCCGCGGTTGATCATAAAATCCACTTCCAACTGCGTTAAGGCATGTTTTCCGTTCTCTTTTTTTACGTTGTATGGGACTAGCCCGACGTCAATATCAAATCCACGGCGTTTCAGATCATTGAAAATTACATTTTCCATCAGATGCGTCTCTTCAATCTGCCGGAATCCAAGCCTGGCATTTCGGAGCCCGACATCTGTAAAGTAATATTTGATCGGCGTATGAATGTATTTTGAAGATTGAAGATAATCCGTGGGTCAATGTGGACTTTTCGGATGTTATCAAATGTCGGGAAAAGTACATCCCAACCGGAGATCATAAGGAGAATGTTGCATGTGACATTACAGACCACAGATGGTTTGACGAGGTTCCGTTTGATAAGGAAAAAGGAATTGTATTTCTTGCCGCCGGGGTATTGCACTATCTGACAGATGAGACGGTTAAGGAACTGATCCGGGATATGGCGGAGCGTTTTCCGGGAGGGCTTTTCATATTCTTGAAAAGGTTAATTACTATAGCCTTAGTGCTTATGGCATTGGTCTCAAAAAAGCTGCAGATTTATTTGTAATAGAAGGACAACGTCTTATGAAAAGAATTATGGTTCTAAACGGCTCATCACGTTCTCATGCATTTACCGATTCGTTAATCCAATCTTTCAAAGCGGGGGCCGAATCACGAGGGCATGAAGTCACGGTGATGGAATTGCGAAAAATGAACATTCACCCCTGCATTGGATGTCTGCATGGTGGAAAAAATCCAGAATCGCCTTGTACACAGTCTGATGACATGGACAAGATTTATGTCCAGTACAGAAAATCTGATATCATCGTATTAGCAACGCCACTTTTTTTCTGGTCTTACAGCGGGCTTCTTAAAAATGCTATGGACCGCCTGTGGGCTTTAGCCGAATGTCATCAGGATGTATTGCACGGAAACCATAAGAGTGGGGCACTTTTAGTTGCTGCCGGTGGAAGCCATCCGGAACAGCTGCTCATGCATTTTGACTATTTGATGACACGGCTGGATTGGGTTAATATTGGCAATGTAGTACTTGAGCATACCGACGATTTAGACATTCATAACATTGCCTTTAATACAGAAGCATTTCACTTAGGCGCATCCATCCGTTGAGGTACATCATGATTACGATTAGAAAGCAGCATTCAGAGAAGGACAATATGTCCTGGATTTTTATGAAACGTTGATTGATGATATGAAAAATGCGACATATCCGATCCGATGGGAAAAGGGTGTTTATCCTGTTTTATCGGATATATTGCATGCTATAAGGATGGAAGAATTATATGTCACAGAGTTGGAGCAAAACATCGTCGGCGCATTTATCGTAGATCACGTTCAGGGTGACGGGTACGCTTTGGTACACTGGAATAAAACTGGGAGATGTTAAAGCTGATAGGAAGCGGGATAAGTCCCATATTACGAATGAAGCGTATCCGTCCATCTGTCGACAAGCTCCTGGGAGCAGGTATTCAGATCCGCAATGCCGTACACATATCTGGCTGCTTCATCACAGAAGGCATCGATGATATCTGAGTTTTCATTTGACGGAACCATCGTCTCAAAACGGTCAAGGTTACTGTATACATAGTTTCCGGCTTCTGCATCGTAATTATTCATGGCATCCTTTTCCCTGAGAATTCGGCGCGCCTGAGAACTTACGGGAATTCCCTTCTCTGTGCCCTGCAGGAGAACCATGTCTTTGTCATTGACCAGAAAGTTCAAAAGCTCGGCAGATTCTTTGGGATAGGGCGTGTTTTTGCTGATGGCATACATGGTGGCCGGTTTTACATACCATCCATAGAGCGCGTCGTTATCGGAGGTACGGGGAGGCGTGGACAGCACGGGAGAACCTCCTTTGTCCTCGAGCTGTGTACAGTAATTCGCAGCATCGCTTGCCCAGATTCCAACACCTGCACAGGTTCCGTTGCTGAAATCCGTGTCGGTGCTCTTGCCGTCGAGACAGATCACCTGTCTGTCGAAAAGATCCTTGTAAAATTTCAGCAGCTCGGCAGCAGTGTCGGTATCGCCGGTATATTTTCCGTCTTCGTCGAAAAGGGTCTGTCCGGAGGTCTGTTCATAGTGCGCAAGAACGGAGAGAAAAAGATGCTTGTCGCTCAGGTGAAGCGGGTAGCGGCCGTCTTTGTTCATGACGGATGCTGCCGTGAACAGATCATCCCATGTCTCAGGCACCTTTAATCCATATTGATCAAGAATGTCCTGATTGTAGTAGAAGACAACGGCATTGTAAGCGATCGGGACAGCGTTCAGCACGCCGTTCGATGTCCCGTAGCTCAGATCCTTTTTGCTGTAGGCCTTGAGATCGATGTAATCCGAGACCTTATTCAGGTCATAGTAGCCGGAACCGTCGGCGGAGTACTCGCGGATCCAGTTGTAATTGATCTGCATGACATCGGGAGACTTTCCCGAAAGCATGTAAACGCGGTTGCGCCGCTCATAGCCATTCCATACATTATAGGAGCAGTTTACTTCGATATTCGGATATTTCTCTTCAAAAGCGTCGATACCTGTCAGGGTATACAGATGTCTGTCGTCATTTCCCCACCAGCTGAAGCTGATGATGGTATCCTTTGTCGTATCCGTGGGAACGGTGTGGTTTTCTGGTTTAATGACAACGTAATAATAGTTAAAGCCAAAGAAAAACACGAACAGGAGAATAGCGATAATAAAACGCGCCACATTGTGTTTTTTTCCTGATCTCCTCATATCTCATCACTTCCCTTGCCATCCATGTATTCATCTATGTAGTCTTGCGCTTTATCGCTCTTTTTTCCCTTGTAGAGAAGCTTGTCAGCTCTTTGGAAAACCTTTTCAAAGTCCTGGTCGTCTTCGTGAACGAAGGATGTTCCGCTGCAGAAGGAGAGGCTGTCGGTGGAATAGTCGGTGCCGAGAGTCTCATTGAAACGAGTCCGAAGGGCATCGAGGTAGTTCGCGAGCTCGACCCTGGAACTCTCCTCATCCGGGATATCCATGCAGCCGAACACGCCGAACTCGTCGCCGCCGAGTCTTGCGAGCGTAAATTCTGATCCGAAGGTGTCGGACAGGAGCGTGGAAAAGCGGCGCAGGACCGTATCGCCTTCCAGGTGGCCGTGCTGATCGTTTATGGATTTGAAGTTGTCCAGATCAAAGATGGAAAAACTCATGGTTCTTCCCGAAGGCATTTCTTTAATGAAGCGATTTGCCATGCGGTGAAATTCTTCGCTGTTGTACAGACCGGTCATGCGGTCATGCTGCGCTTCCTGCTGCAGGGAATCGACATAGTGATTCGCGGATACATTGATCCGGCTGGTTTCGATAATACCGAAAATGAGGATGACGGCGACGACGATCAGGATCACCAGAATTGTGCTTTCCATGAAACGGGTGTTGTCCTGGATAATCAGACGCAAAGGTACGGTGCAGACGACGCGCCATCCGTTACTGCACTCATCCGTGGTGATCAAGGCTGTGTCCGACATTACGCTTCCGTTTCTGAGCTTGCCGAGGTATGAAACGGTAGCAGCCGAAAGCTTTGCGCCGATTTTGTCACTATCGTTCGAATAGAGAATCTGGTTCTCTTCGTTTACCAGGGAAACCTCCATGCCGTTGAGCTGTTCCGGAATCTGAAAGACACTTTTCAGCTCGCGGGAGTAGAAGGAGATCAGGATGATGCTGTAGGAATTGAAACGCTCGAAGAAATAGATATGCTCCGTATCGCCGTTTAATCCGAAATACCAGGTGCCTCGCTCGTCGTTCTGTTTGAGAATGCTGTAGAAGGCATCATACATTCCGCCGTTTGCATACATGTTTTTCGTGATTTTGGAGAGTGATCCGATGACTTCGTCGTTCTGGTAGATGATCGCAAAATCGGCGTAGTTATCCAACAGACTCAGATCTGTGATGTCGTCATTGATCTGATTGGAAATCTGGAGCTGTGTGTAGGGATCTGCGTTTTTGTCAGAGGGATCATAGGTATAATTGGTATTGCTGGAAAAAAGCAGCGCGGAAGCTTTTTGAACCTTGTTCAGATAGGAATCAATATTCAGTTCCATCTGGCGGTTGCTCGCGCTGACCAGACTGGCCGCATTTTCGCGCATGAAAATGTTAGATCTTCCCGTAAGAAGCAAGATGATATATAACGTAATTACAAGAATCAGCGTTGAAAAAAGAATGATGGTACGAAGCTGTGTTTTTTTTAACTCATTGTCCATTGTTATCAGACATTTTCTTTCAAATGATCATGTTATGCTAAATAATTACATATCAGCAATTTATAAAAGTATAGTATCATCGGTTTTATCATATGTCAATTTGAAGTCATTGATAGCAGAGATTATGCACCAGGGGAAGGCAACAAAACTATTACCATGATAAAAATAAGTATGTTATACTGTTAACTTATAGATAGAAAGCGCGGTCGTAATCTGCGACAGGATTCCATGGTCTTTCGCGCAAATAACAATCAGGTTGGATCAAGAATACTATGAGTGATAAGTCTTCCGGTGTATATGTCATCGACAGAGATTATAATATTGTAAGCTGCAATGAAACGATTCTGGAGCTTTACCCGCAGCTGGAAAAGGGGAAAAAGTGCTATAAGTGTCTTATGAATCTGGATACGCCATGCCCGCCGTGTCCTGTAGCAAATCATGTCAACGGACCACAGACCTACCTGGATCCGATTCGGGGCATTTATGAGACGGTTGACGCTGTGGAGATGGTGCTCGAAGACGGAAGCACCGGACATGCGCTTGTATTGAGTACTGTGGGCGAAAGTGAAATGGTATCCGCACGTCTGTCCCAGACCCGCTCAGAGCTGACGCGTCTTCTGGAGCATGAATATTACGATTCCGTGATTGATGGATTTTCCCGCAAGGGGTTTATCCGTGAGACAGAAGAACTGTTTTCCAGAGACAATCCCTGCGATTATGCCATGATTGTCTTTGATCTGCGGAATTTCAAGGCACTGAATGATATTTTCGGGATCGTATGCGGAGATCAGATCCTGGTGTATATCTTTGAAACACTGACGAACAGCTGGCTAAATCCCGTTGTTTCCGCAAGGCTGGAATCAGACTGGTTCATCTTTCTGGTTCGCAAGAATCTCCTGGACCTGAACCGTCTGGAGGAAATTCTGAACCTCAAGTGGACAAACGGAGCTCAGAATGTTCATTTACATCTGCGCTGCGGAATCTACGCGATTGAGTCCGCTAATGATTCTGTCACAAAGATGATAGATCGGGCCATTCTGGCAAAGGAAGCTGCAGACCAGAGGGAGACGGGCAACTTTGCGATTTTTGATTCCAATATGCAGAAGATCTATGTAAACAGGGCGGGCATCTTATCCTCTTTTCAGAACAGTATGCAGGAGAACGAGCTGAAGGTTTATTTCCAGCCGCTGGTTCGCTGTTCGGATGTCAGGATCTGTTCCGCAGAAGCGCTGATCCGCTGGAAGCATCCGGAAATGGGAGTCGTATCGCCGGGCGAATTTATTCCCGCCCTGGAAAAAAACGGGATGATCTCTCAGCTCGATCATTTTGTATTGAAAAAGGTATATCAATTTCAGGAATCTATGCAGAAGATGGGATTGAAATACGTTCCCGTCTCTATCAATCTGTCGCGGCAGGATTTTTATAACGATCAGATGATGAACGATATCTTCGGATTTGGAATTCAGAACAGGATTCCGAAGGGTATGATCAATTATGAGGTGACGGAAACGTCAGTGGCAGTTCTGAAAGAGAACTGTGCGTATTTTCTCTCCCAGTTCCGAAAGAACGGGTCAAGTATCCTCGTCGATGATTTCGGGACCGGATATTCCTCGCTCGGGATGATCGGAGATATTCCCATCGATATCATCAAGATTGATAAGGCATTTATCGAGCAGATCGAAAACCAGCCGACGACGCGCAGTATCATAACCGCAATCATTGATGTTTGCCATAAAGCCGGGGTATCAGTTGTGGCAGAGGGAGTGGAGACCGAACATCAGGTGGACTTTCTCAGAAGGAATGGCTGTGACTATATTCAGGGCTATTATTTCTATCAGCCAATGAGTGAGGAGGCATTCCGGGACCTCCTCATCTCGTCGCAGGAGATATTGTGCGAGAAGAATAATGCGAAGAAATCATGCATCGGACAGGAGACCGATGCCTACAATCTGATGGATCTGGTCAATTATTCCGGTCAGTTCATCCAGGTGTGTCACCCCGAGGATTACTCCATGGTGTTCGCAAATGAGATGACGTTGAATATTTCCGGACATCCGAAGGAACCGTACCTGGGAAGAAAATGCTACGAATACATGCTCGGGCTGGACGCACCCTGCGGTCACTGTCCGATGAAGCAGATGGGCGATGAGAACGAGAAGGAAATTGAGACAGATGACGGAGAGCATGTCTTCCGGCTGAAGGCCCGCTTCGCTTATTGGAACGGCAGGAAGGTCTTCATGGAATACGGCAGAGATATCACGGACACAAAGGCTGCCCAGAATCGATATGCCAGCCAGATCCGCGCGATTCTTGAGCTTCTTCCGGACGGACAGGGAGTTTTCCATATGGATGTCACGGCGGATAAGTGGATCAGCTCCGGCGGACATGCCAAGAATGCGCGGGATATTCAGAACATGGGGGATGTCGACAGCGTGATTCGAAGGATTGGGTCCTTTGTACCGTCGCCGGAGGGACAGGAGGAGTTTTTCCGGACTTTTTGCCGGGATGCGCAGCTGAAGGCTTACCAGAATAAGCAGCACCAGATTGTGCTTGAAACGGAATCCTATTACGATGACAGATCGATCCGCTGGTCGAGAATTACCACCCACCTGATTGAGAATCCTTCGAACGGACATCTCGAGAGTATCCTCTACGGTGTGGATATTTCAAGGGAAGCAAAGCATATAGAAGAGCTTGAAGTCGAGCGTCTGCATGGAAGGCAGGAAAAGGAGATCCTGAAAAAACAGGTGAGGACGGCTATGGAGATGTATTCCAGGGCGGATCACGACAGACGCTACGATTTTCTGACCGGTCTTTACAGTCGGCTCAGTCTGAATGAATACCTTGAAAATGTTGACAAGAAACAGACGAATGATGTCTTGGCTGCGATTATGGTTGACCTGGATGACTTTAAGGGAATCAACGATAGGTACGGGCATCCGGCCGGGGATAAATGCCTGAGCACACTGGGCAAGATGCTTCTGGATTTTGGTGTGTCCCGGGGTATTGATTTTTACCGGTACGGAGGAGATGAGTTCGTAGGTCTGTTGAAAAATCCCGGTGAGGATATAAAGGGTCTGGAGGAAGACCTGCTGAACCATGTGCGGAAGCTCCATGTGGTATATGGGGATGTGAAAATAAATCTTTCGGCCTGTGTAGGAATAACACAAGACGGCACAAGCTGCCGGAGTATGATCATTCGAGCGGATCAGGCCATGTATCTTGCCAAGCACAACGGGAAAAATCAGGGTTGTATCATGTGACTACAGTCAATATGGGGGGAAAGGAATGAAGACGTTTGATTATGGGGAGCGTAAAGCGACAAATGTTCTGCTTCAGCCGGTGGATGAGCATGACCTGTCCCTGATCGAACAGGAAGTAGCGTTCATTGGTTCGAATACGAATGAGAACTTTCATGTGACAGCGTTTCTGGTGGATGACTGGAACAGGGATCTGTCCCCGTGGCAGGCGCCCGCGGTATTCGGAAAGGAAGATTTCGGCGACGGTGCAAGGCAGACGCTCCAGGAAATCCTGAAATATTGCGAAGAGGACAGCAGGAAGTATTATATCGGAGGATATTCCCTTGCAGGGCTATTTTCTTTGTGGGCGGTGTGCCAGACGGACCGGTTCTGTGGGGCTGCCGCAGCGTCGCCCTCCGTGTGGTTTCCCGGATTTACAGACTACTTGAGAGATCACAGGGTTCAGAGCAAATCCGTGTATCTGAGTCTAGGAAATAAAGAAGAACGATCCCGGAACGCGGTCATGGCTGCGGTGGGTGACCGGATTCGCGAGACCTATGAGATTCTTCGGAATCAGGAGATTCCATGTACACTGGAATGGAACGAGGGGAATCACTTCCGGGATTCGGAATTGAGAACGGCAAAGGCATTTTCCTGGGTGTTGGCCTGCCGTTGATTTAAGCGGGCAATCTTCGATTCTCACGCATGTTTGCATTAAAAAATTCTGGTTCGAGCTTCAGCAGGATAAAACCCATATTCAAATAAACTCTATATTCAAAAGAAAAATCCGGCCCTATGGCCGGATTTTCACTTTACCGGATTTTCATTTTAATAGAAGGATGCTGACGCATTATCTGATATGACAGCCCGCTCCTATGATTTACCACTCCTGGAAACCGTCAAACCAGAGCTTGAGGTCCTCCATGGATACTTCTCCGCCGACACGTCGTCCTTCCATGACCTTAGCGTCCTTGCCGACAATGTTCTGAATGCGCTCACAGGTTCTTCCCATGCCGCTTCCACCGGAGGTGCAGAAGGGAATGATGATCTTTCCGGCAAAATCAGCAGATGTCAGGAAGGTGTCAACGATGCTCGGTTCTCTTCCCCACCAGATCGGGAACCCGAGAATGATGGTCTTGTATGCACGGAGATCCGGTGTCTTCTCTGCCATGGCCGGATGACAGTTCGGATCCGCCATTTCAACGGTAGATCTCGACTGCTTGTCCTTCCAGTTCAGATCCTCTTTTGTGTATGGCTTCTCGGGAACGATCGCGAAGATATCTGCCTCTTCCTCAGATGCAATCTGCTCTGCTACTTTTTTGGTGGTATCGCTTACGGAAAAATATGCGACCAAAGTCTTGCTCATATCAAAATCCTCCTTTTATTCTTCTCCTATCTGCTGTCTGAAATATCTGCACATAATCAGCGTACAGATCCGGCAGACGGAAAAACGTTCGAAATGAGTCTCCTGTCACTACCGGACTTCGTGTATATTATAACGCATCGGGAGATAAAGTGGAAACTAATTTGTGAAGCGGTCATGTTTTTGAGTTTTGAGTTTTTCACTCTTGTGCGCAGCCATATAGAATTGTTGAAATTATGATGTGCGAACTAGCAAATTGTTGTAGAATAATAGCACGGAAGAATGGTTGAGAAGCAGAAAGGACTGGAAAGTCTTGATGCTTCATGAAAAAGGATACTGGATTTTATGAGGAGGGTGCACATTGAAGAATTATTCAGAGGATCCGGACAGACAGTACCACGTTCAGACCAGAAAAGGAGAGGTGGGCCGTTACGTCATTATGCCCGGTGATCCGAAGCGATGCGTAAAAATTGCGCAATATCTGGACAATGCGAAAAAGATAGCGGACAACCGGGAATTCACAACTTATACCGGTTATCTGGACGGAGAAAAGGTCAGCGTCACATCGACCGGGATCGGGGGACCATCGGCATCAATCGCGATGGAGGAGCTGTATCGCTGCGGGGCGGATACCTTTGTAAGAATCGGTACCTGCGGAGGCATTCAGACGGAGGTGAAAAGCGGAGACATCGTCATTGCAACGGGAGCGGTCCGGATGGAAGGTACGAGCAGGGAATACGCGCCGATCGAATATCCGGCTGTCCCGGATCTTGATGTAACCAATGCGCTGGTCGCATCGGCAAGAGAGCACGGTTATCCCTGCCACCATGGCGTGGTGCAGAGCAAGGATGCCTTTTACGGACAGCATGAGCCGGAGAAGATGCCTGCCGGCTATGAGCTGATTCAGAAATGGAATGCCTGGAAAATGATGGGATGTCTCGCGTCCGAGATGGAGTCGGCGGCGCTGTTTATCTGCGCCGGCAAGCTGAGAGTCAGAGCGGGTGCCTGTTTTCTGGTGATCGCGAATCAGGAGAGAGAAAAGCTCGGCCTTGCGAATCCGGTCGTTCTGGAGACCGATCAGGCGATCCGGACAGCGGTGGGAGCTATTCGGCGACTGATACGTGGGGACAGAGAAGGCGTAAGAAGAAACGATGGGGATACAAATGAGAATACAGACGACGGGACATAATAAAGGATGGGATGCAAAATGAGTATAACCACAAGGCAAGACAGGCGGGAATTCGTCTTAAAATAATACAAATGATGAGATACAAATGAGAGGATGCAAATGAGCGAGAGCATAGGGAAAAATACAGCAGGTGAATTGGAAAGGTACACAATCGAAGAACTGATTCGGACGGCAGTCGATCAGCTTGCGTATTCGTATGCGCCGTATTCGAATTTCAAGGTCGGGGCAGCGCTGCTTGCGGGGGACGGGAGAATATTCACGGGATGCAACATCGAAAACGCGGCTTATACGCCATCCAACTGTGCCGAGAGGACCGCTTTTTTCAAAGCGGTGAGTGAGGGCGTCAGAGACTTCCGGGCGATCTGCATTGTGGGAGGAAAAGGCGGAAATCCGACCGGCTATGTCGCTCCGTGCGGCGTCTGCCGTCAGGTCATGATGGAATTCTGCGATCCGGAGACGTTCCGGATCATACTTGCTTATGGCAGAGAAAATTGCAGGATCTTCCGGCTGAAGGATCTGATGCCGGAGGGATTCGGACCGGGCGATTTGAATCCATGAGACTTTCAGACCGACGGTTGATCGTCCGTGGCCGCGAAATTCGATTTTTCCAACCATTCAAGCCCCGGTCTGGAGAACATGCGGTTTTCTCGATGGACTGAATGGCTGCAGATATTTATGGCCGCTGACAGAGATATTATGGATAAAAGAAAGCAGGTGAGAAATAGATGATCATGGAAAAGCTTGAAAAATGTCTGGCCTGTGTCCGGGAGAAAACAGATTTTGTGCCGGAGACGGCGCTGGTTCTCGGCTCCGGTCTCGGCGGGTATGCGGATCATGTGCAGATCGAAGATACGATCGATTACTCGGAGATCGAAGGCTTTCCGGTTTCAACGGTTGCCGGACATAAGGGAAGGTTTGTCTTCGGTCGGATTCAGGATATTCCTGTCGTGATCATGCAGGGACGGGTGCATTATTATGAAGGATATCCGATGACCGATGTGGTGCTTCCCGTAAGACTGATGGGACTGCTGGGGGCGAAGAAGCTGATCCTGACAAATGCGGCGGGCGGGGTCAATCCTGATTTTCAGCCCGGGGACCTGATGATGATTACGGATCAGATCGCAACGGCGGTTCCGAGCCCTCTGATCGGGGAGAATCCGGAAAAGCTCGGACCGAGATTTCCCGATATGAGCGAGATTTACAGCCGTCGTATGCGGAAAATTATCCGGGAGGAGGCGGAAAAACTGGAAATCCGACTTCGTGAGGGGGTTTATGTTCAGTTCAGCGGTCCAGCATATGAGACGCCCGCAGAGGTCAGACTGTGCAGATCATGGGGCGGAGACGCCGTGGGAATGAGCACAGCTTGTGAAGCGGTCGCTGCGAAGCACATGGGAATGGAGATCTGTGGGATATCCTGCATCACCAATATGGCTGCCGGCATTCTGGACGCGCCTCTTTGCCATGAGGAGGTACAGGAGACGGCGGATCGCGTGGGAGATCGGTTCGGAAGGCTGATCACGGCAGTCGCAGAGAAGATATAAGAAAGGCTGCGATGCGGGAAGTATCGGAATGATTAGACAGAGAGACCGGAAAGAAACGAAAAAGCCGAAAATAGACCGGAAAGAAAAATGGAAACGTCCGCTATGCGGATAGCACCGGATACAGTTTTATGTTATACTTTAACCCGTCTGTTTCAGCGGTTCGTTTACAGATCTTTTTACGTGCCGAAACAGGATCAGTTCCAGATCTGTGTCCACATGAGAAATGCGGACATACGCAGATTTGTTCCCGGAACGCGGGATTCACATAATTTTTCAAAGGCGGTATTTTTTATGGACACAAAACAGCGTTCGGCGTTTTCCAGCAAGATCGGCTTTGTGCTCGCGGCAGCCTCATCTGCGGTCGGGCTCGGCAATCTCTGGAGATTTCCGTATCTCGCCGCGAAGTACGGAGGCGGCATCTTTCTTCTGACCTATGTGATTCTGGCAGTGACATTCGGATTTGCTCTCCTTCTGGCCGAAATCGCGATCGGAAGAAAAACCAGGCAGAGTTCAATCGGAGCATTTAAGAAGCTGGGGCAGAAGAGCAATATCTGCGGAATTCTCGGCATGATCATCCCGATGATCATCACCCCCTATTACTGTACAATCGGCGGGTGGGTCACGAAATATTTTGCCGTTTTTCTGACCGGCCAGAACACGGAAGCCGCCGGCGACGGATTTTTCAGCAGCTATATCAGCACAACGGCGCAGCCGATCCTGTGGATGGCGGTATTTCTGGGGCTTACCGCTCTGGTGGTGTATCTCGGCGTCGATAAGGGGATTGAGAAGGCAAGCGTGATCCTGATGCCGATTCTACTTGCCTTGATCGTGATTATCGCCGTGTACGTGGTCACCAGGCCGGGCGCATCCGCGGGACTTCTCTATTATTTGAAGCCCGATTTGTCCAAAATCAGCGGAAAGATGGTTCTCGGCGCTTTGGGACAGCTGTTTTATTCCCTGTCCATTGCCATGGGAATCATGGTGACCTACGGCTCCTATATGAAGAGAGACGAAAACCTTGAGACCTCTGTATTCCAGATTGAATTTTTCGATTCCTTCGTGGCGGTCCTCGCGGGCATGATCATCGTTCCGTCTGTATATATTTTCTCAGGAGGCGATGCGTCGGCGATGAATGCCGGACCGGGGCTGATGTTCATCACGCTCCCGAAGGTTTTTGACTCTTTCCCCGGCGGAAGAATCATCGGCATGATGTTCTTCGCGCTGACGCTTTTTGCCGCGCTGACCTCGTCCATCTCTCTTCTGGAAGCGATCGTATCGAATATCATGGACCGCACCGGATGGAAACGGACGAAAACGACCGTTATTATGGCGGTTTACTGCATGATCGTCGGCACGGTGTGTTCCCTCGGATACGGCATGTTCTCTTCCTTCAAGGTTTTCGGCATGTCGATTCTGGATCTTCTGGATTTCGCGAGCAACAGCATCCTGATGCCGGTTCTCGCGCTGCTGACCTGCATTTTTGTCGGATATGTCATCAAGCCGCAGGCGGTTATTGAAGAGGTCGAGCAGGACAATGTGACCTTCCATCTGAAAAAATTCTTTTATGTGCTGATCCGTTATTTCTGCCCGATCGGGATTCTTGCCATTCTGATCAGCTCGATTCTGTCCACGATGGGCGCGATAACGATCTGACGGAACTGCGCGGGTGTGCACAGCGGAGCAATCCGTGGTTTATCGTTTGTGACACAATATATTGGATGGCTGTTTTTTTGTATGGGCCCGGCCGCAATGTTCTCGGCCACGGGGATTCTGTTCACAGGCGGGCGAGCAGAATAACAGCCTGCGTCGCAAGCTGTCGTATGAGTGTTTACTGTAATTACAGGAGGAGATTGAATCATGAAGTATGATTATCTGATTGTCGGAACCGGTCTGTTCGGCGCTGTTTTTGCCCATGAGGCCACAAAAAGGGGCTTCCGGTGCCTTGCAATTGACAAAAGGGATCACATCGGAGGCAACATCTACACCGAGAAGATCGAGGGAATCAACGTCCATAAATACGGGGCGCATATTTTTCACACCTCGGACAAGAGGATCTGGGATTACATCAACCAGTTCGCGGAATTCAATAATTATATCAATTCTCCAATTGCTGTCTACAAGGATGAGCTCTATAACCTTCCTTTCAATATGAATACCTTCAGCCGCATGTGGAATATCCGCACGCCGCAGGAGGCAAAGGAGAAGATTGCGGGGCAGATCGCGAGTCTGAACATCAGGGAGCCGAAGAATCTGGAGGAGCAGGCGCTCTCGCTCGTCGGAAGAGACGTCTACGAGAAGCTGGTCAAGGGATATACGGAAAAACAGTGGGGCCGGCCGTGCACAGAGCTTCCGGCCTTCATTATCCGCCGTCTGCCCTGCCGCTTCACCTACAACAATAACTATTTCAATGATCGGTTCCAGGGAATTCCGATGGGCGGATACACGCAGATCATTGAGAAGCTGCTGGAGGGCAGCGATGTCATGACCGGAACGGATTATTTTGCGTTCCGGAAGAGTAATCCGGATATCGCTTCGAAGACCGTGTTCACCGGAATGATTGATCAGTACTTTGACTACTGCTACGGTCCGCTGCAGTACCGCAGCGTTCGGTTTGAAACCGAGATTCTGGACGAGGAGAACTACCAGGGCAATGCCGTCGTGAATTATACGGACCGGGAGGTTCCGTTTACAAGAATCATCGAGCACAAGCACTTTGAATTCGGAACACAGCCGAAGACCGTCATTTCCAGGGAGTATTCGTCAGAGTGGAAGGTTGGGATGGAGCCCTATTACCCGGTGAATAACGAGGAGAACAACAGCCTGTATCAGAGGTACAGAGCGCTTGCGGAGAAGGAGGCCGGCGTTATTTTCGGAGGCCGCCTCGGACAGTACAAATACTATGATATGGACAAGGTAATCGCCGCGGCTCTTGAGGCAGTGGATGCAGAATTTTCCAAGAATTAAGAGAAGGAATTAAGACAAGAAATTAAGACAAGGAATTAAGACTAGCAATTAAGACAAGAAATTAAGACAAGGAATTAAGACAAGCGATTAAGACAAGGAATATCATGCATGAATGATTTACTGAGCAGTTTAAACGCCCCGCAGCGGGAGGCGGTCATTACGACGGAAGGGCCCCTGTTGATTTTGGCAGGCGCAGGCTCCGGGAAAACCCGTACACTGACCTGTCGTGTGGCGTATCTCATCAGCGAAAAACAGGTGAACCCGTGGAATATCATGGCGATCACGTTTACGAACAAGGCTGCCGGAGAGATGCGGGAGCGTGTGGATCAGCTGGTATCCGCCGGTTCTGAAAGCATCTGGATTTCAACCTTCCATTCCACCTGCTGCAGAATTCTGAGGAGATACATTCATCTTCTCGGTTACGAGAATAATTTCACGATATACGATACCGACGACAGCCGGCAGGTCATGAAAGAGGTGATCCGTCTTCTGGAGCTGGACCCGAAGGTCTACAAGGAGAAAGCCATACTGAGCAGGATTTCCTCCGCAAAAAATGAAATGACAGGCCCCGAGGAATTTGAGAAAGACGCGAAAAGCTGGATCGAAAAGCAGTACGCGAGATGTTTCTATGCGTATCAGAAGCGTCTGAAGGAGAACAACGCACTGGACTTTGATGATCTCCTGGTCAAGACGGTGGAACTATTTCGTCAGGAGCCGGACGTTCTTTCTTATTATCAGGAAAAGTTCCGGTATATCATGATCGACGAGTACCAGGATACCAATACCGTGCAGTTCCTTTTTGTGAAGCTCCTGGCCTCCCGGTACCGGAATCTCTGTGTCGTCGGCGACGATGATCAGTCCATCTACAAGTTCAGAGGCGCCAACATCCGCAATATCCTCAATTTTGAAAAGGAGTACCCGGGAGCAAAGGTGATTCGTCTGGAGCAGAACTACCGTTCGACACAGAATATTCTGAACGCTGCGAATGAGGTGATTGCTCATAATATCGGACGAAAGAAGAAGAAGCTATGGACCAATAACGGGGTGGGATCGAAAATCCACTTCCGGGAGTTCGATGACGGATACCAGGAGGCGGAGTATATCGCCCGCGATATCGGGGACAAATGTGCAGGCGGCAAAATGGTGTATCATGATTTTGCCATTTTGTACCGGACAAACGCTATGTCCCGTATCTTCGAGGAAAAATTTATCGCCCGGAACATTCCATATAAGATCGTCGGAGCCATCAACTTCTATGCCCGCAGGGAGATCAAGGATTTGCTTTCATATTTAAAGACGGTGGATAACGGAAGCGACGATCTCGCCGTCGAGCGAATCATCAACATCCCGAAACGCGGCATCGGGCAAACGTCCATCGGAAAGGTCGAGCAGTACGCGCTGGAGAAAAACATCGGTTTTTACGACGCTCTCCTGGAGGTTGACCGGATCCCGGGGATGTCGCGAGCCGCAGGCAAAATTCGCGGATTCACGAATCTGATTGAAAAATACCGGAGTCTCAACGCGGATGGTTATTCTGTGCGGGAAATTCTCGAGCTGATCATCGGCGAAACCGGATATGTCGCGGAATTGGAAGCGCAGAATGACGACGAGGCCAGGGCCCGCATCGAGAATATCAATGAATTGATTTCGAAGACAGAGGATTACATGGATTCCGCCGAGACGCCGTCGCTGTCGGATTTTCTCCAGCAGGTGTCCCTTGTGGCCGATATCGACAGTGTCGACGAGGACAGCGACTATGTGCTCCTTATGACATTGCACAGCGCGAAGGGACTGGAATTTGACAATGTCTATATGGCAGGTATGGAGGAGAATACTTTCCCGAGCTACCTGTCAATCAGCGGACAGGATACGGAGGAGATGGAAGAAGAACGTCGTCTGTGCTATGTTGGCATTACGCGCGCGAGAAAGGATCTCACCATGACAGCGGTCCGGATGCGTATGGTCAGAGGAGAGGCGCAGTTTCTCAAGGCGTCGCGCTTTGTTAGAGAAATTCCACGGGAATACATTGAGCTGGAACGAGAGACGACGGATACCAGAAATTTCCTCAGTCCACCAAAACTGTCCCTCGATGATCTCATGGGAATGGGACGGCAGGAAGGCGGAGCATCGGGGAGGACGTATGGTTCATCCGGCGGCGGACGATCTATCCATGAAGACGGTTATGCGGGAGCTGAGAAGAACCGTTTTGGAGCGTCCGGATACGGCAGCTCGGGATATCGAAATCCTTCTGTGTCCCGTCAGATCGGCAAGAACACAAAGGGCCGCTTCCGTCTGGAAGAGTTCCGGGTTTCCAAGCCGGATCATCTGGATTATCAGACGGGCGATACCGTCAGACATGTGAAGTTCGGAACGGGAACGGTGAAGGAGATTAAGGACGGGCCGAGAGACTTTGAAGTCACGGTCGATTTCGAAAACTTCGGGATCAAGCGCATGTTCGCTTCGTTTGCAAAATTGAAGAAGGTTTAAAAAAAAGAATGCCGCAGGAGAACGGTCATAGGACGGTTCTCCTGCGGCACTTATTTACGCGAACAGTGAGCCGCAGACGAATGCGAAGTATTCGTGTGCGGCGAGCGTCGCGATAGCGAGATTATCTGCCGGAGGGAACAAAGCGTTCCGGCTGGTTATCCAGTTCCGTTTCGTCTGCGGGCTGGTAGATGAGCCGGTAGAAGATAATGCTCATGAAAATGCCGCCGGCAACATCGTATACGGAATGCTGTTTCAGAAACATCGTGGAAAGAATGATCAAAAAAGCAAGAACAAAGGTTCCAATTCGCAAGCCGCGGTACTTTCTCAGCGCTTTGCAGTTATTGACTGCCAGAGCGGCGGAAAGCGAATTGTATACGTGAATGCTTGGGAAGACATTGGTTGGCGTATCCGTTCGGTACAGCGTCGCCACTATCCGGCTGAAGATATTGTTATTCGGAAGTACATCCGGACGGATATTTAGGCCGTTCGGGTAAACGGCGGATAGAATCAGAAAAATCGTCATTCCCGTGAAAAGATAGAGAAGAAAGCGGTTATATTCCTGTACGTCCCGGTTGATTGCCGTGAAAAAGCCGAAGGAAAGAAACATGAATACAAACCAGGAAAAATAAAAGACGACAAAGTATTCGTTAAACGGTATATACCGGTCAAGCGGGCAGTAGATCAGATGATAGCTTCCCGGATTCCGGATGGTTTTTTCGAGAAAACGGAATACCGTAAAATAGAATACTGCGTAAACGGGCAGAATCCAGTACTGCTTTCTGGATCGGAAAAGCGCCGCAACAGGTGTCAGCATGAATATTCTCCTCCTTAAATTTACGAGATTGTTGTAATGAAAGACTATTTCGATAACAGAACCTTACAATAACAGAGCATTTCGATAACAGAACCTTACAATAACAGAGCATTTCGATAACAGAACCTTACAATATCAAAGCATTGCAATAACAGAACATTCCAACGAGATAAAATGCGCTTCGCGGATTTTATCTCGCTATCGCGACGCTCGCCTCACTCGCACGTTCCGTGTCTGGATGAGGCTCACTGTTCGCGTAAATAAGAGGAACGTCCCGGGATTCATTTCGGAACGTAGCTCTCTGCGGGGATCTAGGCCACAATTTCTGCCGGCAGAAATTTTTCAAAAATAATTCCGTCAAAGGAATGTCTGCACCTCCGGAATTCCTCTGAGGTTCTCACGGTCCAGGCAAAAACCGGAATTCGGAATAGATACTGGTTCAGATAAAAGCCGAAGGCGTCTGATGTGCGGAAGTTGTAGGCTACAAAATCCGGTCGGCTGAGCGTGTTCACCAGAAGCGATGAGGAGAGAAGAGCAATCAGCGGATTTAACCGGTCTCTCGAGGAATACTTCCCGGAGAGCTGCCCGACGATTGCGTCAGGATCCAGCTTTTTGTAAGCGCGTAGTCCGAGTGGATTAAAGGATTCGATCAGGTATGTACCCGGATAATCCTTCAGAAGATCATAGACATACCGGCAGATCTCTGTACTCACGGATGGCAGCTTCAGTTCAATCAGAAGCGGAACCCTGCCGTTTACCAGGTGGAGCACCTCCTCGAGCAGCGGCATATGGTACTCTGTGAAGGACAGCGGAAGCTTCACGAGATCCTCTGCGTTCATACGTTCGCAGGATCCGTGAACGTTGCAGATTCGCATCAGACTGTCATCATGAAAGACAACGAGCTTTTTATCCTTCGTCAGGTGTACGTCGAGCTCGATCGCATAGCCCTGCGCTGCCGCCCGCTCAAAAGCCGGCATAGAATTCTCGGGAATATTCTGCGTCATATCCCAAAGTCCCCGATGGGCAAAATCCCACCTTGCGAAATCCAGGGTTTTCTGTTTTCTTCGGGCATTCATTCTCGGATGAATCCCCCACAGATACAGCAGGAACAATCCCGCAACAATACCAAGTGAAGTCAGCACTGCTCGAATCACCATAGATCTTCTCCAATTCCGGTAAAAATAGTGACAGTATATCGATAATCATTCATTGCTCATTTCCTTAACTTTATATTTTGCTTCGAAAAGAGCGCTTTGTAAAGAGACAAATTAAAGAATGCGGTAGGATTGCGACTGGACTAATGCACCAGGACTGTGTTATTCTGTATCTGAATATGCGGACTAGTCTTAGAAAACCGTGAAAATACGGCTGTTATGAGGACATCTGTATATGTGGCTGTGTGGGTTTTGCCCACACCACAGGTTGTATAAAGCCAACGCCCCGCAAGCGGGGCACTATACTTTCAGATTCAGAAAGGACAGCAAGAATGAGCCAGGTAAGACGTGTATATGTTGAAAAAAAGCCGGAGTTTGCCGGCCAGGCGAAGGAATTAAGCCACGAGATCCGTCATTATATGGGCGTTTCCGGTGTGACCGATGTCAGAATTCTTATCCGTTATGATGTCGAGAACATCAGCGACGAGGTATTCGAGAAGGCGTGCCATGTCGTATTCGCTGAGCCGCCGGTCGATACTCTCTACAAGGAAGATTTTCCGAAGGCGGAGAATGCACATGTGTTCTCTGTAGAATACCTTCCGGGCCAGTTTGACCAGAGAGCCGATTCCGCCGTGCAATGTGTACAGTTTCTGAAGGGCGATGAGCAGCCGATCATCCGCACCGCGACCACCTATGTCATCGACGGAGACGTCAGTGACAAGGACATGGAAGTGATCAAGGGTCACTGCATCAATCCGGTGGATTCTCGCGAGAGCGCTGCGGAGAAGCCGGACACCCTCGTTATGAGCTTTGAGGAGCCGGCAGATGTAAAAGTGTTTGACGGCTTTATCGATATGGATGAGGATGCGCTGCGAGACCTCTATCAGTCCCTTAACCTGGCGATGACCTTCAAGGATTTCCGATTCATTCAGGACTATTTTGCCAAGGATGAGAAGAGAAATCCGACCATGACCGAGATCCGTGTGCTCGATACTTACTGGTCCGATCACTGCCGTCATACCACCTTCTCCACCGAGCTGAAGAATGTCGCTTTCGGTGAAGGGGATTACCGGACGCCGATTGAGGACAGCTACAATCGGTATCGCCATGATTTTGACATCCTTTATAAAGGAAGGAATGGAAAATATATCTGTCTGATGGATCTGGCCTGCCTGGCTGCCAAGAAGCTGAAGGCAGACGGAAAGCTGACCGATCAGGAGGAATCCGACGAGATCAATGCCTGCAGCATTATCGTTCCGGTCGATGTGGATGGAAAGTATGAGGAGTGGCTGATCAACTTCAAGAACGAGACGCACAACCATCCGACCGAGATTGAGCCGTTTGGCGGTGCCGCAACCTGCCTGGGCGGTGCGATCCGTGATCCGCTTTCCGGAAGAACCTATGTATATCAGGCGATGCGTGTCACCGGAGCAGCTGACCCGACGGTCCCGGTTTCCGAGACGATGAAGGGCAAGCTTCCCCAGAAGACGCTGACGAGACAGGCCGCGCACGGCTACAGCTCCTACGGAAATCAGATCGGCCTTGCAACGGGCTATGTCAAGGAAATCTATCATCCGAACTATGTGGCGAAGCGAATGGAAATCGGAGCAGTAATGGGTGCGGCTCCGAGAAAGGCAGTACAGAGACTGAATTCCGATCCGGGTGACATTATCATCCTCCTCGGAGGAAGAACCGGGCGAGATGGAATCGGAGGAGCGACCGGTTCCTCAAAGATCCACACCACACAGTCATTGGAGACCTGCGGAGCCGAGGTTCAGAAGGGTAACGCTCCCACGGAGAGAAAGCTTCAGCGTATGTTCCGCCGTCCGGAGGTCAGTCATATCATCAAGAAGTGCAACGATTTCGGCGCAGGCGGCGTTTCTGTTGCCATCGGCGAACTGGCTCCGGGACTTAAGATTGATCTGGATAAGGTTCCCAAGAAGTACGCGGGTCTTGACGGAACGGAGCTTGCGATCTCCGAATCGCAGGAACGTATGGCCGTTGTAGTGGCTCCGGAGGATGCGGATCAGTTTCTGGAGTATGCACATGAAGAAAACCTGGAGGCTGTAAAGGTAGCGGTTGTTACAGAGGAACCTCGTCTGGTTATGAACTGGAGAGGAAAGACCATCACAGATCTGTCCCGGGCCTTCCTGGACACCAACGGCGCACATCAGGAGACGGATGTGAAGGTCGATATTCCGAATAAGGTTGACAGCGTACTTAAGAGAAGCGGAGATATTCCGGATGTAAAGGTAAAGTGGCTGGATTCCCTGAAGGATTTGAACGCATGTTCACAGAAGGGACTGGTTGAGATGTTCGACTCCTCAATCGGCTCGGCGAGTGTGCTTATGCCTTACGGAGGAAAATATCAGCTCACCGAGACACAGAGCATGGTCGCGAAGGTTCCGGTTCCGGATCTGAAGACCAATACCGTCACCATGATGGCGTATGGCTTCGATCCTTATGTGTCCAGCTGGAGTCCGTATCACGGGGCGGTTTATGCTGTCACACAGTCCATCGCAAAAATTGTTGCTGCCGGCGGAGACTTCCGCAAGATTCACTTCACCTTCCAGGAATATTTCCGCAGAATGACGGAGAATCCGGAGAGATGGAGTCAGCCGTTCGCCGCGCTGCTCGGAGCGTACGAGGCGCAGATTGAGTACGGTCTCGCTTCCATCGGAGGAAAGGACAGTATGTCCGGAACCTTCAATGACATCGACGTTCCGCCGACACTTGTATCCTTTGCGGTAGATGTCGCAGAATTAAAGGATGTGATCACACCTGAGCTGAAGAATGCAGGCGACAAGCTGGTGTGGATCCGTATCCCGAAGAATCAGTACGAGCTTCCGGTCTATGATCAGGTCATGGACCTGTACGGAAGAGTGCACGAGGATATGGAGGCGGGAAGAGTAAAGGCAGCCTATGTTGTGGAGAGAAGCGGAATCGCCGTTGCCGTAAGCAAGATGGCGTTCGGCAACAAGCTCGGCGTAACGATTGATCACAGCGTGGATGCGAGAGATCTGTTCAGCCCATATCTGGGAGATCTCATTCTTGAGGTTCCGGCAGATGAGGTCGGAAAGCTTGCTTCGACTTATACGGTTATCGGTGAAGTGACAGGCGACGGTGTATTCCGTTACTGTGACACAGCCATCTCCATGGATGAGGCTCTGGATGCGTGGAACGGTACGCTGAGCAGAGTCTTCAAGACCGTTTCCGGCGTTCCGGCCAAGGATACGGGAGTAGAGGACAAGGGATTGTTCAAGGCGGACCATGTCTATGTATGCAGTCACAAGCTTGCACAGCCGACCGTATTTATTCCGGTATTCCCGGGAACCAACTGCGAATATGACAGTGCGAGAGCTTTTGAGGCTGCAGGCGCCAGAACGATCACAAGGGTATTCCGCAATCTGAGTGCTGCTGATATCGTGGATTCCGTGGACGAGTTCCGCAAGGCAATCGAGCAGTCGCAGATCATCATGTTCCCCGGCGGCTTCTCGGCCGGTGATGAACCGGACGGTTCCGCCAAGTTCTTTGCGACGGCTTTCCAGAACGCAAGCATCAAGGAGGCTGTCAATGATTTGCTGCAGAAGAGAGACGGCCTTGCACTTGGTATCTGCAACGGATTCCAGGCGCTGATTAAGCTTGGTCTCGTACCGAACGGCGAAATCACCGGACAGAAGGAGGATTCACCGACGCTGACCTTTAATACCATCCATCGTCATATCTCCAAGATGGCATATGTTAAGGTTGTGTCTGACAAATCCCCGTGGCTCGCGGGAACAGAACTCGGAGGCGTTTACACCATGCCGGCGTCCCACGGAGAGGGAAGATTCGCGGCAAACTCCGACTGGATCCGCAGACTGCAGGAGAACGGACAGATTGCGACCAGATACTGTGATCTCGACGGGAACTTCACCGATGACGAATACTGGAATATCAATGGTTCCTACTTCAATATTGAAGGAATCACCAGCCCGGATGGAAGAGTTTACGGCAAGATGTGTCATGCAGAACGCCGCGGAGATGGAGTATCCGTCAACATCTACGGAGAGAAGGATATGAAGCTCTTCGAATCCGGTGTAAAGTATTTCGATTGATTTCAGTATAAGAAACGACAAAAGTCAAATGGTTTTTGGAGGAGAAAGTTGATGGACAGTGGTCCCTGGATATGGTACGTTATCCTGACGATCCTGATGATTGTGCTTGCGGCGGTATTCACAGCCTGTGAATCTGCCGTTCTGGCACTGACCGATACACAGATGGAAGAACTGGAAGAGGAGGAGAATGCATCCTTTCCATATCTTCAGAAGCTGAAGGCAAATTCCGGCAGATTTCTGACTTCCGTGCACACACTGCATATGCTTTGTGTCGCCGGAAGCACCGTTCTTCTGACGGCTCTCTGTACGGAGAAGCTCTGCGGCATTCTTGGAATTGCCGCAGAGGCTCCTGCAGGAATCGCTGTTATGTGTATCAGTATCCTGGTGTTCACTGTCATTCTTATGATATTCACGAATATACTTCCGAAGGCGTTTGCGGTGAAAAATCCATCGAGGACGGCCTGTGGTATAGTCGGGGTCTATCGATTCTTCAGCGTGATATTTTTTCCGCTGTCCGAGATCATCTCCGGCATTTCAAATGGAATCCTGAAGATCAACGGAATCGATCCGGTGATCCAGAGAATGAATGTGACAGAGGATCAAATCAAGATGATGGTGGACCGCGGCACGATGCACGGCAACATCAATTCGGACGAGCAGGAGATGATCCGCAATGTCTTCGAGTTCGATGATATCTCGATCGATGAAATCTGTACACACAGAAAGGATGTCGCCTGTCTGTATGAGGAGGATCCGCTGGAAGAATGGGAGAAAACCATTCACGAAAGCCGTCACGATCAGTTTCCGGTCGTGCGTGAAACTCCGGACAATGTGCTCGGCATTCTGGACGCGAAGGACTATTTCCGTCTGCGGGGAGCGACCCAGGAAGAGATTATGGCGCGCGCCGTAGATCCGGCCTACTTTGTGCCGGGTTCCGTCAAGGCATATACCATGTTTCAGCATATGAAGACATCCGGCAATTATTTTGCCATCGTGCTCGATGAATACGGAGGAATGGACGGCGTCATCAGCATGAAGGACCTGCTCGAGGTCCTGGTGGGCGATCTGACGGAAGACGACGAGATCGAAGAGCCGGACGACATTATCAAAATTTCACCGACCACCTGGCGTATTCAGGGAGGAGCGTCCCTCGATGATGTAAATGAGGCACTGGGAAAAGACCTTCCGACCGAGGACTACGATACCTTTGGAGGATACATACTCGGACGGCTCGGATATGTGCCGGAGGACGGGAGCCATTTTGAGCTCGATACCGATGCCATGCATATCCGGGTATACCGGATCCTCGACCATCGCGTAGAGAATACGCTGGTAACCCTGCTTCCGGACAGAAGAACCGATACAGAGGAGCGGGATGCAAAGGATCATACGTGATTCGGATGGCAAGGAAACGAGAAATTAACAGACTTGAAATTCTTTTCGGATTCCTTTATACTGTCCTAGTAGTCCGAATAGCGAGGAATCAGATGGTCTCTGCTCTCTCGCAATCGGCCTGCTGAAATGCCGCAGTGTCGTTCACTTTGGGGCGGATCCGATACTGCCGCAACATATCAAGAAAACAGAAGGATGGTATTTTGAAATGGCCTTATTACAGGATTGGCAGGCAATTGCCTACAATAAAGAAACAAACAAGAATGAACTTCAGAAGTTCTGGCAGGATTATTTCCTGATCGAGAAGGGAATTTACGAGAAGCTTCTTACGAATCCGAATGAAGTTGTAAAGGGAACGGTCAAGGAGCTGGCAGATAAATATCAGATCGACGTTATGACGATGACCGGATTCCTGGATGGAATCAACGATTCCCTGAAGGTGCCGAACCCGATCGAGACCATGACAGAAGATACCGAGGTAAACCTTGGCTTTGACAAGGAAAAGCTCTACAAGAATATGGTTGACGCAAAGGCGGACTGGCTGTATGATCTGCCGGAATGGGACCTGATCTTTTCCGCGGAAAAGAAGAAGGCGCTCTATCTGGAGCAGAAGAAGTCCGGAACCATCGTAAAGCCGAAGAAGATCGGCCGCAATGATCCCTGCCCTTGCGGAAGCGGCAAGAAATACAAATACTGTCACGGCAGGAACAAATAATTCAAAAAGATCAGCCCGGGAACATGGATCCCCGGGCTTTTTTCAAATCATGCTCTGACAGCTCGGAGAGAAAAAATATGAATAATCAATTTACATCAAACGCACGCACCGCTCTTTCTCTTGCGAGAAAAATGGCGGTGGACAACAGTCAGTCCTACATCGGTACAGAGCACATTCTGTTCGGACTTGTCCGAACGAAGAGCTGCACGGCGGCTGCTGTGCTCAGAAGCTTTGGCGTGACGGAAGAGGTTCTGAACAATTTTATCAGCTCCATGATCGTTCCTGCTGCGGATTCTGCGGTATGCTTCAAGCCGGAGTTTACGGTCAAGGCGCAGAAGACATTGGAGCTGGCGATTCGAATTGCCGGCAAGGAGGGGCACAGGCTGGCGGGAAGTACTCATATCATGATGGCAATTCTACGGGATTCGGACTCTGTCGCCTATAAAGTGATTCATGCAACAGAGATTGTGAATATGCAGAAACTCTACCTGGCGCTGATGAAAACGGCCGGACTGACCGAGGATCAGATGCAGAGCGAGGTTGCGGATATCCGCTCCGATTCCGCGGAACAGAGTGGCAGAACACCAACGCTTGACCGTTACAGCAGAGATCTCACAGCGATGGCGCGGGAGCATTTGCTTGACCCGGTGATCGGAAGAGAAAGGGAGATTACCCGCGTAGTTGAGATACTCAGCCGGAGGAAAAAGAATAATCCGTGTCTGATCGGCGAACCCGGAGTAGGAAAGACGGCTGTCGTAGAGGGCCTTGCCGAGAAAATCGCAGAGGGGAAGGTCCCTGATTCGATTGCGGATAAACGAGTGGTCACGCTGGATTTGTCTGCGATGGTCGCGGGATCAAAGTACAGAGGGGAATTTGAGGAGCGCATTAAAAAGGTGATCGGCGAGGTTACCACCGACCGAAACGTTCTTCTCTTCATAGATGAGATTCACACGATCATCGGTGCGGGAGGGGCGGAAGGTGCGCTGGATGCCTCGAACATTCTAAAGCCCTCTCTGGCAAGGGGCGAAATTCAGCTGATCGGCGCGACCACCACGGAGGAATACCGCAAGCACATTGAAAAGGATGCCGCTCTGGAACGGAGATTTCAGCCGGTAACTGTTGAAGAACCGTCTCAGGAAGAGACGCTTCAGATCCTCCGCGAAATTCGCCCGCTGTACGAGAAACATCACGGGGTAAAGATACAGGACGATGCGCTGGAAGCAGCCGTCCGACTGAGCAACCGGTATATCAATGACCGTTTTCAGCCGGATAAGGCCATTGATCTGATTGATGAAGCCTCCTCCAGTGTCCAGCTCGGTGATTTCAGACGATCTGCAGAGCTGAAAAGCACTCTCTCTGTCCCTGCTGCGGGGTCGGAGAATACAGACGGATCCGTGGGAACCTCTCAAGCTTCTGCTTTGAAGAGCGAGAACCTGGAGGAACTGGAGCAGAGCATTTTAAAATCCGGCAGAGGAACTTCCGATCGCGCATCTGTGGAAGACCGGATTCTCGAGATGCGCAAGCTGAAAGAAGAATTTATCCGGAAAAATGATTTTTCAAACGCTTCCAGAGTACAGAAACTCCAGGAAACGCTGGAAAGCTATCTGGAGAAAAACGAAAAGAAGAACAGCCCTGGCAGGAGAAAACGAGTCACTGCGGAGGATATCGCAAAAACCGTGTCGATGTGGACCAGGATTCCGGTGTCAAAGATCGCAGAGTCAGAATCCCGGAAGCTGGCGAGACTGGAAAGTATTCTTCATAAACGGGTCGTCGGGCAGGATGACGCGGTCTCTGCTGTTTCGCGTGCGATACGAAGGGGTCGTGTCGGCCTGAAGGATCCGAACCGTCCGATCGGCTCGTTCCTTTTTCTCGGTCCGACCGGCGTAGGCAAGACAGAGCTCTCGAAGGCGCTGGCCGAAGCGGTATTCGGAAGTGAAGACGCCATGATTCGCGTTGACATGTCCGAATACATGGAGAAGCACAGCGTATCCAAGCTGATCGGATCACCGCCCGGATATGTCGGATACGACGAGGGCGGACAGCTCTCCGAAAAGGTACGGCGTCACCCCTACAGCGTCATTCTCTTTGATGAGATCGAGAAGGCACATCCGGATGTCTTCAACATTCTTCTTCAGGTGCTGGACGACGGCCATATCACCGATGCCCAGGGCAGAAAAGTCAGCTTCAAAGAGACGGTGATCATCATGACCTCAAATGCCGGGGCAAACCGGATCGTGCAGCCGAAGCATCTGGGATTCTTGTCAGAGGATAACGAAGAGCAGAACTACAGTGACATGAAGGAGCAGGTCATGGACGAGATCCGGCAGATGTTCCGCCCGGAATTTCTGAACCGGATCGACGAGATCCTGGTATTCCACTCGCTGGGCCGGAAGGAAATGCACCGGATCGTCGACATCCTTCTGGGAGATCTGATCCGACGCTGCAGCGATCAGATGAATATACAGCTTACTGTGACCGCCTCTGCGAAGGAAAGTCTGATCGATAAGAGCTATAACAGCAAATATGGCGCGAGACCGCTTCGACGCGCCATCCAGACGAGAATCGAGGATCCTCTGGCCGAGGAGATTCTGAAGGGAACGATCCGGAGCGGCGACCATGTCTCGGTTGGATGTCGGGAGGACAAGATCGTCTTCAAGACACAGCACTTTCACAATCCTGCAGGTTGAGAAAAAAAGGGTAATATCGTATAATGATCTCAAGAGTTTATGCGGCGGGTGCTCTTCCGTGTGAAAGCGGAAGGGAGGCCGCGATATGTATCTGTGACGCAGATATATCAATAGAATAAAGCAGAAGGAGTACAAGAAAATGGCTGTCGTTAAGGAACTGCTTCGGGCAGAAAATGACGGAACACTGAGCTTTGGCAATTATGAGCTGGATGCAAAGAAGAAGCTGGGAGATTTCGAGTTCAAGGGGAATCTGTACAAGGTAAAGACCTTCCGTGAAATCACGAAACTGGAATGCAATGAAACATTCGTATATGAGTCCGTTCCCGGAACCGCGGTAAAGAATCTCAAAATCACAGATCAGGAGATTTCCTTCTCTGTAGAGGGTCCGGAGGACGCCGAGATCACAGTGGGAGCCGCTGAGAATACAGAATATCAGGTTCTTCTCGACGATGTAAATGTGGGCCATATGACGACAAATATGGGTGGGAAGCTCTCCTTTAGCGTCGAGCTGAGCGAGGGTAAATCCGTTAGTGTGAAGATTGTTAGAGTCTGAAGCAGTCATATTTACCCGGCAGGATTCTGCATGGCGTCGAATCCGATCAACGGTGATCGATCATGGATCGGAAGACATCAGAAGACATCATTTTTACATTTTGTCTGTTTACTACGAGGCTCCGGAATGCTCCGGGGCCTTTTTTCGGGAGATATTTTCATGAGCAAAGACAAGAAGAGTGTCTATTTTTGTCAGAACTGCGGATACGAGTCCGCAAAATGGATGGGGCAGTGTCCTGCCTGTCACCAGTGGAATACCTTTGTCGAGGAAGTGGTTTCGGCGAAAAAGACCGGGTCGAGAAGTACGGGTCTGTCTTCCGCGGGGAAGGGTGAACGCCTGAAGCCGAAGGCTCTTTCTGAAATAGATGTTTCAACCGGACAGAGAACCAAAACAGATATCGGTGAAATGGACCGCGTTCTGGGAGGGGGCATTGTGAAGGGATCTTTGATCCTCATCGGCGGGGATCCCGGGATCGGCAAATCAACACTCCTGCTCCAGGTCTGTCAGCATCTCACATCAAAGGGCATTCATGTCCTATATGTTTCGGGAGAGGAATCTCTTCAGCAGATTAAGCTTCGCTCCATGCGGATCGGAACATTCAGCGACAATCTAAAGCTTCTGTGTGAGACAAATCTGACCGATATCGAGGGAGTGATTGAGCATGAAAAACCCGACATGGTCGTGATTGACTCTATTCAGACGATGTACAACGAGGATGTACAATCATCGCCGGGAAATGTATCCCAGGTCAGAGAATCGACCGGCGTTCTGCTTCGCATTGCAAAAACGATGCTGATTCCGATTTTTATTGTGGGCCATATGACAAAGGATGGAAACGTAGCAGGCCCAAGGGTGCTGGAACATATGGTAGATACCGTTCTGTATTTTGAAGGAGACAGAAGCCAGTCCTATCGGATTCTCCGCGCGGCGAAAAACCGTTTCGGCTCTACGAATGAAATCGGCGTATTTGAGATGCGCGCGGAAGGTCTCACAGAGGTGGCGAATCCATCACAGTACATGCTTGACGGGCGTCCGACAGATGCCTCCGGTTCCGTCGTCGCGTGTTCGATGGAAGGCACGCGTCCCATCATGATCGAAATTCAGGCTCTGGTATGCCGCAGCAATTTCGGATTTCCCCGGCGAACGGCAAACGGAACGGATTATAACCGGGTAAACCTTCTGATGGCTGTTTTGGAAAAAAGGGTGCGCATCAACCTTTCGCAGAGTGACGCATACGTGAACATCACTGGAGGGGTCAAGATGACAGAGCCGGCGGTTGACCTTGGCATTCTGCTTGCGATCGCTTCTAGCGCGAGAGATATCACCATACCGGCGGACACCGTTGTGTTTGGAGAGGTAGGACTCTCCGGAGAGATACGTTCTGTGGCAATGGCAGAACAGAGAGTACGCGAAGCACAGAAGCTGGGATTCCAAACAGTCATACTCCCGAAATCGTGTATGCGGAGTCTGTCTGGAATCCAGGACGGCATCGAGGTAAAGCTGATACCGGTGTCAAATATCGGCGAAGCGATCGGATATCTCAATGCTTTAAAAAAGTGAGAAAGTGCGCAAAGAAAAAGGTACAATTGCCTTTCCCTCACAACAATGAATGGCAGGGATTTTACATTCCTGTTGCCATTCGTAAACTGGCTGTAACAAAGTTTTATCCTGATTTTATGAAGGTGCGGAACTCCTCAGGCGCAAGCGCCTTCGTCAGACAGTCCACGCTATCCACTTTATCAAGAATTTACGGATAAAACTTTTAACAGCCAGTAATGCACAGGCAAAGGTACTGTAAAATCCTTGCCGTTCTCGTGGCGCGTGGACAGTATCCAGGTAAAAAGAAAGAGTACAAAGAAAAAGACAAAGAAAAAAGAAAAACGAAAAAAACAAAAAAGCTATTGACACATGTGAATGATCGTGGTAAAGTATCATTCGTTGCAGCAATGCAGCAAAACATTTCAACCAAGATAAGATAAGTTGAATATAATTGAACATAATGGTCCTAAAATTCAACATTTTATTGACGGGTTGTTTTTAATGAACATTGACAACTGAACAGTAAAACACATCCTCGAAAATTCAAATGAAGTTTTAAAATTTTTGTTTGAACGATCGATGAGTATTCATGAGGCTATCCAGTTGCTTCTATATGATGGAAATCTTCGGAACGATGAAATCA
>Ga0256406_1001159_pt1 | contig 43760 bp, 28 predicted proteins | sample RumenRJG_03DNA_FD_185986 | JGI IMG/M metagenome (GOLD analysis project Ga0256406, IMG submission 185986) | Bovine rumen microbial communities from Lethbridge, Alberta, Canada - RJG_03 | ecosystem: Host-associated > Mammals > Digestive system > Stomach > Rumen | place: Canada: Alberta | collected... | reverse complement strand
GGCATCAAATGTCCGATCGGTCTGGCAAGAGAGAACGGAAAACTGATTCCTCAATATCAGCTTTCCGAAATCAACAAAAAGGATGAATAACCGGTGTAGTTAGAAAATATACCCGGGAATTCAAGATTATTGATTTAGGAATGGGCTTTATTTTTAATGGATCTCCATCCAAAACAACAAACCCAAGAACCTTCGTAAGTTCTGAGGCTATCGCTTCAGCAGCTTCAGATCTTGATTTATAATCATCCTGTCCCAGGTTCATCGTACTTATGAGATAGTAAGAGTCTCCGTGTTCTACAACGGCTAGTCCAGTATAAATCTTGAATTTTATCTGGGAATTACTGCTGCTTCTGTAACCACCAGAACCGCCCGAGGTTCCTACGCTAACACCAATACTAAAATCTTTAGCAAAGCCCACTACCTGGACAGGGTAATTACCATCAACATTGCTTATCAGAGAACCTTTTTTCTGGCGTTTCATTACATTATAGGTTTCTTCTGCCTGTTTTTCGCCATCGGAATTCCTTGAGATGTTATAACAGAGTTTGAAGCTCTTATCGCCATCCTTATCCGTTTCCTCTATGAATTCCCATTTTCTGGGAAGATTAAAGGCTATTCTCTCATCAAACATTTTTTCCTCCACACAGAATTCTTATAATTTGTTATATACTATCTTTGGGGAATGTGTGTTCCGTTATTCCAGTGCGGCTTGGGCTTCTTCATCGCCGCCTTCCGCCTTACCAATAATAGTCTGCATCACTTCCATGAAACTCGCGTTTCTGGCTAATTCTCCTTGATTCATCAACTTATTTGCATAACCCCAAAGCCGAAGTTGATCAGCCGCCATCTGATGGCCGTTTTCCGCAGCCTGCCGGAACCATTCGAATGCTTTTGTGAAATCAGCGTCTTCGCCATCATCCGAAGGCATAAACGATAATCCCACTTGATATTGAGCCTCTGCATCACCGGATTCCGCTTTTTGCATCATCTCATCCCAATCCACTTCATCCGGGGCGATTGAATCTTCCGACATACCGATTTCCTGTAAATATTCTCTTGCCGGAGCATATCCCTGCATCGCAGCCTCAGACAGTAATTGAGACGCAAATGCTACATCTTCCCGGGCATTTGATGTTACAAGGATATATCTTCCCAGCAGGAAGCCAGCCTCGGGATCCCCTTTGGCCGCTTTATCGGTCATAAAATAGATCAAATCCATAAGTGCCTGCTGATCGTCAGCATTACTGGCAAATCCTTTATTCACGGCACACTCGTACAGAGAACTGGTCGCCTCTTGCAATTCCTGTATCATCGATGATTCTGATTCATCTTCAAAGGAATCCTCGTCCCCGTTTTCTGAATCTGGTTTAACCTCAATACTTCTGACCTGATCAAGCGGAACTGTTTCCATCAGGATATCACCCTTTTTCGTTTCGACTATGAACCATCCTTTTTTCATCTTTTCAAAGTCTTCTTCAGAATAGTCATCGCCATAGTCTTCACAGTACTCTTCGTAAGTCATGTCCTCCAAATCACTGTCCGGATACATGTACCAACAGGATGATTTCTCTTCCAGTTCACCTTGCGTATAAGAGATCAGGAAATTCATATACTCACCGGCGCTCTCACTGGTGTCGATAACTCCTTCGATTGTAAATGTAGAGTTCATCGCTAACTTTGCCATTTTCAACGCCAAAGCAGTAATATCTTCAAGAAAGACGACTGCATATGTCTCTTCAACATTAAGAATGCCATCACGAATAAAATCAGCTTTGTCAAATCTGAAGAATGCATCCTTCTCAAAAGCATTAGCCAAAACATCTGCAACGGCTGCTACTTCTTCATCCGCACCATATATTTCGATTTTATAATCTGAATGTGCATGCATAGAGCATCTCCCTTCTCATACGAAACATTTGCATATTTAAACCGGGTATTGCAGAGTGCTATTATTTTCCATAAAACTTATGATAAGAGTCCAGGAATTTTTTCCCTTTTGATGTCAGCCGAGCAGTTACAATATCGTTACTTCCGCGATACTCATCTATGTATTTTTTATATTTCAAATCATATACACAGCTTAGCGCAAGTGTATGATTTCTTTCGAGTAACGGTGTAATAAGGTTTCGAGCCGTACACAAGTTTTGACCTTCATGATGAATGTAAAAATCAAAAATATCCAATCTTATTTGAACTGTATCTACGATATCAGATGGGTCTCTATTGGTCTGTTTAAGATAATATTCATCACCCGGAGAACGTTTACTATCTTTTCTCCATGCAGATAATACTTTATCTAGTTCACTTTTTTCTTTGCGAAGGGCCTCTTCCTTCGCTTTTCTTTCCGCTTCTGCTTTAGCCTTAGCCTCTGCCTCGGCTTTAAGACGCGCCTCTTCTTCCTTCTTTTTTCTTTCCTTTTCTGCAGGGCTGTCCGGAATCGGATATTCTTTCTCTATATCCGGCCTGGCATTTTTAGAATCCGCATCTGCTTTATTATTTACAGCTGCAACCTTTTCTTCATAAGTTTTGATAATAGAATCCTTTTTGGATGTGAGCTCCTGAATCTTCTGTTTGTTGGCCTCGATTGATTTCTTGAGCTCACCCTTCTTCCCGAATGCAAACAATCCTAAAGAAGAAAGCTCCGCTTCCATATCCGACACTGCCTTTGTCGTATCTCCAAGCGTTTTCTCACACTCGGAAAAAGCGTTGTTCTTTTCTTCCTCCGCAGATGCAAGATCCTTAATCTTGTTCTCTTCAATAGTCGAAAGCCTCTTAGCAAGCGCTTCTTCACGGACCGCTTTTATTCTTTCAGCTTCTTCCTCCCAGGCCTTTTGTTCTGCTTCTGCTTTGGCTTTAGCTGCTTCCGCCGTTTTACGTGCCTCTTCCTCGGCACGCCTTTTTTCTTCCGCCTCGCGCCGTTTACGTTCTTCCTCAGCCTTACGCTTTTCCTCTAAAGCCTTTTCGCGAGCCTCCCTTTCCTGGCGTTCTTTTTCACGCTTGGCTTCCTGCTCTTTGCGTTCTTTTTCTAAACGGGCTGCTCTTTCTTCCGGTGTTTCCGGCTTTATTTCTGTAAGAATCAAATTCAGGGTCACTTCAGCATTTCTGGCTCGCTTTCCTCGTTTCGATTTAGGAATAATACTGCGGACAGTCACCTTCAGCTTTGCTCTGTTCAATTTCAACAGTGCCATCAGTTTTGCTGCCCGGTATTGATACATCAAACCGACAGACCCACCCTTAAAGAAGAATTCCAGGCAATCAAGTCCGTGATCATCTTTAGCAAATTTGTATGTCAGCTCATTTCCGGGATGGATATTCTCACACCGGTCAGCGCGCCCCTGATATTGGGTTCCTTCAAGCATAAAGTTATTATCTTCATCGGCATAGTATTCGATGATCTGTTCAACGGTATTGCCGCTTCGTTCAAGGCCATTGACTGCAAGATCATAGCCCTGGTCTGCCGATTTGTATGCCAGCATTAATCCTTCAGTTTCATTCCAGACTCCAAAGGGTCCATTATGCTCAGCTGCTCCATACGTTCCGTTTAAATAGAAGCAGGCAAGGTTCCACTGAGAAGGTGCGTGTCCCTGGTCCGCCGCTTTCTTATATGCTTCTGCCGCTTTTTTGGTATTAGATTCCACGCCCCGTCCATACTCATAGCAGAGGCCCAGATTGTAAAGCCCGTCAAGATCTCCCTGATCTGCAGCTTTCTTAGCCCACTTATATGCTTCTTTAAACTCAGACTCTCCGGAATCAGACTGATCCACAGATTTTCCCAATATCATAAACAGTTTTGCAATTTCAGCCTGCGCTGCAGCATCACCGGCATTAGCCTTTTCCAGATTCTGTTCTGCAGACTTATAAAGCTCTAAATGTCCTGCCGCGTCCTCATCGCCATTTTCTGCTGCTTTTTCCATCCATTCTGCAGCTTTACCGAAATCACGTTTTACACCCATTCCCTTGGCATAATACAGGCCTGTATTGAACTGAGCAGTAGCATATCCGGTTTCTGCAAGCTTCGACCACCAGTAAAACGACTTCTCGTAATCCTGGTCGATATCATCTCCGTTCAGATATGCCATTGCGACTTCTTCCATTGCATTTTCGTCGCCGTCTTCCGCTGCTTCCAGTTTTTCTTCAAAAGACTCATACGTACTGCCCAGCATGGAATTCATAACTTCATCATAATAAGGCCTTCCCATCTGTACACCGAAAAGTGCCGTACATGCCATATTGGGACGGTTTCTCCCGGCAACACGCTTGAATATGAGTTCTTCATCCTTCAACGTTACGAGAATTCCCTCTTTTTCCAGATCCAGATCCGGAAATTGGGACATTAAATCATTATCAACTGCATTTTTGTATAACCCGTAACCTGCACGCATAAAATGCAACGCTATCTGTTCCTGGTCCCCACCGAAAGTACCTTTCGATTTAACATCAGAAGTTGTCCCGTCGTTATGGATCGTTATCTGAATATCGGCTTCATCATGAAAGACAGCAAACTGGCTACGTGAGAAGACCTGCAGGACAGCGGAGCCGTCCGCAGCTTTTATAACAACGTGTACAGGCTGCTCGATTTCATCAAAACTGAAATCAGTACCTTCAGCAAAAGATATCTTTTCATTGATATACTTCTGTGAGAGCCATACGATTGCTTCGTTGTGAACATAAAACTGAATGTTTGAAATGGCTTTGTTCATGGCTGGATTCCTTTCTCTTTTTTGATTTATAATGCATCGAGTATTATTCGATGGTTATCACTGTCTGTACACTTACGAAATCACAATCCCAGATTTTCCAATCGGGTAATGATTTCTTTCTGTCTTTCATAGAACAACAGCTCCTTGTTATGCTTGAAGTATTCTTCACATCCGAATTCACTAATGAATCGCGCGCTATTATAATTTGCTGTCAAATCCGTCACGATGATAAGTATTTCCTGACCTTCCCCGAAAACCTCCTCGCTGAATCGGAACATATTCGACAATTTCTTCTTTACAGCCTGTGCTTGTTTTGAAAGGTCCTTGACGCGATCGTTATACTCTTTTTTCACAACTGTATACGCCGATTCAGCGTCATTTTCTCCGGCAATTTTCAATGCTAATTCCCGAAGGAACAGGATCGTTTTCTGTCTGCGGATCCTGTCAGACTGGGACAGTGCTCCGGAGCTTCTTGCAGATTCAAGTGATTTTTCTTCCGTAGAGATTTCATTCTGCATTACCTCATCCGGTTTTGATCCGCTTTCTAAAGAATCTTTTCTGAACTCCTTGACGCATTCCATGCAGAAACGAAGAAGATCTTCCTCCTCAATTACTCCACGGATATCCTCGTTAACTGCATCCAGCAGAAGACCGACTAACGAAAGCCTTTCGTCAAATTTTGCTTCTTTTACACGATCCTTAATAACAGAACCTGCTTCACCGGCAAGGATCCTGTCAACCTGATAGTCCTCTTTGTACTTTATAAACAAGTCATAATAGACGGCAAATTCTTTGGCTATCTTCCTGTTCTGAAGATACTGAATAACAAGATCCTCATCTACCTTCAGCTTATGCTGCTCGAACAGTTGTAGCATTTTGCTCAGGTCTTCCCAGCCACGCGGGGTAACAAAGCTCTTCCCATCAATTGTGGTTTCTACAGAATAGAAATACGCCTTTTTGATATCCAGAAATGTCATTACAGCAGGATGAATTCCGGCCTGATATGCATATTCCTTCCATACTTCAAGGTTCGGCTCTACCTCAATCTTTTTCAACCGGTCCAGTGTAACAACATCAAATTCGCGGACAGAGTCATTATATTCCGGGGGATTTCCGGCAGTTACGACGATCCACCCTTCCGGAACTCTGTGTCTGCCAAACACTTTATACTGCAGGAACTGGAGCATCAGAGGGGAGAGTGTCTCTGAGACGCAGTTAATTTCATCCAGGAAAAGAATGCCTTCCTGCACGCCGCTGCTCTCCATCAGATCATATACCGATGCGATAATCTCGCTCATAGTATATTCCGTGATACTGTATTCCTTTCCGGCATATTCCTTGTGAGAAATAAACGGGAGGCCGATAGCACTCTGGCGGGTATGATGTGTCATAGAGTATGAGAGCAAACCCACCTTCAGTTCGGATGCGATCTGCTCCATTATGGCAGTTTTCCCAATACCCGGAGGACCGACAAGAAAGACCGGGCGCTGTTTCTCGATTGGAATTACATAGTTTCCCAGCTCATCTTTTGTAAAATAAGCCGTCATTGCACTCTTTATTTGATCTTTTGCTTTTTTAATATTCATACTCCGCCCTCACTATATTTCTACGCCGCCATCTGTAATATCCTCATGCTGAAGCACCAACCTGATTGCCCATGGCGGCACGTCCGGTATTTCGTAATCTTCTTCTACAAACACAAATGCCGTGGTATATGGAGGCTTATGCTCCGGGAACGTTCCGTATCCGTCAGTAAAATAAATCAGGCCTTTGAGATTCCTGAATTGTTTTTCCTCAATCATCTGATTCACTCGCTGGAACACCGGACGAAAGTCGGTTCCTCCAAGACCGAGTATCTTCATAGATTTCAGATACGCTTCAAATTCATCGCGGTTATGAATCACCACATCATCCTGAATCTCAGCATCACACTGGATTATATGGATATTGACTCTGGAAAAATAAGAGTCTTCCTGCATCAGAATGTTGTACGTCTTCTGCAGAAACATCTGTACTTCCTCACCGATTACAGAGCCGGAAGTATCAATCGCAATAACAAACTCCTTGATCCTTTTGACCTCTTTGTATTCCAACGGTTCGATCAAAGGCATGTTTTCATAGTGTTCCAGCCCATAGGAATAATAAATATAATCAAACTCATCCTCATTGACCTTCATGGTTTCGCCCAGAACCGCAAACTTCTTCAGGAAGGAAGAGTAATCATATTTTTCGCGGTTGACAGAGCGAAGATTCTGCATCATGTTTCCGGCTTTATCTCCCTGTTGCTTGGAGAACACTTCCAGATCCATTTGAATCTGGTTTGAAACCTGATCCCAGAATTCTTTGTCCTGCTCTGTAACTGATGATGGCGCAGTTCCTTCTTCCGGCGAAACCCCTGCTGAGCGAAGCGTTATTTCAGCTGCCCATATATACCAGGGTTCGTGGTCGTCTGAATGGAAAGCAGCCTCCCACTGACTCAAGGCCCAGTCAGGATAATCAGCTTGTTTCAGAAGCGCATAGATCTTCTCCGCAGTCAGAAACTTTAAGTCTTTCTGAATCTCGGAAACAATGAGCTTCTGTTTTGTCTCCCTTGGCGAAGAAACTCCATTCAATCCCAGATCATTGATGGTGCATTCCACAGCCATGTCACATGCCAGACTCCACAGCCGTTCATCTACGGAAACACCGATGAACGGATGCTGAAATACACAGTGAAGGATCATATGAAGGTACAGACGTACCATTTCCTCCTGTGAATCTCTATAGGTCCGCAGCACAAATGCCGGGTCATAGTATAAGTTCGTTCCATCCGTAGCAAGAGAGCCTTCATAGGCAATTCGCTTGTGATAGCTGAGGGCAACATCCATAAACCGCAACCCGACCAAAAGCTTGTTTCTGGACAGGCTCAGCACTTCATTAGCCAGTTTTTCAGCCTCATCATTCACAGACCGTTCCACCTCCTGCATCTTTATCATCCTTGTGTTTAATCCAAAGTCAGACCGATAATCGGATTGTTATCGTCCATGCCGATTTCAGAGTTTTTATAATTCATTAGGAAACTGATAATATCGACCTTGCCGGTCTTATTCGCCATTTCAATTACCTTATCAATGTTTCCCCTGACAATTACGCCAAGGTCTGCAATAATAGCCAGTCCCTGTACATCATCATATTCAATAACGGTCTGAATCGCTTTCCAGGAATTAGACTTCAGGTATTCCAGATATTGATCCCTGTACAAAGGAACCAGCTGGATATCAGACTTCAGGCGGTCTGTTGCAACCAGAATCTTGTCCTTTGCTGTCGGAATCCCTTCAAAGAGGCTGTCGTATTTAACAAAATCAAACAGTTCTCCGTCGCCGGCAATGCGGATGCAATCCATGTAATAATCATGAATCCGGGTATCAGAATAATACCCGTATTGATCCATGCGGATTTCCGGGATATAGATGACTGCATACTGATCCCTGCCTTCCGAGCCAGCAAATCCGATCCTAAGACGAATAAGATGATTGCATCCGGTAAATGCCTGATCGCCAATCGTAACTACTGAAGACGGAATATGTACTTCCTGAATATCGTTTCCCGCAAATGCGCCTCCGCTGATTTCGGAAGTACCTTCTTTTACTTCAAACACATCATCGTCACCGAAGTATGTCAGAAGCGAAATCCTCCCATCTTCTCCGTTGTGGTAAACCGCTTTCTGCTCAACAAACAGCTTCTGATTATTTTCAGATACCTTGATTTCCTGAAGTTGTACGTTTTGATTCTGCCAGCGGTCTCCGACAGCAAACGCCTCCGATCCGATGCTTTCGACATTTTCGCCTAAAACAAATTTCTCGATAGCCGTACCTTTGAATGCACCGGCGCCGATTGTCTGTACGCTGTCCGGAATGTTAACATCCTTTAGCTGATAGCATTCTTCAAAGGCGTGATTCCCGATTGTTTCAAGTCCATCCGGCAGGAGAACTTTAATTATTCCGTTACGACGTCTGAACGCGCCATCTGCAATGCTGGTCGTTCCGGCACTCACAGTATATGCAAGTAATTCCTCTTCATCCTCATCCTCATAGCTCATTTCGTATGGATTTCTGGACCGGTCATAGAAGGATTTAAGTGTTTTCCCGGACTCTGATACGTTGTACAGCGCAAATCCATCCGCCTCAAAACATGTATTTTCCGGATCTATTTTCAGTTCCTGCTTGTTCCTGTAACCATAGTAGTTATCTGACAGGCAGTCGAAGCAGTACGAGCCTAACGTATGGATGGAAGAGGGCAGGTATACAGAGAGGACCGGACTTCCGATAAAGGCTCCGTCACCAATTTCCTCCAGGCCTTTGTTAAACACTGCTGCCGTTAGATTCTGGCAGTTTGCAAACGCCTCCTTCTTTATCGCACGTACTTGATCTTTCAGCATTACACGCCTGATAGAAGTATTAGCGAATGCCCTCTCCCCGATCGTGACAAGAGATTCAGGGAATTCAACATCAGACAGGAACTCCAATCCTTCGAACGCAAAATTACCTATAGTTTCAACGCCTTCCGGAATACTGTATGTTTTCATTCCGCCAAGTGCCGCCATAACACACTTATGGTCCTTAGACATCACTACGGGTCCGTTCACCGAAAGATAAGGATTCTCCGGATCAATCGTAACGGTTCGGATATCTCTGGTAGAAAGCTTCTTGCCTGAATAGCTGTCGTATCCTCCGCTATAGAACGCCTTTGCATCAATACTGGCCAGTGATTTTCCAATATGCAGCTTTTCAATGGGTGAATCCGTAAATGTAAGTTTTGTTATCTCCGGCAATGCGTCCGGAATATTCACTTCTTCCAGTCCTATGCAGCCCCTGAACGTTGTGCTGACAATCTTGGAGACTGCATTTGAAATATGCATTTTCTTAAGGCTGATGCAATCTTTGAACGCTGCTCCCTGTATCGTACTGATATAATCGGACATCGTGACGGAAACAAGATTCCGGCATTCCTGGAAAGCGCCTTTCCCGATAGTGGTCACAGGGTGACCGTCTATCATTCCCGGAATAGAAATATTCTCCTGATCGCCGGTGAATCCCGTAATTGTAATATTCCCTTTCCGATCACTGGTGTATTTAAAGAATCCGGGATCTGTAGTTTCATCCTCAACAGCCGGTGTATAAACAAACGGGCAGCCATCGAAGGCAGTGTTGCTGACCATTATCATGGGATTTAGAATTTCAACATCCACAAGTGAAGTACATCCTGAAAAAGCCGCATCACCAACCTGCAGCAAAGATTTCGGCAAAGTAATATGATCCAGAGAAGAGCAGTTTGCAAATGCATTCGGCCCGATGGATGTAACGCCTTCCGGTATAGAAACCTCCCGCAGGGAAGAACAATCAGCAAAGGCATCCGCAGGTATTTCCTGTAATTCCGCTAATATATCTACTGTCTCAAGACCTGCCTGATCTCTGAATGCACCGGAAGAAATAGAATCTATGCCATACGGAATAACCACTTCTGCGCCGCAATCACCCGCACGGAAAATGTATATTTGTCCGGCCTTATTCTGTTTCACATTCATGTTTGAAAGCGCAGAAACAGCTTCATCATAGGAGAATTCGCCCTGATAACTGCTATACCTCTGTTCAAGGGCCGTAATTGCCTTATCCTGCATTCCAACAGTTGCAGTTGTCTTTGATCGCTGTGAGCCGGATGCACCTTTTGCTTCGAAGATACCTACTGATTCGAAATATTTTTTAAGTGTCATTCCGAACACTTCACTTGACTTGTTCTGGAGTGTCTTTAATGCACCTTTGAGATCAGGATTATCGAAGAGCAGATCTCCCATGCTTTTGGGCTTCGGGCCATCTTTATATTTTTCTACAAGTGTATTGATCAGATCATCATAATCTCTTGCGAGCGGACGCCCCGTCAGTTCCCCGACATTATATTCATACCCATAGGCTTTAAGCATTTCCCCCGCATCGGAATAGCCGAGCCACTGATATAGTCCGGAAACCGCGCCGGCGAGTTTTTTGTGATCATTCTGCATTCCCCGAGGAATGACATGGTCCGGATAGTATTCTTCCAGTCTGCGAAGCATACTCTCCACTTTGCCCTTAATAATATCCGGCTCATTCCCGGGAGTATACATGACAAAGCTTCTCAGTTCCTTGACGGCATCACCGGATATGATCTCGTAACCATATGCTGCGAACATATCCGTTACCGTTGAATAGCCCAGTTCCTTATAGTATTTAGACATTTTTTCACGGAGCTCACTGTCAATATTGTCAAAGGAAAAAACTTTATGCTCCGGGTAATAAGCTTCCAGCTTATCAAATGCCTTATTTACCGATGATGCCAGCTTTGCGTCCGGTATGAACGGCCTGGAGGAATTTGTTCTTCCTTTTTGTGCCTCGGCTTCAGCACGCATTTCCGCCTCAACCTTCGCCCGGATTTCAGCCTCCATCCTGGCTCTTGCTTCAATTTCCTTTTTTATGCGTGCTTCCTTTTCCGCCTTAGCCTTGGCTTCTTTCTCTGCCTTTATACGAGCTTCTTCAGCTGCTTTGGCCTTAGCCTCTGCCTCCGCCTTCTTTCTGGCTTTTTCCTCTGCTATGGCTTTGGCCTCCGCCTCAGCTTTAAGACGTTTTTCCTCCCTTGCCTTTGCCTCCGCTTCCGCTTTCATACGGGCTTCTTCTTCAGCTTTTGCTTTTGCCTCCGCTTCCGCTCTGAGGCGTGCTTCTTCTTCGGCTTTTGCTTTTGCCTCTGCTTCCGCCTGCAGGCGCGCTTTTTCTATGGCACCTTCCTGTTCTGCAATACTATTATTCGTTATCTCTAAATCATTTTTAAGGCCGGCACATATCTGTTCGATTGCTGCTGCCCTCTGTTGTTTTTCCTCAGACTCGTTGCCATACCTAACAGCATCCTCTTCGTTACGTTCTATGTCTTCGGCGAGGTTTTCTTCAATAATACAGGCAAGAGTTCTTTTTACCTGTTCCAGTTTTTCTTCCGCGGCTTTAATACTTGATTCACACTGCTCTATGCCTGACCTTAGTTCTTTTTTCTTTCCAAATGCAACAAACGACAGGCCGGCCAGTTCTTTTTGCATTGCGCTTTTTTTATCCTGCAGAGCATTGAGTTCCTCCTGCAAGGAGTTCTCCTCAGCGGACAAAGAACCTTTTTGAATCTCATTCTTATCCCGGCGTTCTTTTAAAGCAGCCGCATCTGATTCTGCCTGAGCCTTTTTTGAAAGAAGCGTATTGATTTCTTCCTTTAATCCGTTTAGCAGAGCCTGCTTTTCTTCCAGCTCTATGCGCTGTTTTTTCTCCTTCTCTCGATATAAGGAGAGAAGTTCTTCGCTGCTCAAACGGCTCTTGAAATCCAATTCTTTAAGCTTAAGAAATACCTCCGCTGTTCTGCACGCATCGGAATAGGCGTCATGTTTTTCATAACCTTGAATTCCCAGCTTTTCCGACAGATCACCCAGTTTGATTTTCGCTTTTTCTAAACCTAATTGGTCTTTCAGTCCGCCGGCATATCTCATCACATCAAAAACCGGGTTTTCAATAGTGATATTGCTGTAGCGACCAGCCCTGCGCAAAAATTTTGCATCAAAATCAACACTGTTATACCCGATAAGGATATTGTCCCCTGCAAACTTCAGAAAATCCGGAATAACTTCCCACATCTCACGCGCATTCCGAACGTCTTCCTGCCGGATCCCGGTTATTTCAGTAATTTTGTCAGAGACAGTCTGCTTATAGGGCTTTACAAGCTCGCTGAAGCATTCTTCTGTTTTGATTTCTCCATTGACTACCTTCACCGCCCCGACCTGGATAATACTGTCTCTTCTGGGATCGATTCCCGTAGTCTCAAAATCAAAAGCGATAAATGTATCAAAGTTAGGCTTTCGAATCTCCTGCAAATCCGGATAACTGTCATCCGGTATCGGCTTTGGTGCAGCTTTCTTTATGGCTTTTTCGGGGGCGGCGACTTCAATGCCTAATGTTTTGAGGAAACTGATATATTGCGACTTTGCAAATTCCGCATTTTCCTTCGGTCTCGGGAAATATTCCGGCTTACCGGAAGCGGTTTTATTCTTTCTTTCATTGTTATCGAAAATAAGCTTCTTCAGCTTCCGAATCACATCATCATCGGAAGCATATTCCTGAATACCCTTCTCCAGCACTTCCTGCGCTTTCTCATATCGTCTGGTTTTTGTATAAAAGTCACCAATGATGCCGTAAGCCTTCTCCGGAAGGGAATCAGATACCATTAATTCATTTGTAAGAGCTTCCGCCTCTTCGTATCGGTAATCAGCGATCAGGGCAGATAGTGCAAACGCCTTTACAAGGTTTCTTTCATCCAGTGACAATGCGGCTGTTGCTTCTTTGTCGAAAGAAAAGCTATATAGCCATTCTCTTTCATTTTTTGGCAGATAATCCTTGCCGCCCGCCAGCGCCAGCATACGCCAGTATTCCTTTCGCGGGGAGGGCAGTTCCTCTGCCAGTTCAAGCACAATATTCCGGAAACCGTAGGAACCAGTTTCCTCAGAGGCTATCTTGTCCCACAGTTCGTTTTCACCGGAACCGGGCACGTATTTTAATATTCTTCCGCATATTTCTTCAATATCCTCTGAGCTGCGGCAATTGCTGCAAATCCACTTCTCGCTCTCGATACCACAATTAATACATCTTGCCATATTGCCACCCCTGTCTGCATTTAGCCTTATTTACACTCTTTACGCCTTGCCCTGTTAGAAAAGATTAAACAAAGGGAATCTGTTCCATAATCATATTAATTATCGCAGCCGGATCTCTAATAACCATTGTTTCTGCTTCTTTATCGTACTTCAGATTATTCTTTATGAAGCGCTCGACCGGTGAGAATACATCAACAAATAATCCTTCCCCCGTCGCCTCTTTAACCTCCAGATAGAGGCTGCTTCCTTTTGCCGCAGGGGCCGCCTCCACTCCTTCATTTTTATTGCACACATTACAAACAGTGAAGAAGAGATATGCCCCTATCTTTTTTGTCACAGTTTCACGGCATTTCGTTGACGAGTTGCCTGCCTTGCTGAAATACATATACATCGCAATAATGACAGCACTGACTTTTTCTTCTGAAAGCTCATAAAGGTCAAGCGGATGCTCTATATCCTTTGCTAATTCCAGAGCATCCAGAGCATGTCCTGTCACAACCCCGAGATTCTGATCAAGAGGAGACAAGCGTTCTCCGGAACGCATTCTCTTTATAAGGCTTTCATATAAATCACTGATCGTTTTTTCATCATATACTTGCTCCATCCTGTTTCTCCTTTAGATGATGTATTTTCTCAGATCAACGCCGTTCTCCCTGGCCATCTCAACGATTTCGTGATCAGAGGCCCTCTCAACTTTAGACAGTTCCATCACTGCAAGAGGAGAGGCGTTGAACATGGCGGTCCCGTAATAATCCTTTAAATCTCTGCGGAGACGGTCTACATCTATTTCATATTCCATACGGTTTTCCTCCCTTTTTATTGCTATACAACACCTGATCTGCTCATAGGTTGAATTGTTTATTATATCAGCCGGTTTTCTCAAAACGGTGGGCTGCCGGCCCACTTCTTACATGAATTAATATGGCCTCTCAGCACTTTATTGATATACTGGCTGAAATTTCTGTCGTCTGCCTCGGCCAGACACCTGACTGCTTCAACAACACTCTGATCAAGAGTGATACTGACTTTTCTCCTGTATGGTTTCTGTTCCACTTTATTGGTTCCTTCAGTCATATAGTTATGCTTCTCCAAACCATTCCGTATACATAGCTTTAAGAAAGTCGTCAGTCAGCCAGTAGCCCTCATTATCTCCGATTACGGAGTCAATTCCGCAATAGGGGCATATTGCTGTTTCATCCGGAGTATCCAGGCTCCAGTCGATAATTTGATCAGGAGAGAATACTTTTAGGCAATAGAAGCACCCGCATTTCCCGGCATGAGCCAGTCTTGATCGGTTGGCGTATGAGAGCGCATGGGCTCTTTTTAAATCCTCTTTTGAATAGGCCATTTCAAATCATCCCAAACCCTGAACTCCGGTTCATGTCAGACTAATGATTCCAGTAACCGCTGCTGCCTCTCCTGATACAGTTTGTTATCATAGAAGAACTCAAGGTATGTACGTGCCCGCGACATTCCTACATAATTAAGGAGCCGTTTGTTTTCGTCTGAAAAACTATCAATATCGATCATGAGCACAGCTTTTGCTTCAAGTCCTTTAAAGGCCTGTATCGTGTAAAACCTGATCTGCTTACACTCCGCAAAGCGGGAGGTTTGATTCAATCTAATTGTTCCGATATCCTCGGGAATTTTGACTCCGTATAAGCAGGATTCAGGATTATCTATACGATAATAGGAGAGAATTACGATATCCTTTTTGCTTAATCCCTCATTCTTCAGCCTGCGAATACTGTTGAATAATTCTTCCGCCTCATTTTTTTTGCTGCTGTATGCCTTATATACGATATCCTCCCCTTCTGCACGAAGGTACTTAGGTTTATATACATGTGTCACCGCGTAATTGCCTTGCGCGATCTGCCTTGTATTTCTGCAGTTGACCGTAAGAGGATATATAAAGGAACTTGTTTTCAGTGTCTGCCAGACCTCCCTGAACTCGGATCCGTCCCCGAAAATATTTTGATTGGGATCATAATATATAGTCCACTTTCCGGCTTCCCAGCCATCTTTCAGGAACTCATTAATACAAAGATAGGCTGTCATATTCATAAGATCCTGGCCTTCGTCCAGGACTATCCTGTCATAGCGTTCCCCAGCATATCCCTCATCCAGAAATAGATTCGGAAGAGTATCTTTGAAAAACACATCCGTTTCATCCTCGGGAACTTCTTTTATATTGCAGGCTTTCAGAAGAAACTCATGAAACGTAAATACATCTATATCTTCCGATCGATTTTCCTGCTCAAACATTTCACGAACAAATGCTGCAATCACGCGGTTAAAGCATAAGTACAGTACTTTTTCACCGGTTGCCGCAGAACGTCTGCACTGTTCGGCGGCTAACAGTGTTTTTCCGGTCCCCGCAGCGCCTTCAACCATCATCCGATCATTCACACACATGTGCATAATGATATCCAGCTGCTCCTCGGTCATTGAAAGCAACTGCTCCTCCGAGCGATTCAGAATAACGGAAAGAGGAGGGACAAAGTTAAAATCCCCTCGCAGAAATGTCGCCAATCTTTCCCTGGATTTTGCCTTGAGAGTTCCTTCTCCTCCATAGTGCTTGGTCTCTCTCCAGTATCTGAAAGACCGCTCAAATAAAGCCGGGAGATCCTGTTCCTTCATATTGACGTTGAATGTGATTTCCGGAATAACCTCTGTATCGTTATCGGTTTTTATAACGCAATCCGGTGTCAATACACAACAAGCCCACCTGCAGTCCAGAATCTCATCTCCGGCTTTCAGGTATTTATCAAGATACTGTCGAAGGGATTTCATGTTTCCCTGTGCCTGGGTATAAGGTCCTTCATTTTTCCAGGAGGTTTGGCCGAAACGATTGGTAAATCCCCATTTACCATCAGTGCGTTCCACACCACCGCCTTTTACTTCCAGGCATATTATTCCCTTTTCACAGATAACTACAAAGTCGATTTCTCCGAAACTGTTTTTAATATGATCTTTCAGAGGAAGGGAGTGGAGAACAATCGCATTCCCCCACGTCATATTCTTCAGCCAATAAAAAATACGGGCCTCTGCAGGACTTTTTGCCGCCTGATCAGGATCAATAACGGCGGGAATCATTTTTGCCATATCAACCTCCGATTAATTCTTCGAAATACCCGATTCCGTGTTCCGTCGGCTTGCCGACAACCGCCGCACGATCAAGCAGACAGTTCCTCGCTTCACAACTGGTTTCCGGTAACAGCGTGCATGCATGGCATGCAGCATAATTCAATGCATTGAATCCCTGAGACTTTGAGTCTATGCAAAGAGGATCAGAGGAGCACCAGGACGCCTCCTGGAGAGCGTTACGAACAGTTGATTCCAGAAGGTCGCTTTCCCCCTGCCTTACCAGACCGCCGAGACTGCCGTCAGAGTCAGAAGAGGATGTGTAAATCAGAATCCCTGCCATGTCCATATCGCTATCCGGATAACTGCTGTATATTCTCTCCTTCAAAGCCGCCTCCTGATAACCGCAATCAATCGTCAACTGCCTGATAAGAAGATGGGAGAGTGTATGTAAAAGAACATAGCGTGATGAAAACATCCCTTTTCCTATATTCATTTTGCCAAGCCGTTCGCTCATTTCTTCATAACGGTCCTGATTCTTTTCTTCCCATGCCCTGACTTTTTCTTCATTCAGGACGATAAAAATGCCTTCCCCCCTCATTTCTATTGCTGGTAACCAGCACTGAGGCTTATTCCAGACGGGAGTAAACTCATTATTACTCGTTTCGTCGTTTTCCGGTGCGTTAGGAGTCACGCGCCTGAATCCTCTAAGCGCCATAACTTCTCGCAGCCGTTTCACAAGAACCACCTCATCCAGATAATCCTCTAAAAACGGCGAGATCTCCGTAATCTCAGCCTGAAATTGTTCGGGCTCTTCCTCATCATCCGCAACATACCCGGTGCACAAAGCCTTATATTCGTCTTCGTACATCATATGTTCGGTAAACGGCTCTCCGTCATCGGTCTCAATACCGCGTCTTCTGTTGATCTCTTTTATAAAGTCATCAACTGTATATTTCCCTTCGTCAATTATGTCCTTGAAAATCATATTTCCCAGGAAGAATCTCAGATTGTTTTCATCAATTCCCTGCTCAAGACCGTTCTGGATGGTTTCCCATTTTTCATCCAGACAGGCCTGTATTTTGCTGCTCCACGGAGGAATCGTAAGAGCACTTTGCGTCACACTGAAATACAGGTTGGATGCGCCTCTTTGCAGTGTTCTCATCTGAGCATTACACGGCTCGGGATCATTTAATTCGCTTTTAAATCCGACCCACGGGCGCCGGCCGCGGCAATGATAACCCTTCAATGCATTCTGGCTCATACACCCTTCCATTGACCGGGTCTTTCCGCAACATCTGCATTTGATTACAATACTTGCCAGACCACCGGTATTGTTTAAAAACTCAATGGATAGTTTGTGATGGTTTTCCGGTTCCGAACATCCGCCCGGATTACCGAAATGGACCCACCATTCAAACGGAAAATCCTCAAGATGCCCGTTGATACAAGCCGCAACAAACCTGGACGGAACCAGTTCCCGCCCGCAGGAAATACACTTCCTGTTTTTCGGATCACCGAAATATCTGTATCCGTCCAACCGGCCGCACTTCGGGCAAAAATGCATACCGGGAAATCTGAAAGCAGGCACATCACCGTTACCGCGGGGATTTTGACTTTCAGTAGCATAAGGTTCCTTGAAATATTTCATTCCCAGAAGCCGTTGGAGACTAGGCTCATTGATCCTCGGGCTTTTTTTGTCCCAATAATCAGTAGCACCCATAATAACCGTGTACTCCGGCATTTCCGCAATCGATCCCGTGCCGAATGTTGTGATCATCTGAGTCTTTCTCAGTTTGCCGATAGATTTCTTTTTTGCCTTTTTATCGTTTTTTGTCCCGAATTTCATTCCTGTTCTCCTACAAGATAGACCCCTGATTCAGCCTCGACCGAGCGCATACTGTTCATAATCCTGAATCTGTCTTCCGTTGTATCTGGCTGCATCAGCGAAGGCTTATCCTTTTTTCTGTACCAGAGTGTACCCGTCTCTGCTTTTTCCTGCCATTTTTTCTCTATATCCTTTATCTCGTACAAAACCTTTTCTTTTTCCCGTTCATCAACAAGATCCACATATCTGTAAATAATTTCTTCTGCCTTTTTCACTCCCGGAAGATCCGATCTGAAATTACCTGCGGCATCATCAGAAAGAAGCTCCGGACAGTAATATCTGCACAGAATTATAAACAGTGCCTGCAGCCCTCTGTCTCTGGCGCGATCCGAAAACGGCGTCAGGCTCGTTGCCTCGACATAACGATACAGTGCCGCGTGATATCTCGAAAACTGCTCATAGTGGGAACGATCCCGGGAACGATTGGCATTATAAACAGTAAATACCAGACCCGGATTATTTCTTCCCACACGGCTGGTCGCCTGAATGTATTCCGCATTTGTCTTGGACTGACCGGCTACTGCCATAACTCCCAGTCTTCCGACATCAACACCGACTGAAATCATATTGGAGGCAAGCACAAAGTCGAATACTTCCGAATGATCCTCCCGTGTATATGCTTTTTTCAGATCCTCCTGAATCACACGGGAAATGGCGTCATTAGACATCCGGCTTGTCAGTTCCACAATGTTTTCATACTTATCTTCTCCTGAAAAATCTGCGTACTTTTCCTTGAATTTATTGGCCTTTAAATACCTGTATCTGCTTTGAATATCATCCACAATCTGTGTCTGTGTAGCACCAAGCTCTCTGATACTGTTAAAATATCCGGTTAATGTCCAGAAGTTATCAATCACAGCATCACTGTAACCGAAGTCAACAAGATATCTGGAAGCAAAAAGCCATGCCGCATACAAACGAATCATCGTTGTCGTAAACGTTGTTCCGACACCCATGATTCCTGCATAAAAGCGGGCAGGCTTTTCATCTTCAGATGCTTCCACCGCAAAGAAGGAATCGTCAGAACTCAGTCCCTGAGGCGGAAACTGGTTATAATTTCTGCCGTACAATGCCAGAATCTGTTTCGATGCATTTCGAATCGTAGCGGTAGAGGCAATCACCTTTACCGGTCGGCCTTTGTTCTCACATATCTGAGTGATCGCAGCTTCATAGATACCCGTCATGGTTCCCAGCGGCCCGGAAATCAGATGCAGCTCGTCCTGAATAATCAGCTCGGGTGGAAGAGAATCATTGTCTATAGAAAACAGTGCCGACGTTTTTTCCTGGATTGCAATCTGTGCGAATTTATCTACTGTTGCCACAAGAAATGCCGGCCGGTGTTCATATATTTCCTCATCAATCAATCTGACAGGGAGCGGAATCCCGTTAAAATCACATTCGTCGTTCGGACAGCATATTTCCATGCGTCTTGCAGTCTGATTGGTTTTATAGTGAATCGGCCGCAGTTTTTCCCCGCACCATGGACAAATCTTTACCTGACAAGGATCCGTATCATCATTCCCGATCTGCCCCACTGCTTTGATTTTGGTAAGAACCGTATCGGCCTCGTCAATTGTTCCCGGAGTAAAATTATTACCGACCCATAATCCGATGCTGATCTCATCCCCCGGAATACCATACTTCTTTCTTAACAATTCACAGGCGCAAATCAGCATGGATGCACGTTCGAACTGTTGAATGGTCAGCAGTCTCAACGTATAGCGCATTATAACCGTTATCCCGTTACAGTTTTCGGGATAACAAAGTCTTCTGTAGAAGATCTCAAATGCAGCAATGCCAAGGTATGCTTCTGTTTTTCCTCCGCCAGTAGGAAACCAAAGAAGATCAACAAGCTTTCTGTCCAGCCCGTCCGGCTCCGCAAAAGATGATATTTCAAGCAGGACGAATGCCAGCTGAAACGGATACCAGTTGATTGTCTCCGGGTTTATTTCGGAAGCAACGCCGTTTACGGCATTCTGCTTTTCAATAGTTCTGCATCTCTGCATGAACATAGCTTCATTCGCGTACCGGAATGCGGTCCAGGCAATATTATCCTCCCCAAGCAAATCGACCGAGTGACTGATTCTCCGAAGTATATTTTCGCATTCATCCATGTTACGGGATGCCGATTGAATATAATCTGCATACCGCTCTGTAGAGGCAAGAAGTCTTTTGTCTTTTATCCAATCCGAATATAGAGCGAGGAATTGTCTTAAACCCCCTATTACATCTTCCCGGTCCGCAGTAAACAGATAATGCATATTAAAAACAGGCAGGTCCTTTATTTCGGCAGCCTTCATCTGGTGCAAATTAAAAGAGGGTATAAATGCTGTTTTTATATATTCCGGGACAGCGCTTTTCTTATCCCAAACAACAGAACATCCGTGTCCCTGTGCATAGCATTTATCTTCGGCATATAACATATCCAACTGCGCAAGTTCCTCATTGTCCGACATGGCAACCTGCCGGCGAACTTCCGTAAAGATATCTTTATTATTGCCTGTTCCTTCAATTATTATTTCAGGCTGCAGGATCGTATTTGCAGCGACCTTATTGCGATCATCATCGGTAATATTCCGTTCATTTGTAAGAACGGTTGTCATTACCCTTTCACCGGTTCCTGCCGCAAAATGGAAGTATGATTTTAAATATATTCCCGGTTCGATTTCAACGGCAGAACTGTGGTCGGTCGAAATAATTGCTTCTCTGTGAAACGCCTGTCGTTTCCAGAAAAACATTCGCTCCTGTTCCTTTTCTTTTGCTTCCTCAATTAAGGATTCATATCTTTGTAACGGAATGTTCTCTTCCCGTGCTTCTTTCAGTGAATACGGTCTGTAAAAGGCATAGCTGACAACGGCGCGAACTTCTTTTACATCATTTTTCACCGTGTAGGTAATACCCATTGCTCTCGGGTTTCTGATATTTGCCGAAGCAAGGGAAGCGTCAGCATCGATTACGTCCAGATCTGTGCTGGTCGTATTATCATCCTGCTCAGGCTCTTTATCGGTCTTCGGATATAACTTGCCCATAATATAATAGGATGTCGGCTGTTCATTAAGAATCTCTTCCTCCGAGACCGGTCCCAGCATATCTTCGGAAACGATCTGTACTATTTTTTCTCTTGCTTCATAAAACTCGGAATATCTGCTCATAACACCCGGCCCTTTCAGTACTCTGCTCTGGCATAGCCTTCTACCAGAATAGTGTTCCACGTTGCCAGAGAATCAAATTCTCTGATGTCCTTCTCATTCCCCTGTATCATTCCTATTTCGGATCCGATGTCGGTAATATAAATACCGTTAAATCGTTTCGGGTACACATAGTCATAAACAGTTGCGTGCCAGGGAAGATTTTTGATTTTACGGATTGCAGATTCCAGATCCTCCGCAAATAAGCGTCCCGTCTCCCCCAGTATCATGTCATTTTCCTTTAATCTCATATAGTATGTAACGTAGTCCGCGGTATCCGATTCCGTCTTTTCAAGATAAACCTCTTTGTCTTTCATGTGACGGTAATTGTCTCTCAAAAACTGTTGAACTCCGTCTCTGCTGCAAAAACCGTTTCCGGAGAAATCTCCGGATCTTCCGACTTCAAAGAACCGGAGATATGAAGTCCCTTTTCTGAAGTTTTTCTCCTGGGAATAACTCCTTCTGTTTTCAAGTGTCCTGAAATATACCTGCGGTAACTGTACTTTATACATACGTTCCTTTGCCCGGCTGAGAGCAACGTAGTTGACTCTTTGCTCCTCCATGGAATCAGGTTTATCCGAGATTAAGCTGTCAAGAATAATAACAGCATCATATTCGCGTCCCTTGCTTCTGTGAATTGTCGAAACAGTAACCCTGCTTTCCGGGGCGGTAAGATACAATCGGTCGGATCTTCCGTTATCCCTTATACCGCGAAGCAGATCAGCAACCGATACCATGCCCCCGGCGCCAAACGAGGAAATCATATTCCAGATATCCGAAACATCCTCTTCGTTATATTGATCGGGAAACATTTCTGCAAAAGCTTCCGAAAAGCTTTCCTCATCATAGTAATGATCCGGAAGGGTATTAAACAAAACACCGATCCATCCGTTCAGCGAGTTATCAGACAGCCTCCTTTGCAGCAGATGGGAAATGTTCTTGCGATGAAACATGCCTGAAATAACCAGTGCCTGTGCATTTGATCTCGTCAGGATTCCCACATTACCGGACTTAAGTAAGGGATCCAGTGAATCTTCTTCAAACAGCTGTAAATTAACCGTGTTGTAATCCGGCAGCGTTTCCTGCAGCTCGGCCAGACTGTCATTACAAGCCTCTTCGTCACCGGAGAGAATTGCTTTTCTGTATTCGGAACAATACTCCTGTAATCGGGAGGTCTGCCGATAGTTGCGGTCAAACGAATAATATGAAAACTGTTTTGTCTCTTCAATCTGCTTGTAAAAGTTGTCCGAGCTCATTCCCGAATCAACCTGATAATCGTAAATTGCCTGACAGGCATCACCGAATAAGGTCACACCGCAATCAGCAGGAAGAAGGTGTATCATCTCCAGCACCATTTCCGCCCGGCTCATGACCAGGTCCTGAACCTCATCTACTATCAGATGTTCGCATTGCTCGATCAGTCCGGGCTGAGCCTTCAATACCTCCGTAAACCTGTCTATACGTTCCTCGTAATTGAGAGATTCTATACGAACGTTCTTTCCGATTTCGGTATAGTCACTGTCTTTTACCCAGTACAGCAGCTGTGAAGCAAATGAATCAAACGTCCTGATGTCCACCAGATTGATTACCGGCTCTACACGACCTGCGGCCACCGCCTCCGCCATTCGCTTGCGAACAACATCCACCGCTGCCCGTGAAAAACATAAAACCTGAATGTTCTCCGGATCAGTGCCGTTCTGAACCAGATTAATAATACGTTCAATCAGCGTCCAGGTCTTTCCCGTACCGGGCCCGGCATTTACCAGAATCCGTTCTTCAACACCGGCACGAATTACCGTTTCCTGTGTCACGGTCTGAAGGTGTTTTAATGAGGGTATTTCCTGAGAGTGCGTTTTTTCTTCAGCCTCACGGCTTTTTGCTTGTGAAAACTTTGAAAAATCGACCTTTTCAATCGAGACCGGAATTTCCGGTTTCGCGGATATGCCGGTTTTTGCCGAATCCGAAACATCAAACAAATAGAACAGTATATCATGATAGTTTTTCGCACCGGCACGGGGTTCCCGGTCTGTAATCTCGTTTCCGGGTTCATAGGAATCATCCTTGTAGAAATAGAAAATCCCCTCATCATCCTCATTTACGATACGAAGATATTTATCACTGATATAAATAATTTTTACCGGATTGACTTTATATCTTGATGACTTGTCATTGTATTTGAAAGAGTAGTAGCGACGCTCTCCGTGCCAGTCGATCCAATACATGCATCCCGAATACACATCATAAACATCTTCTTCCGTCTCAACATAGCAGGTATCTCTGTATTGAATCTGATCAATATAAACGGTTTTAACCGAAACCGGACGTGCGTTATCTTCTATATCCTCGGTGACCTGATCGATTCGGATGATCTTGCCCGCGAATCTTGCTTTGCTTACATTGCCGAAAAATGAATTTCCCTGAGCAATGGGAATCTCATTTGCAAAAACAGCCCAGTCATAATAACCGTCAGAAAACTCCTCCGATTTGAAATCATAGATCAACTGCTTCCCGAGCTGCAGATCAAACGGATATTTCATCGCTCCGTTTTTCATAAGGCCCAGGGTCAGGACTGCATCTGCATCCCCAACATATGAACTCCCGCCATCCCAGTAAAGGCAATTATCCCTGAAAGTAAACCCGGGACTTTGCGCAAAAATATTACCGAATACTATTTGACCGAGAATATACTTTTTCTCAGCAGTGGATAATACGATATCTACCGTATCATTACCCGCATGTTTTCCGGAAACATACTCGGATAAAGCCGCCCCGGGAGCTTCTCCCAGTTCAGCTTCTCCTATTTTTAATGTATAGTGAATCCCCGTATGATTCAGAATGATCAACCGTGATTCATCGGAAATATCGGCAGCTCTCAGATACCTGTCGAAAAAGAGTGTTGTTATTCCGAAATAAGAAACACGGATTCCCGGAATGTCTATAGCAATAGTACCGTTTTTATAATCAAATCTTATTTCGTTTCCCGAAGATGCTCCGCATTTAAATACCTCTCCTCCGATGGAGACCTGAGCGGAAAGGCCTTCATATTCTTCATCTGTTACATATATCTTCCTGTTAAACAAACACCTGAAATCTGCAACAAAATAATAAGACTCCTTGAACAAAACTGTTCCGGCCGCAATATCTATAATTGTCAGGGTTGTTACTTTATCTTCTCCGTCTACCGGGATTACGGATCTGTTACCGGCAAACTCGTCATAGAATTCCGCAAGAGAATGATTTTCCTCGTTTACGGCAACTCGATATTTCTTTGCATCATCCTCTTTTTCAAAATAGACTTTGAGAGAAGCATTCCCGGCGACAAGATAGTATTCCTCTCCGTCTGAAATATAGCGTGCATTCTCAATCACAGAGGGTCTAATAATCCGGATACCTTTTATATCCGATGTATCAATGGCAAGTGTATTTCCGGCATATTCCAGAACATAATCCTTGTGAAGAGACATTTCACACATACCGTGCATATGTGTTACAACATCAATGTGTTTCCCATTCAATCTGCTGTAATTTGGGACGAAAACATCGTATTTTTCTTTATGCAGCCTGTTTAAGCCGATTTCTTTTTCGCCTGAGAAGAAAACCAGCTGCCGCCATAGCTTGTTTTCGGAATTATGTATTTCCGAATTTCCGCGTGTAATAACCATTCGATACCGCAGTTCATCCGTCAACAGTTTGTCGGTAGGCAGGATAATGGTTTTTTGTTTTATTGTCTCACCCAGTTCATTACCCCGTACTTCCAATTCGCAGCGATCTGCTAATTGTTCGCCATCATATAAAGATGCAATTACGGGTCCCTGTTCATCATCCAGAAGCCTGATTGCAGGAATCCGGAGTGCCAGTCGTCCCTCAGATACGATATATTTGAGATTAATCTTTGAATAATCCAGCGCAAGGTCGACCGTCTTTTGTGCAGAGGCAGATATTCTCTTTTTCGAGGCAACCGAAGATCTGCTGATTTTTTCGGTAAACCATTGATCTACCACCTGATGGATGTATCTCTTCGGTTCATCGGCCTCGTTTTTCAGAAGCTGCTGAATTCTTTTAACAATAAGCTCAAATAAATACGCACAATAACCCGGTCTTTCCTGCACAAGGCGACGAATGCCGATTCTTAAACTGTATCTTCCGGATGCTATATCGTACTGATCATCCTCTATTTCAGTATTATTAAAGTAGCCTTGTAAAACATGTACCAGCCTCGGAAAAAGAGGATCTCCGGCTAAATATGTCCAGTCGAGATTTTCTGTATAGAACGAGAACAGCAGATCGATCATCGGATACCATGCGCCGTTCGGACCAAAAGAGTGAACCATTACAGTTTCATAAAACTGTCGTTCACCATTACGCCGAATAAACAGCCTGTTATGCTGCTTAAAGGCTGTTTCAAGCGCATCGCACAAAAGATTCCAGATTCTTCCGCTTTCATCTTTATAGCCAAGCTGCATTGTAATGTATCGGGTGAATTTACCCTCCTCATTACTGTTCCAGCTCTTCGCATAATGAATTACCGTCAGAGCAACCTGATCATATACCCAGTCGTAAAAACGCGCAGATTTAATATCCAGGCGTTTTTCAATATACTTGCATGTAACATCAAACCACTTATTCAGAGTTTTTTCCCCGGGTGAAAAATCTCCAATCAGGGGATATACCTTAAATACTTTCGAAGATAAACGTTCGGATTCCTCGTACTTGCAAGGATTCATGTCATCTTCTATGGTTCTACCTGTCGCTTTGGTAATGATCATATCAGTTGCAAGGCTCCTTTCGGGCAACACCCTTTAATACAGCGGTCATCACGAGGAGGGGAGCGCCCCTTTCATTATATCAATCCTGTTAGACATCTTTTGTCCTATACATCGATAACTCATTTCATAATATCTATCGTGCTTGAGGCTTTCTTAAGCATATTGCAATATCCTTCCACGGCTTCTTTCGGTGCAGTGATTTTAATTTTTCCCTCCCACTGAAACACCCATCCGTAGAAAGTTGGGGAAGTGCAGGCCAGTACCGTTGTCTGAAAATGACCCTTTTCGGCGCGCTTCACCTTGATGTCCATCCCGAAGGCGTCCAAAACACCCTTCATGACCTCATTCTCGCAGACCAGCGTGACCGGCACGAGCTCCTCTGTGTCGTACATCCGGAAAACCTCCCGCGTATAACGGGTGATGTCGAAATCCTCCGGAACGGGATCGGCCGCTGTCTCCAGAATCTCCGGCTGCGCTTTTATCCGGTCTACACGGAAAGTGCGAATGTCTTCTTTTTCGTGATAATAGCCGACCAGGTAATAATAGTCCCCGTTCCAGATGAGAGAGTACGGGCTGACGGTATAGGCGTTCCCCTTGTTCCTCAGGACTTCTTTCTTCCGGCTGTTGTAATCAATGTACTGGAAGGAGATCCGTTTCCCGTCGTTAATAGCCTCATTGATCGAATCCACAATATAGAAGATCTGTTTATTCTCCGACTTCACCCGGCCCGGAACATGCAGGTTCCGCTTCAACTTACCGGCATTCGTATCGCTGGTCAGCGTGATCAGCTTTTCTGTCAGGCTTTTGCTCTGGCTTTCTGTCATAAACCGCGAAGACTCAACGGCATCAATCAACAGCTTCAGCTCAGGCAGCTCAAACTTCCGGCTCTCCAGATAATACTCATTTGCCCGAGCACGATAGCAGTTGATATAAACGCCTGCTTTTTTCAGGAGTTCAATGTCGTTGTACACCGTGGTCCGGTGCATAGCGATACCGTGCTCCTTTTCCATGAGGTCACGTAGCTGATTGGTCGTCTTCGGATGCTCTTCATCTGTGTGCTGCTCAAGCAGGCGGTAGAGATAGAAGAGGCGGAGACGGGTATCATTTTCACTAAAACCTTTATTTTCTTTTTGCATCATCAATCCTCATCCGTGACGGAACAACAACTTATATAGTGCTGACCGACACATCCGGAGCAAATTCATTGGGCCCACATAATACCACTTCTAAAAAATCTCTCTCATCAATGTTTATACCGCTATTTGCCAATCGCTCCGCTCGATTATCATAGATTCTTTGCGCCATGACTTTCCGGTCCTCTTTGATGCCAAAATGGATTTTCCGATGGCACAACGGACAAAGACATACAATGTTTGCGTATACATCTAAACTATTCTTAAATACTCCCTGCTTGCTCATCGGTATCGCATGATGACCTTCCATATAAGGCCTGTGAGTATATCCTGATATAAAGCTGGTATGATCTTTATCCAATTCACATTTATAATCTGCAAATGCGATAGCTTGTGTCCGTAATATGTTGGAACGCTTCCATGTTTGCTGAACGACCTTAACGGGTAAATCCGCCTCCATCGGTACGTCTAATTTATTCACATTTTCCTTTTTAACGCCAAGTCCTTCGGCCACTGCAAAACGGTAGTAATTATTTAGGCCGGCACTATACATATTATTTCCGCGCTTATTTAGCGCTATATAGTCCGGATCCGAATTTAAAAACTCACGAATTGATGCAAGCTCTCCTGTGTCCATGATTTCATAAATGTCTTGCTGAATCATATCTTTTTCACGCAGACGTCTGGAAATATTATTCAGCGCATCCAAGTAGTGTTTTACGGAAGATTGGCTTAATCCTCTTATCTCCGTAAGATAGCGCGAATAATACTCTTTTAATACCGAAGCTCTCTTTTTTGAAAGAGAATATGTGCTTTCCATTACAGCTCCTCACAGATTATTCAGCATCATTGCTTGCTTGTTGCATAGATGCGAGCTTGTAATTTCCTCTGGACACGCGTATTAATAATCCTTTTCGTGTCATTCCGCTAAGAAGTACATTAACACTTGCAGCTGTCGTTCCGAGTAGACTCTTTATTTCTTCGTTGGTTATCTGCTTTTTTCCCGTCGCTAATTTCAGCACCTTTTCCTCTTGGCTAAACGGAGGAAGAGCTAATTGCGGTTGGTATTTTACATATCGAGAAGGTTTCCCTGAAGATGCTCGGACAACAACCTTGTTTTCAGTCATTTTTCTTAATAAATAACCCGCTTGTGCAGCGCTTAAATCCAGCAACTCCATCACATCTCTTTTGGTAAAGAACGGACTGTTTTCAGACATTGCTCTTATTACTTCTTCCTGTTGTTCTTCTAAAACGCTAAAGCAATCAAGCATAAAATCTGCCAAAGTGCGAATTACAGGTATTGACACCGAGTTGCCAAGTTGCTTGTATTTTTGTCCGTCCGTCGTTCCTTCGGGAAAACTAAAGGTATCCTCGCCTTGTTTATTCTTAAACGCATACCCGATAAAGCCTTGAAGTCTTCCCCACTCATCGGGCGTCATCGTCCGTATCCCTTCCGCATTAAGCTCCGACTTCCGGCCCTCTATTATTTTGCCCGCAACACCTTCCTTGGGTTGATAAATCAAATTTCTTTCCTTTCCAGATCCTCCAGTGGCGAGTATCGTGTATGCAATAGGATGATCGCCCTGATCTCTGTTTACAACACAATATCCAAAACCATTCCCCTTGTTTCGGTTCCTCGCCTTATGCTTTTTCAGAGTATTTAAATACCCTTGAGCCATATAATATTTATCATCTACTTCCTTATCCAGGATTTCATTGACATCCTTAAAGATTATCTCATCACTTTTCTCCGGCAATTGCCGGTTTAACAGTTTGATGGCCTTGCCGTACTTTTTTTTGCTAAACGCCATGATATATACTCTCGGACGATTCTGAGGCAGCCCGAAATCTTTTGTGTTTCGGACTAATGACGCTCGGCTATATACATAATTCCCATCTTCGTCAATGGTTACCCCGATGATTCTGTATCCTAATTCTTCTTCAAGGGTTCTTACTATAGTTTCGATTGTGTTTCCATGATCATGCGATACAAGATTTTCAACATTCTCAAGAAATACCGCTCTGGGCGAGGTTCTTGAGATAATGTCCGCAATATCAAAGAATATTGTTCCTCGCGTTGTATCCCTAAATCCAAGTTGCTTTCCGATCCGACTGAAGCTTTGACAAGGAAATCCGGCGAGAAGAACGTCATAATCTGTTGAAACAACTTTGTTTTTAAACTCTTCTGACGTCAAATCATTAGTCGGATCCTCATTAAAAAGATGCTTATATGTTGCTGCCGCCGAAGGATCTATCTCAGCAGACAAAACATTTTCAAATGAGCCGGTCATTTCAAAGCCACGTCTTATCCCGCCTATTCCGGCACATAAATCAATTGTTTTGTATATCATTATTCTCCCCCGATAGTACTGATATAGGAATTCTCCCCGAAAGATCTACCGTGTATGTTATCTTTGTAATCCCCTCGGGCAGTACGCCTCCGACAAAGGAATCCGGTGTAATACGCGGAAAGGTTTCATCGACTTTGTATAAAAGCATCTCATGTAAAATAAATCTTTTCTTTCGGGCGCTCATACCTTTTTCAAATCCCCGAAGCTCCAGCTTTGCATTCAGAAGATCAGCATTGTAGCCCAATTCTCGGAAATCCTGTAAAACGCTGTCTATGGAAATTCCGGACAAAATCGTCGGTTCAAATCGGCAGAACAATAAATCCAGCTTTTTATCCGGCGGAAAAAGTTGAAATTGACTACTGATGGTAACCTCTTTACGATCGCGGTTTATACTTGATTTTACTTCTATAAATCTGATATCTGTTTCAATATCATATGATGCGCCTTCCGGACCATTCCACTCGGCCTCTTCCCCGTTTTTTACTGCATACTTTAAGGCACATAACTCTCCCAGCACATCATAAATACGTTCATCAATATTTCTGTTCCCGAGAAGTTCTTTCCATTCTTCCCACCATAGAACAGGAGAGGTTTCAATAAATCTTCTCAGCTCTCCGTTTTCTCCGGGATCAATAAGTGCTTCACATAAAGATGAAAAAGGAGTTTTTATCTCTTCTGATGATGTCGTTAGAACCAGTGCTCTACAGGTATTGCCGTTATGAAAACTGATTGTTGTACTGCATATTTTTGCGCTTGAAAAGCTCTCGTTAATATCTTCATCTCCGGGATACGGAATAGCAACGCCGTAAGCGTCAACAAATTTTACTGTCCATGCGGGATAATCCGTATTTTCAAGCAATGAAATAGCCTGAGCATAGCCAATAATATCCGTGCTCCAGTTATTCAAAATCGCTGTCTTCAGCATCTCTTTCCCTCAGCTCCTTTGTAAAGACTTCCTCGAACAGTTTTTCCGAATATGCTTCTTCTCCGCCGACGGTTAATGCAGGCTCAACGGATACGCATTTTGCGAGGTTCAGTTTCGCAGCCGCTCGAAAAATACTATCTCTTTGTTCCGGAAGAAGAGAATAGGCATATAACATGCAACGAAACAGTTGTTCTCTATAGCCCCGTCCGGGTCTTTCAATAAAATGACTGATGATATTTGTCCCATTATTTTCCAACACTTTATATGTTTGTTCTGCGTCTCCTTGCCACCCAAGATGAATGTACCACCAAAGTGTTTTCAGCCAGATTCTCCTTGTGTGCGAATAAAAGCGTTTTTTCTTAATCCGGATACTGTCTTTCTCTGTTTTTACGCCTATAGCATATGTTAAATCGGGAATGTACTCCCTGATTACATCAATATCTGATGACTGATTCGGGTAACGGATAAACGTTAAGTCAGGCATAACACAGACGGAAATATAACGCCATATATCGTCATCATTAGCTTTGATAACGTCAAATCCGTTATTCGGGTTGAGCATTTCATAAAGCTTTATTCCGACTGTAAGATCCAAATAGTAATTGATCTTATTTCCGCTTTTTTCTAAAGCTTGCTTAAATGTATCAACAACGCTCATCCTGATATCTTTGTAAAGAGCGCCATAGTTTTCTTCCGGAACATCAAACATTGCCCAGTGACGGATCTGATCATTGAATTCCGTATCATTCATACTGTCGTATGCATCAATTTTATTCTTTGCATCATTGAATGACAGCTTATATCTCCCGTAATCAGCCATCATGAATCCTCCAGTAATCTTTTTCTGATATTAATTTGTAAGCTTTTTAAAAGTTTTTCAGGAGATTCCCAATGTAGTTCCTCATATATGCAATCTTCAATGAACTGATGCAAAATACTGCACACCGAATTATTCGTCAATCCTATGTTTTGCTTAGTAGCTTTTAAGTCTTCCTCGCTTAACCGTTGGAACATCATCAGATATGTCTGAGCAAGGATATCGACCATTAAATCAAAGTTCTTTATAGAATTGCCGGATTCATTTGTTGACGGCGCAGGGCAGGCTTCATAATACGGATTCAAAAACAAACACAAACTATCCTTCGTAAACATGTCTACTGTTCTGGGATCCTCCCACTCAGAGAACTCCACCCACCACAACGGTTCGTTTTCCGATCTGAATTCTTCTATAGGGAACTCCATATATAAGCTGTTAAAATCCAACACAACATGCTCTATTTCCCCGACCGTAACACCGGCTTCGTTTATAAGATCGTTTTCATCTTCAGAAACAGTTTCTGCCGCTGATTGCACAAACATGGATAAGTTTAGTTCCAAATCCCCCGATAATGTTCCCGGTGCAAAAACATAATGAAATTTACATATCCTCCCCTGAGGACCGGAAAGATCCGTTTGGGGAAGTATTATTCCCGTTTGTGTCAGCTTCTTATTTGTCCAAATAATGCATATTCCCAGTTCAGCTTCGCGACAAATAACACCATTTTTTCCCTTCAGCAAATCCGGGTACGCAATTTTAACCACCTTATCAATTATCAGCCCTTCTGATTCAACGTTCCAAATGTCAATAGGATCCGTTAATTTAAGGGTAGCAGTGCCTTTTTGCTGAAGTCCGTAATATTTATCTTGATATGCGTATGAAAAGCGGTATTTTTCAACCGATACTCCTGAAGACTCCAGCATGTCCGGCGTTAAGGTCGGATAAAACAGAATATTATCCATATATGCTCCCTTCCTTCTTATTCGACTTTAAAGCCAAACTGATACTTCTTGTCATATGAACGCAGTTTGATACGCCCGATTATTTCCGGGTTTTGAATGTGGGGAATTATATGTATTTGCGTTCGTGTATCCTTTTCAGTTTCGGATTGAATACTCACATAAAGCTCGTCCGTATCCATAACAGAAGAGTTAAGCGTACATGATCGGTTGATATCATATGGATAATCCGATACCGATGTTTTTACCCTTTCCGTATAACATTCGACAATCTCAACAGGAAACGTCGTTCCAATATCATCCGCCCATGATTCCGCGTCAATCCATCCGCCTTCGGAGGCAATCATTACAGATACATCTGCTTCCTTTTTTTGATGACTCAGTTTTAAGGTGAAGTCCAGCACGGCTTCGCTACCCCGAATAACTTGAGACGTTATCATAAAACTGATATTTGATATCTTCGTTCCGCCACCGCCTGATCCGGATCCGCTGCCTGCACCTTTCTTCTTCCCGTATCCTATTTTAGGCAACAAATTTTTACCCAGCCGATTAGACAGCTTACTGGCAGTAGCATCCACATTAACAACCGCACTGGCTTTTATTCTTTTGTTTATTTGATTAATAGTATTTCTTTGGATTCGTTGAACGATCTGCATTTTAACAGGATCATTCCATCCCATGTGATCTGATGCCTCGCATTCTCGTAAATATTCGCCCAGCTTCATACCGGCATATTCGGGCACGGCAAGGTCTTGCTTGATTTTTTTATTTGTAATAGGTACAAAAAACGCAAACAGAAAGTCCTCCGGGCTGTCAGGAGGTGTAAGATTCTTGACCCATGATCCGGTAATTGCATAGTCGATAATCATTCCCGGATCCCTGGAATACATCACAATGGGCTCGTTCAAACCTCCGTCTGCTTCAAATTTGCCAATATAATCGTATGGACTTAACACATTTTGGTCGGCATTTAATTCCGTTTTTGAAATCCTTATCATCGATACATATCCGGCTGTCAAACCTTTTTCAAAATATGACATTATATTAACCGGCAGAGTCTCAATTGCAGGATAAAGCTGACTCTCATAATCATAAGAATAAGTTTTTGCAAGTGCTGTAGTATATAACTCTTGAGTGAGGCCGAAAAAAGGTAATAAGTCTTGCTTTCGGATCGGTTTGTTATCAACGGAAACCAAAAGCCACTTATTATCACACCCGGGGATATTTAACAGTTCTCTGTTGTGGATTTTCGGTGCATACCATTTTTGTATGCACAATCTCAAATAATCCGACAGGGAAGAGGTGCAAACACTCACGAAATAATCTTTTACATCTTCTTTGATCTCCGCTTCGACGGGAATAATCCCATCAAGCAACTCTTTCGTCTTGATATACGGAATAATTATAGATGTCCCGGTTTCCCCGTCTTTAAAAGGCTTGATTCCAAACACATCTAATACAGGTTCTATCAACCCCAAATCTGTTAAAGGCAGTAAATCTTCTCCCTCTCGGACACCCCACCATGCCTTCCCCGCAGATCGGGGCTCGAGAGAATTCAAGATTGTAGCATCATTTCCGGCGGCATCCGTTTTGCTTTCATCTTCAACAAGTGTAATTATCATTCTGTCTTCAAAAAATGCATCTTTTTTTATTCTTGAATAGAAAATAACTATTCCTATGCCCACACGATAGTACACACTTTTTCCGAATCCCCAGTTGCCCCCTGCGGTAGATATGGTTTGCCGTTTACCTGTATCATAAATCAATTTGAAAAAGTTTCCGTGGTCGTCCTTTTTTATTTCCGCTTTTCTGATTTTCCCTGTTAATCCGCTGGTTTTCGTGTCACGTATTTCCAAAAAATCCGCATTCGGTTCGGGATATCTGCTGTCCAAAGAATCTTCCAGGCCCGACATAAAGACATTAAAACCGGCAGGACGAAAACTTCCCGTAAGAAAACTCACAGTATATGATCCTCCGGGTTCTTTTAACGACGCGTCCGAGCTGTTCTGAATTGCTTCTCTGACAAGAAGGTCTAATTCAGGCACATTATCATTTTGCAGGGATTTTAATGTCACACTGCCATATGAAACACCATAGTCGGTTTTAAGTATCTCTCTATCTAACATAACGGCCCCGCCTATATTCTTAATCCGGTTTCTTGACTTGTACTGTACGAACGTAATCAGGATTTGCTTCCTGTCCCGAAACTACAATACTGAACCCGATAATGTCGTATGTTGTATCGATTTTCATTCGATATTTCGAGTCTTTTCCTTTGTCTTTATCAATTCTGTATAATAAGAGTAACGGGATATCTTCGAGTCCTACTTCATATCGAAGCCTGATAAGGTTTTTCCCGCTTTTTTTACGCTCATTAAAAAGCTTTTTCTTATCCGGAGAAAGATCTTCTACACAAATATCGCTCAGAATATCCCTGCCTGATCGCAACGAACCTATATCAACATATTTCGGCTTTTTCTTTCGAGAACGCTCTATCTTTCCGACGTCAGCACCTGCAATATTCCACCGTTCACTTGCGTTCTTATCACCGGCAACGGCAACATTCCATTTCAAATATCGGTTTTCATTATTCATTTGCTTCATCCAATTTATAAAAATCGGGATATCTATATGCAAGGGTGAACACGAAAATACCTTATATTTTTCAAGAAACTCCGAAATAATATAATCTGAACTGACATTCCTCCATATATACGCAGAATCAATGGCATCCGATTTACTCGCCGAACCCATTCCTACGAGAAAGCCTTCTGCAGTTTCTATATTCTTCTTGAGTTCAGTTTCAGAATCCTCAAACTGTGTTACTTCATAACTGTCACCGCTGAAGTCAACGTCACAAGCAACCATATTTTGCGATTTGTTTTTTGATGTCAGCAAGAATCTTGCTATTTTTGAGGAACTCATTATACGAGGACCGAACATCGAAGGGCTTTTTCCTTTTTCCATGAAATCCTCAAACTCATATTTAAGCTTTTCATCTATCTCTTCAATAAGCTCAAATTTATTCTGAACAGATGTCGGCATCCAGATTCGTTGCAATAATTCATATCCGTGTCGGTATCCGAACCACCGCGCCATCTGCATCAGAGTATCGGCCTGATTGACATTTCTCGCGAAATATGTGCATACCAGCCCTTCCAGGGTAAGTCCTCGCGACAACGTATTGCCGCCCAGCACAATAAAAACAGGAGCGGTTTTCATGCTGTCTAAAACATCATTTGTAGGATAAACAATTCGGAGATATGTTCCTTCTTCGGCAACCTTATTGGCTCGACAATTATCAACACACAAATGCAACCCGTTTTCATGGTATACAAGCTGTTTGTCTTCACCTAACTCGATATTAACCACATCACTCAATAAGTCCGTTATAATATTTTGAATATCATCGAACTCGGGGAAAACATCACATACTTCATCCAGCCTTGCATACTCAGGATATCCTTCTTTTAAATCTGCCAATCTGAATTCATCTTTTTCTACTTCATATACAGATTTGCAAAGCTCTATTATTTTCCCGGTTTTATATTCCCGTTTTATCCAGTCCTGAAGAGTATAGTATTCTTCAAAATGACCATTTTGTATTGCTGTTGTGTGAATCAGCATGCTAATCGGTTTCTTGTGACCTCTCAGACGCAAAACGGCTGCAGCACATAAAAACCAAGCAATAGATTTTTGCATTTCTACAGGTAATGTAAACGCTGCTCCCTTATGAAGGTTTTTAATCTCTTTAACCTCTTCGTCCGGTACCGTTCTTATAATGTTTAATCCGTTATAATTTTCATCGTTTTTGCTTCCCCAAATAGCTTTGGGACCAAAATATTCTTTTGATTCGGGAAGACTGCAAATAAAATTGCTCGGGTATAAAGACTCTCTATAGGCTTCATTCAGTACATTCGCATAGGGTGTCGCTGTAAAGCTTATATAATTCATCGCCTGAAACTGTGCTGATGAAGGTGTTCCTTCACAATCACAGCCCTTTACCAGATCAATAATCAACTGGTTCACCGCTGTTCGCTCTATTTCCTCCTCATCCTGCGGATCACCCATCTTTACTGTATTTATACTTGCCTGATCAGCCTCGTCATCAATTACAAGAATTCTCATTTTGGCTGCTCTTGTTTGTTTTGAATGCAACCAGCTTATCAGTGTTTGTAACCTTTTGGAGTTTTTTAAACATACAAATACATATCGGTGCAACCACTTATATGAAGATTTTCCGTCCTGAAACACATTCAGACTTAAATCATCAGGGATATACTTTTGTTTGTTGCTGACATCGATCATATAATCGGGATTGCTGGTATAATCCAGTACATGCCAGCTGAGGCCCCCGCTTTTCGTGAGATCCGATAAAAATCGATCCCGTGTTTGTTTTCGCAAATTATCGATTGTTCCGGAAAGCACGATAAAAACATTCCAATCATAATGAGCCGCCATTGTAACAAGCCCAACCATGTTTGCTGTTTTTCCGGATTGGACGCTCCCCATAACGAGCCCTTTAATCGGTCCTATTGATCGGGTGTCCCTTTCAAGATGGTTGAGGATCCAATGACAATTGTTTTCAAGCATATCTACCGCATCACCCGACATTTTAGGTTTTCCGGTATACTTCCCGAGAAGATGGTTTTTATATCTCACCCATGCCGACCCTGCATCGGTCGGAACGCCAAGGCTGTTGCTGTTTTTTTCGGCAACACCATAAAGGTCGGTAATTTTTGAATAGTGCCCCCGAACAAATTCGACAAAAGCCGGCCATTCCGCAAATTCCATATTGGGCGGGATTATTAATTCTTCACTTTGGAGTCGGTCAAATTCCTGAGCAGCATCTTTCGTTGTTTCAACACACAAACACGATACCTGTTCCCAGTCATATCCGTCCTGTATCTGATCAGCAATCCATTGCTTACAAGGAATAAATTCTTCTCCTGCAAAATTACTCATTTTTCTTCTCCGCTCTTACGTATCCCTCGATGATATCTGCGCATTTTGAGGGATTCGCTTTGATTTCTTTCCCCCAAAAGCGAAGAACAATCCATCCTTCCGATTTAAGCTTTTCCGTCACTTCCAGATCCCTCTGAATATTGCGCTCAATCTTAGGTATCCAAAAATCACGTCTTGTTTTTATTTCAGACTGCTTATGTTCCCAATCATATCCATGCCAAAACTCACTATCGCAAAAGACAGCGATTTTTTTCCCGATAAAAGCAATGTCCGGGTGTCCGAAAACCTTTTTTACATTCTTTCGATAATGCAATCCCCGATTCCATAGTTCTTTACGCAAAAGCAATTCTATGCCGGAATCTTTATTCTTTATTGCCTGCATATTTTTTCGTCGCTGTTCGGGTGTATGCTTATCCATTCCGATCACTTTTCCTTTATGTACTTCCCGCTCTTAATCCGCGCGTCATTCGGCTTTTCCGCATCCTTTGGAATCACCCACATATTACCGATACGGGCAGCACCATCAATGCGGCCCTCTGAACAAAGTATTTGAATGCGCCTTCTTGAAATATTCCATTTCTCAGACACTTCACGAACTGATAAGTATTCCATATTTTCTCCTTTTTCCGGGATACTTTTTGTTATACTTACACAAAATATATTATAATCGACAATGCGAATAACGTCAATCCGTATGTGTCGTCGCGCCGCGACACCATTTGTCTATTTCATAGGTTTTTATGCAAATCCGCAAGCAATGCCAACGGGGCTTCACTTTATCGTCACCGATAACTCAGCCCCATTGACGCTTGCCGCTGCCTGCTTGCCGGGTGAGCACCCCGGACCCTTTGATCATCACGCGCCGCGTGATGGCTGCGCGTTCCGTTCCGGAACGCTGTTTCTGTTCAGAAGCATTTCTACATTTTTCTGTGCGATCGTGTACTTCTGCATCTCTTTTTTCGCTGCCCTGTATGCCGCGTAAGCTTCCTTTTTTGCCGTAAGAACTTCTGTATACTCCGCAGACAGATCCTTCACTTTCGGGATTCTTCCGGGTGGGAGAGTATCGAACATTTTCTTCGCTGCCTGATGGATAGTGATTTCTTCCCGATGTTCTTCGAAGTATTTTTTGCTGTATCCGGCCTTGCGGTAATCCTCATAAACACTACGTGTCTTCGAGTAATCGACAATGGCCTTTTTCAAAGAACCGATCTCTTTCAGCCTGGCTTCGCAGCTTTTGATTTTGTCAGAGAGAGCATGAAACCTGTCCGTCGCCTCCTCCGCCAGCGCATCCAGTTTTTCATACGAATCGATATTGTTTTCCTGAAGGAAGATCAGCACTTCCGCTGCCTGCGTGTTGTTGAAATGCCTTGCCCAGTTTTCGTATCCCTTTCCCTTTTTCTGAAGCAGAATCTGCTCGAAATCCTTCATCAGAGAGAAGCCGAAATTCGCTGGATCTTTTCTTTCACGATTCCTGTCGCCAGTGCATTTTTCTTCTATGGCTTTCTTAAGTTCTGTCTCCGAATATCCTGCGCCCAGAGACCGGAACCGGATAAACCGGTTCATCTTTTTTGAGCGCACGGAGATATGTGCACCGCGTTTGATTTCATACCCGTATTCTTCTAAAGACCGCAGAAGAGAATCGAAAGAGTCCGGCCGCTTTTCCATAATTTCATCCAGAGCCATCCGCAGGATTTCTCTGTGGGAAAGCGTCTTCTGATAAGCACTCCGTTTCTGCCATTCGTGCCTCGGTTTTTCTTCTATAATGGACAGGCCATGCTCCACGCAGATGATGTCGCTAAGGCGGCGGAGAGCATAGGAAGAGAGAAAGAAATTCCGGAACTTTTTCTCCGCGGTCAGATCAATCGCACTGAAAATAATGTGGTTATGCACATGGGCCCGATCCGTGTGCGTGGAGACCGTAAAGGCATGCTTCCCCTTGGTGAAGCGCATAGCCAGTTCATATCCGATTCTGTTAGCCTCTTCAGGAGTCACTTCGCCCGGTTTAAAGGCCTGCCGTATCTGATAGGCGATCACGTCCGAATCACGAGCGCTGCGTCTGGATGCCAGATATTCATTCCGGCAGAGCATGAACTCCTGCCAGGCCAGACGGGGATCGCACTCATAGGAATCCACCAGCTGTCCGCTTTCTGTCTTTTCCGGATTCTCCGCATAATCCAGTCTGTCCTTCAGACTTTGCGAAGCCGTTTTTCCCTTGTTCACATGCAAGGGAATCAGTCTTGTAGCCGCCATTGTTCTCCTCCAAAAAAATAGCCCCGCTGCCTGATATGGCAGCGAGGCTGAATAGAATTCCGTTTTGTTATGATCTCAGGAACTGTTTCATCCGGGCTCCGGCAATATCGATTGCACCGAGCAGAAGGCCGATCAGCAGATAGAAAAGAATGCACCCTCCGGCGATCACTGAAAGAATGATCAGGTTCCGCCAGCTGGCCGTCACCGCGGAATATATTCCGCAGCCGATCACAAACACCAGAAACGGACCAGCCAGAATGCAGCTCATCTTTGCCAGAATATTTATAATCACGCCCGCTGTCTTCAGTCCGGCTATCGCCGGAACAGCCATTATCTTCCCGAAAAGCCTCATATCCGTGTGCCTCCCTGTGAAGTATTTTTCTTTTATTGTACGAAGGCCGGCTCATACAGACAAGTTTGTCGCCTACAGGGAAAGCACATTCAGACGTTTAAGGATCTTCTCCGTGTTTTCATATATTTTATCCAGCCGCTTCTTCAGATCCAGAATATCCTCTTCATAAATGCTGCCGGTCTGATTAGCCTTTTTGGCATATTGATTCAGGTTGTTGCTGCACCGGCGGAGCAGGGATGTCATAGTCCGGATCTCCGGTATATCCAGATGGATACAGTATCCGTTCAGCGCCATTTTACGGATAAAAGCACCACGGTTGCGAACACCGATTTCATCCATCCGCCGGTACAGTGCCTGAAGCTCAGCCTCGCTCATCCAGGTCTTGATCTCCTGATCACGCTTTCTCGGCATCAGCGCACCTCCCTTTCAGAAGATACCCGTATCGGTCTGTCGGCAATGCGCTCAGCTTTTTCAGGCCCTTTTCCTGATCGTTCTAACAGAGATTTCTTTTCTTTTGCCAGTACATTCAACACGGACGTCCTGTTTTCACCGGCGATTTCCTTTTCCGCCTTTACCTGCTGTTTTTCAAGTTCTGATTCTACCCCGTCTATGATTTCCCCGGCGGTTTTACGGATCGTATCCATGGAGTTCTTCAGTTCCTTCATGTCAACGGAGCTGCTCCATCCGGCAATATACGGAAAGGAATAGTCTGAAGTATCCAGAAGAAAATGTGCACAGACGGCAAAGGCAACGCTTTCGGCTTCAACCTCTTTTGTCTGGCGGTCCTTCTGAAGGCCTTCCGCCTTCATGTGGTCCCGGTCATGCAGGATCGCATGGCTGACCTCATGGACACAGGTCTTCATGGTCTGGCTCTGGCTCATGTCCTTCTGAATCACAATCTCCTTATTGACCGTATGATAGTATCCCTTTGCACCGCCTTCAATCTCATCAAACCGGATCGGAACCGGAGAAAGTCCTGTCATTGCCTGCATGAATGCAGAATACCCTTCGGCATCACCGGTAAGCTCATCCGTACCGATTGTCGGAAGCGGCTCTCCTTCTGTCTGGGAATAGTCGAATACCGTGACCGGACGGAAATACAGCGTTGTTTTTTCCTCCGCAGGATCCTTCGTGACAGGCTGCGCACCGCGAGGATCGGTCTTCATGGCGGAGTGGTCCGCGATTCCGAGATCCGACACGGCTGCAGGATCGCCTTTTTCTTTGACCGGAACAGGTGCGAGGATCGTGATTCCCTTTTCACCTTTCCTGACCTGCCGGTGGAATTTCTGCTGCCAGGCGCCATAGCCCGCCACGAGGGTGGCGTCCGGCTTCTGAAGCGCAATGAGAAGAGTGTTGTTGAAGCTGTACTTGTGAAATTTTGACATCGTGCGGAGGTACTTCTGATAGTTCTCCGACGTAAAAAGATCTTTCACACCGTCCTCCAGCTTTTTCATGATGGCATTCAGCTTTTCGGTTCGGGAAACTGTCCCTTTGTTCCGCTTAGGGCTGCCGTGCACATTATCCGCTTCTTTTTTGCTCAAGTGATCACCTTCTTTCCGAAATGTGTGGACATTTTAAAGCCTGTTTTCGGGGGTGCGCGGACATTTCCCCAGCAGGCTCCATTTTCAAGCAAAAAGGTCCAGTGTTTATGCGGGGTTCCGGACTCAAAAACGTCCACAGGACTGCCTCTTTTTTCTGTTGTATTCGGCCTTCCTCTGCCGAGTCGTCCATTTGGCACAGTCCGGACAGTATTTTGCGTTCCGTCCGGTAGGAATAAACAGTCTGTCGCATCGGAGACACTTTTTCTGATTGTCCTTATGCATCAGCTCAGACTCCAGCATTGGATCGAGAGGAAGCACATAGTCCCGGAACCATCTGCAGAGCAGAGAATAGGAGATGGACTGCACACAGACACATCCATCTCCTTCATCCAGCGCGAAACATTCATTATGCTCGGCGTCATAATTGCTGCATTCCTTCTGGATCAGTTGTTTTGCTCTTCGGAGTTGGTCCGGCGTCATATACGGATGCTTCATGCCTTGCTCCGTTTCCGGCTCCTTCCAGCAGTCTTTCTTTTCCCGGCCGATTCTTCTTTTCTCCCTAGGGAAATAGCAGTACGCGGCTTCTCTTTCTGTGTCTTTACGAGCACTTCCGTGAAAGACCCGATCTCCGCCATAAAGGCATTCGGGAGAAGCTCCCCATGTTCGATCGCCAGCAGCTTCTTTTCCCATTCCGCCGTCATGGAAACAGACTTCAGTTCCTCCGGCAGGATACTGACGAGGAAGGTTCCTTTTTCTGTGGGGGCCAGTGTCTTTGTCTTTTTATCTCCGGTCCGTTTCAGGAACCCGATCCGGACCAGCTTTTCGATGATCCCGGCTCTTGTTGCCGGCGTACCGATCCCGGATCGTTCCGCCTCTTCGGGAATATCATCCTTTCCGGCTGTTTCCATAGCGTGAAGAAGAGTGCCTTCCGTAAACCGTGCCGGCGGCTTTGTCTGTCCGTTCCTGATGGCAATTTCTTCCGGGGTGAGCAGCTTTTTCTTCTTAAAGGCCGGCAGGAGCACTTCTTTTGTCTTTTCCGGTTCATATTTCTTCCAGCCCTGTTCCAGAATCCGCTTCCCGCTTGCTGTAAACTCCTCGCCGGCACAGGAAACCGTGACCTTTGTCTCTTCATACACCTGAGGGATTGATGTGGAAGAAAGAAGACGCATCATCACCATCTGCAGAACAGAGCGCTCACCGGACGGCAATGATTCCGGATCCATGGATGCCGTGTTTACAGTCGGAAGAAGTGCTGAATGGTCTGTTACACCCGCATCGTTGATGAGCCGCTTTACCTCCAGCTGATTTTCCCCCGCAATGCCGAGGGCCGGCTCCACGGTCTTCCGGATCAGCATCGGAATCATCTTTTCCATATCGGAAGTCACATACCGGCTGTCCGTCCGCGGATAGGTGAGCAGCTTCTTTTCATACAGGCTCTGGGCATAATCCAAAGTCTGCTGGGCGGAAAATCCGAACCGCTTATTGGCTTCCCTCTGCAAAGAAGTGAGATCAAAGAGAAGCGGAGGGTTCTCTTTCTTCTCTTTCGCGGAGATACCCTGCACGATGGCTGTTCCTGCCAATCGGCAGGCGCGGGCAAGCTGCATGGCCTCATCCTTGTCCTTGATTTTTCGGCTGTCGAAAGCTGTTCCTTCCGCCGTGATTCGTACCACATAGTAAGGCTCCGGTACGAATCCGAGGATCTCCACTTCCCGGTCAGCCACCATCGCGAGAGTCGGCGTCATCACACGCCCGATGTTCAGAGTGTCCCGGAAAAGACATGAAAAAAGCCGGGTCGCATTGATCCCGACGATCCAGTCCGCCTGCTCCCGGCATCTGGCAGCTTCATATAGTTTGTCATATTCGGTCCCCGGTCGCGGATGAGCAAATGCCTGCTTAATTGCAGCATCCTCCATAGAGGAAAGCCAGATCCGTTTAAACGGCTTTTTGCATCCGGCCTGCAGATAGACCAACCGAAAAATCAGCTCCCCTTCACGTCCGGCATCGGTCGCGCACAGCAGTTCCGAAAACGGAACCAAAAATTTATTATCCCGCGATAACGTCGATTTTTCTTTTTTATCCTGCTCCGATTCCCCGACCGAATTCATCAGCTTCGCTACGATCTGGAACTGTTTTTTCGTTTCCGGAATCACTTCAT
>Ga0256406_1001158_pt1 | contig 43779 bp, 35 predicted proteins | sample RumenRJG_03DNA_FD_185986 | JGI IMG/M metagenome (GOLD analysis project Ga0256406, IMG submission 185986) | Bovine rumen microbial communities from Lethbridge, Alberta, Canada - RJG_03 | ecosystem: Host-associated > Mammals > Digestive system > Stomach > Rumen | place: Canada: Alberta | collected... | reverse complement strand
TGGAAATATGAGTAAAGACGTAGTAGAGCGTTATATTCAGAACCAGTACATGCGGGCCGAAAATGAGGGCGGCAATTCCTCCCGTGGTTAAAACCACAGGATTCCTTGCCGCAATTTTCATTGAACAAACGACAATAAAATATGACGAGACAGATTGGACACCAACCGATCGAAGGAGGCAGCTTTAGTGAGAAAGTGGAAGATTGGCAAGTGGAAAAATATTGTCGGCGCGGAATCCGGGTTGCAACAAAGCAGGAACTGATTGATCGCATCTACAAATATTTCAAAGAAGTCAACGAGACACCCGTTGTCTACCATTGGAAGTACAAGATGGAAGATTTTGAGCCGTCAGTTGGTGTAGCTAATTAATTTACGATCTACTAGTTCTGCTTCGCAGACGGAAAAAACAGCTGCGCGGCTGATAGCCAGGAAAAAATGAAGACAGGCATGGATGCCTGGATAGAAGCTGCAGGAATTGACCCGCAGTGAAATGCTACCCGCCATTTGTCAGATTGTATCGACAGATGGCGGGTAGAATCGTAAGATAGAAATGAATTTCACAATAGTACAGATTCTTCTGCGGGAGGCAATCAGAATGAAGTACGGAACTATTCCCGGCATCAGCAAGCCGGTTTCGAGGATTTTTTACGGGACGGCGGCCATGCCGTTTTTTACAGGTGAGGATGCGCACGAGCTGTTTGACGCTATGTATGACCTCGGCATCACGGCGTATGATACGGCGAGAGTGTACCAGCTCTCGGAGAAATCTCTGGGCAAATGGATGGCACTGCGGAATAACCGGGATAAGGTGGTGGTGCTGTCGAAGTGCGGACATCCGGACCCTGACGGCAGGAAGCGCGTGAATGAAAAGGACATGCGGGCAGATCTCCGGCAGTCGCTCGAATATCTGCAGACGGATTATATCGACATCTATCTGCTGCATCGCGATGATCCGGAAGTTCCGGCCGGAACGATCGTCGAGATTTTCAACGCCATGCACGCAGAGGGAAAAATCGGCGTTTTCGGCGGCTCCAACTGGACACATCAGCGGATTGAGGAGGCCAATGAATACGCATACAAAAATAATCTGATCCCGTTCACGGTATCGAGCCCGAATTACGGACTCGCTGAGCAGGTGCGGGATCCCTGGGGCGGCGGATGTGTATCCATCTCCGGACCGTCGGAGAAAAATGCACGCAGCTGGTACGCAGAACATCAGATGCCGGTGATCGCATACTCCAGTCTCGGGCGGGGAATGTTTTCCGGAAGGGTGAAAAGCACTGACCGCGATCATATCGGAGATCTTCTGGACAGTTTTGCCGTCAAAGGATATGTCAGCGACGGGAATTTTGAGCGGCTGCGCAGGTGTGAGATTCTTGCAGAGCGGAAAGGCGTAAGCGTCTCTCAGATCGCACTGGCGTACATTTATGCCGGCAGCATGAATACCTTTGCCATTGTCAGCACGCGGAATCCGGAGCGCATGAAGGCCAACGCGGCGGCGCTTGATGTGGAATTGACGAAGGACGAGGTCAGCTGGCTTGATCTGGAGAGGGATTCCGTTTGAGCGGAAGCCGGCATGCACAAGAGGGATTCCGTTTGAGCGGAAGCCGGCATGCACAAGAGGGATTCCGTTTGAGCGGAGGCCGGTATGCAGAAGAGTGATTCCGTTGGGGCGGAAGCCGGCATACAGAGAGATCAGCGTATCTGAGAGATGACAGGGATATATTTTCTGTGACCGGTGAAGAAAAGTCATCAGTAAAAAAAGGAAAGGACTTGATTTATAATTATCATATGATAATATAATCATATGAACGAAAGATCATAATAGTCGACATAGATCAAAGTTGTCATGATGAAACCATAATCAAAACATCGGGAAAGGAGGCGCAGATGTCGGGTAACTGCGAAAAGGTAGAGCATCTGATCACAAATATCACCGAGACAGAACTCAGTGATCTGGCGGAGCTGTTCAAGGTGTTCGGCGATTCCACGAGAATCCGGATCCTTTACGATCTCTTTGAAAAGGAAAAGAACGTGACGGAGATCTGCGATGATCTGGAGATGAATCAGTCGGCGGTTTCGCATCAGCTGAAAATTCTGAAAACGTCAAAGCTGATTCAGGCGCGACGGGACGGAAAGGCAATGTATTATTCGCTGGCTGATGATCATGTGAAGACGATCATCGCCATGGGCAAGGAGCATATCGAAGAGTAACACTCTGATAATGAGCTGGCAGCCGGTGATGACAGCAATCTGGCGCATAGAAGGAAATGATAATCTTCTGAAAATCAGGTAAGTAAGGTGCGAGCTTCTCCGGCAGAGAATTGCAGAATTGCAGAAGTACAGAAGTGCAGTGATATAAGTTGTCTGGCCGCTTAATGGCGGGGAAAGGTGATGAACCATGAAGAAAAAATACAAATGCGAGATCGACTGCGCAGCGTGCGCACAGAAGGTTGAGGATGCGGTGAAGAAGATCGACGGTGTCAATGATGTACGGGTCAATTTCATGATGCAGAAGTTCACGCTGGATGCCGACGATGCGCGTTATGATGACATTCTGCAGCAGTGCATTAAGGAAGGAAAAAAGATCGAGCCGGATTTCAAAGTCGAGATCTAATCATACAGCAGTATATCATCCGGCGCTTCAAAGTCGAGATCTGATCATACAGCAGTATATCATCCGGCGCTTCAGCGTTGAGATCTGATCATACAGCAGTACATCATCCGACTCATACAGCAGTACATCATCCGGCATTTCGGCGGTGCCTCGCAATGGCTGGCATAGCTGGTCCTGAAGGGCAGCTGGAATAAAGCTGACAGTATTTTTTCGACGCAGTTTGGAAGTATGACGATTTACAGACAGCTCAGGAATACACAGACCTGAACAATCAAAGGGAAAAGGGCTTGAATATGACAGACAAACTGAAAAAAGAAGGCAAACGCATTCTCCTGACGGTGATTCTTTACTTTGCGATTCTGATCCTCGACAAAACCGGCGTTGTGCCGTTTGTTTTTGAAAATACCTGGCTGAGCTTCTTCGTATACCTCATTCCGTATTTTATATGCGGATGGGACGTTGTGCGGAAGGCGCTGCTCGGCATCAAAAACAGGCAGCCGTTTGATGAGTCCTTCCTGATGTTTGTCGCCACGATCGGTGCTTTCGTGACAGGCGAAAATTCCGAGGCGGTTGCGGTCATGGTGTTCTATCAGGTAGGCGAGTGGTTCCAGAACTTCGCCGTCGGTCGTTCCAGAAAGTCGATCACGGAGCTGATGGAAATCGCGCCGGAATACGCGGACGTGGAGCGTGCGGACGGAACAGTGAAACGCGTGGACCCCGATGATGTGCAGATCGGTGATATCCTCATCATCAGGCCCGGGGAGAAAATTCCCGTCGATGCGATCGTCCGCTCCGGCGATTCCATGATTGATACGGCTGCGCTGACCGGCGAGTCGGTGCCGCGCTCTGTGCATGCGGGGGATCAGGTGATCTCCGGATGCATCAACGGAGAGGGACTTCTCCGCGCGGAAGCTGTGAAGGCATATGAGGACTCAACCGTAGCCAAAATCCTCGAGATGGTTGAGGAATCCTCTGATAAAAAATCAAGGACGGAGCAGTTCATCACGCGTTTTGCCCGCGTTTATACACCGATCGTCGTGTATGCGGCGCTGGCACTGGCCGTTATCCCTTCAATCATCACGGGAGATCCGGCGACATGGGTTTACCGCGCCTGCACCTTCCTTGTTATCAGCTGTCCGTGTGCGCTTGTCATATCGGTGCCGCTTGCCTTCTTTGGCGGTATCGGAGCGGCCAGCCGGAACGGCGTGCTGGTCAAGGGCTCGAACTATCTGGAACTGATGGCGGGACTGGATACGGTCGTCTCGGATAAAACGGGGACGCTGACCGAGGGATCGTTCCGCGTATCGGCTGTGGAGCCGGCGCCGGGCGTGGAGAAGTCCGAAGTCCTGCGGATGGCCGCACTGGCGGAGAGCATGTCCACGCATCCGATCGCGGCTTCCATCCGGCAGGCTCTGGAGGAGGAACAGCCTGATGCGCTCAGGGGCGTTTCTGCACTGGAGGACACGGACAACGTATCCGGTCAGGGCCTGATCGCAGTATCCCAGGGCAGAAAAATATACGTGGGAAACGACAGGCTGATGGAAGCCTGCGGCATTGCTTTTCAGCCGGCGGAGGATCCTGCGGCGACGGTGGTGTACGTGGCTGTTGGCAATGCAGAGAAATTTTCTTCGGCAGCTGCATCAGGACCGGAAGGGACATCCGTTTCTGTATCGACACAGTCGACACCCGGAGACGGTGCGGCACCCGGCGACGGAGTGGCACAGACGGATACAACGAACAGTGCAGAAGATTCAGTGGATGGGAAGAGTGCGATATCGGCCGGTGCCGGCATCAGGTATCTGGGCTCCATTTCCATCCGCGACTCGGTGAAGAAAGAGGCCCGTCAGGCGATCACAGACATGAAGGCCTGTGGCGTGCGAAAAGTCGTGATGCTGACCGGAGACCGTAAAACGGTTGGTGAAGCAGTAGGAAAAGAACTCGGCGTAGATGAGGTGTATTCCGAGCTGCTGCCGCAGGATAAGGTGGCGCGCGTGGAGCAGATGCTGCAGGAACTGCGGACGGATGAAAATGCACAGAGCGGCCGGTCTGATACGCAGATGAACCGCTCAGAGAATCCGGAGAAAACCGGGGCCTCAGCGCAGGCGAAGAAATCGGAGAACAGTGGTAATGCCAGTAAAAAGAGTGAAAATGACGCCGTGCGCCACGCCCTTGCTTTTGTCGGCGATGGCATCAATGATGCGCCGGTGCTGATGCGCTCGGACGTAGGTATTGCCATGGGTTCGATGGGCAGTGCGGCTGCGATTGAAGCCGCGGATGTCGTCATCATGGATGATGATCTCAGACGCATCCCGATGGTCATCCGCATCGCGCGCAGAACCGTCGGGATATCTACGCAGAACATTGTTTTTGCACTGGCAGTCAAGCTGCTGATCCTTGTTCTCGGAGCGCTGGGACTGGCTGGTATGTGGGCAGCCGTTTTCGCCGATGTCGGTGTGGCCTGCCTGTGTATCCTGAACTCCATGAGGCTTCTGCAGAAGCGGGATTACCTTGCGTGAACCATCAGAATTTCAGATTCCAGACCCTTTTGTATTTTACCTCGTTGCCGCTGTTCTGCGCCTGCAGTATACTGATATCGTGAGTTTCGCATATTCATTATCAGCATCCGGGATAAAGAAAAGCTCAGAAACGGGGGAAAATATGACGGGGAAAGAGACGGAGCAGAAGACATCCGGTATTGATATGTCTGTTCTCGGAGAGGAGGCAATCAAAGCCATGAAGGACTTCAGGCTTCCTGACTATCTGGCCATACCCAATGTGGGCCTGTACCTGAAACAGACGTCCGATTATATTCATGACTGCGTATCACCGCTCGGCGATCTGTCGCTCACGCCGGCGATGATCAGCAACTATGTGCGTGAGGGACTCATCGACACGCCGGTGAACAAGAAGTATTACCGTGATCAGCTGGCGTATCTGCTGTTCATATCCATGATCAAGGGTGTGGCGAGCATGAAGGAGATCTGTTTTCTCAAGGAGCTGCAGGAAAAGACATACAGTGTCGAAGAAGGCTACCGGCATTTCAACGAGGAAATGACTAATGCGCTGCATCACATCGCAGATCCGCTGCATTATCCGGCGTTTGAGCTGACGGGAAAAGGGACACGGACCGGACTTCTCCATACCGTTATGGCGGCTGCTGTGTACAAAATTTATATGGATAAATTCCTCGGCTTTTACGGACGGGAGAAAACCGCTGATTCGGACGCACCCGGCATGCCGCAAAAACGAAACGATTCACTAACTGCAATAATATATTCCGGGAATCAGTCGATATTTAATAAGAACAGTTCCGCGGGAAGCCTGGTCTGCGATATGCAGTAAGCGCAGATCCGTAAAGGCATCGACGCTGCAGAGGGCGTGACGGGCGTTGCGGACTGAGAGCAGCCGGGAGAGAAAACAGGACAGGAGAAGGACATGAAGGAACGAAGCAAAAAGGGTGGAAGCAAAAAGGCAGTTAAAGGGTGGAAGGACCTTGACCTGAAAGAGAGGCTGACATTCAAGCTGGGCGCGATGATTGTTGCTATTCTGATCGCAGCGGTTATTTTTGTCATCGCTTTTGCAGGAACGATCATCAAAAACAAAACCGATGAGGATCTGATGCACATCGCTGAGAAAAATGCGGCGAAGATCGAAAAAGTAACCGGTACCGTGGATGCCGCGGCCAACCCTGTCATGGGCAGCCTGCAGAGCATGTACGCCAGCGGCAATGATGGTTTCCAGACGGAGATCAGTACGATTACCGGCGGCGGTATGACGGCGGGACGCAAGAGAGAAGAAGAGTTTCTGACGCGGATGATCCTCTCCCAGCTGGGCTTCAACAAGGAGTTCCTGGGGATGGGCATCTATTTCACGCCGGATTCCTTTGTCAAAAAGGATGAGTACGGCATGGTCGCAACGCAGGATACGATCAACGGGAATGGCGGCTGCGTCAGCCTGACAGGTGACGGCATTGCAGACAACGCGGCTATCCAGAATGCGCTGTCGACGGGAGAGATTACTTATGGCGCTCCCGCAGCCAATGAATCGCTCGGTTCCGATTCCGTCACAGCGGCATATCCGGTGACTATCGACGGAACGACCCTCGGTGTTTTCTTTGTCGATCTGGATGTCAATGCATTCAATGTGACGGAGGGAACTACGGAGACGTATTCCTCCATGCTGGTCGATGTCATTGAACCGGATGGCACGCTTGCTTACAGCAGCGACGGCAAATCCATCGGCAATAATTACCATACGTTCATGGGTGATGCGGCAACTCTCGTGGATGAGAATATGAAGGGTGGAACTTCCTTCCATATCGTGACGAACGCGAACGGCTTCCATAAAGTGCGGGCATATTCACCGGTAGCTGTCGGCGATTCCACATGGTGGGTCCAGTCCTCCGTTGATTTTTCAGAGTATCAGGCTTCGGAGATGCTGCTGCTCCGGATCATGATCCTGGCTGTCGTTATCGTTATTTTTATCATGTCCTTCATCATGCGTGGCATTATCAAGAGGGCGCTGACACCGCTCAGCTCCGCGCAGAAGATGGCAGAGCTGGCTTCGGTGGGAGACTGGGAACAGCTGAATGAGGTGCGTACGAATGTCTCGGGCTATCCGTTCCGCGATGAGATCGGACGAATGACAGGCAGTCTCGGTGCTCTTGTTGACCGGCTGCAGGAGATCACTGTTGACCTGGATGAAAATCTGACAAGAATGGGTCGTGGCGATCTGGCGTTCGAGGAAGCAAACGGAGATGCTTACACGGGCGGTTTCCACCGTCTGCTGGAGGCGCAGAATAAGATCCGCGATGAACTGAATGATGTCATGCACAGAATCAACGAGACCTCTGAGAACATCAAGTCAGGCGCCGAGCAGGTGAGCTCCGGTGCGCAGACGCTGGCACAGGGCTCCACGGAGCAGGCATCTTCGATCGAAGAGCTTTCCACCAGCATGACGGATATCAATCAGAAGATCCGCCTGACAGCTGACAAGACAAAAGAGGCTGCGGATATCGGTACAAAAGCAAACAAGGCTGTTCAGATGAGCAATGACAAGATGAAGCATCTGTCAGCGGCCATGAGTGATATCACATTAAAAGCGGATGAGATCCGCAAGATCATCCAGGCCATCGACGACATTGCTTTTCAGACCAATATCCTTGCGCTGAATGCCTCCATCGAGGCAGCAAGGGCAGGCGCTGCCGGCAAGGGCTTTGCCGTGGTCGCGGACGAGGTTGGCAACCTGGCTCAGAAATCGTCGAGATCGGCGAAAAACATCGCCGGCCTGATCGAGGAGACCATCGAATCTGTGGCAAACGGTGCGAAGCTGACAGACGATACCGCGGATGCACTGCATGAAGTGGAGAATCATACGGAGAAGATCGGCGAGCTGATGCGCGAGATCGCGGATGCGTCCTCACAGCAGAGCAGCGGTATTTCGGATATTTCCAAGGGCATCGGACAGATCTCTGCCGTTGTGCAGACCAACTCGGCGACTGCCGAGCAGAGTGCAGCTGCCTCTGCTGAGCTTTCCGATCAGGCTGCAGAGCTCTTCAAGGTGGTGCATGGTTTCCGCCTGAAGGATGGACAGGGAGCTGATGATCTGGAAACGTCATACGCTTCAGAAGATGGCGTACAGGATGCTCCTGCAGATGAAGGACAGGACACGGCGGATGATGCACTGAATCAGGATCCGCAGGATAAGTATTGATGGCTTGCGAGCGACGCGTTTGATCGCGTTTGGGCAGGTCAATCGCTCAAGTCATTCGCTGTTTCGCACCAGGTATTCCAAATTGTTGCAAAATACACAAAGACAGCCGGCATCCCGAGGGACGCCGGCTGTCTTTTTTTCGGAAACCATGTTCCGTCCGGTTCATGTTCTTTCCGATTTATTTGGCATAATTTCCGTCGATGAAGACAAAATCTTTATCATTGCCGAAGCTGCTTCCGTATGCCTCGACCATTGCGATGATCCAGTCGACAAGAGGCCAGATGCCCAGGGTGAGCCAGCTGAAAAGCAGCTTGCAGACGCCGATTCCAACCTGACCGCGGATAAAACGATCTACGCCGAATCCCCCGAGCAGGAAGCACCATACCCAGACATGCAGATTTTTATCAATGGTAACAACTTTATGGCCGGGGGCTGCATACGGTCCCTGCGGTCCGTACTGGTACTGTCCCTGGTTGTACTGACTTTGCTGGTGCTGATTCTGTGGTCCGTTCTGATATTGTCCCTGATAATATTGCCCCTGCTGGTACTGGTTCTGTGGTCCGTTCTGATATTGTCCCTGATAATATTGCCCCTGCTGGTACTGGTTCTGCGGTCCGTTCTGATACTGCCCCTGGTTGTACTGACTTTGCTGATACTGGTTCTGCGGGCCATTCTGATACTGTCCCTGATAGAATTGTCCCTGCGGTCCGTTCTGTGACTGCCCCTGTGCATACTGGCTCTGCGGTCCGTTCTGTGACTGCCCCTGTGCATACTGGCTCTGCGGCCCGTTCTGTGACTGTTCCTGTGTATACTGGCTCTGTGAACTGTTCTGATTGTACTGATTCTGTGATTGCTGTTCGTTCAATCTGCGGTTTTCTTCTTCCATACTGTAATCAGATGGTGTTCTGTCGGATTCGCTCATCTTTCCCTCTTTCTGACTGCAGATGCAGTCTGGAATCTTCAGTCGGTGCGGTTTCTGAGAAAATAATCGGAACCACCGCCGTTGACTTCTGGTGCCGCAAGTTCTGTAAATCCGGAACTGCATCAGGACCGGAGATACAATTATCATAACACATTTCAAAATCTGTAAATACAGCAAATATTGTAAATGGTAAGTTCGGTATTCAGTATGTGCGCATTCATGTCCCTCGTCATTCCCGTCTGCCTGTGCTCTGTCGATTCAGAATCTAAAGAGTAATATGCCTGTGCGTTGTGAATATCTGCAGTCTGTATTTGAGAAAACTGCAGCGTTACAGGAACGGCGCAAACAGCCGCAGCACGCCGAAAAATATCTGCTTCAGCAGATGGCCGCTGAGCTCCTCCAGCGTGATCTCGTGAGATTCAGCGAGTGCACTTTCAAAGTCGGTGCGGATCTCAGGTATTTTTTTCGAATCAAACAGGCACACGCCGTCCTCGAAGTGCAGGTAGAGAGAGCGGTAGTCGAGGTTTTGTGTGCCGACGACGGCGACCCGGTCATCGCTGACGAAGGTCTTGCTGTGATCAAAGCCCGGCGTATAGGAAAAAATCCTGACGCCGCCGCGGAACAGCGCACCGTAATAGGTGCGGCCGATGTTATAGACAATGCGCTTGTCGGGTATGCCCGGCGTAATGATGCGCACGTCCACGCCCCGCTGTGCGGCGAGGATCATCGCGTTCAGAATCGTATTATCAATGATCAGATATGGCGTAAAAATATAGCAGTACCGCTTTGCCTGGTTGATGATGTTCAGGTAGATATCTTCGCCCGTCAGACGGCTGTCCAGCGGTGTGTCTGAATATGGTGCAATCCAGCCGTCGTGGTTCTCCTCATGTTCTTCAGTGCATCTAGTATCTGCAGGCGTACCGCTTTCCTGTATATCCGGGTCTGACAGTATAGCCTCGGGCGTGGAAGTACTCGACAATGCGGGATCAGACGCCAGCGTGTTATCTGTTGTTGCATCGTCCTCCGCGTCCGCCATGAACACACGGTAGTCCGGATCCTGGTGCCAGGCCGCGTTCCAGATCGTGAGAAACATGACGGTCATGCTCCACACGGCGTCGCCCTTCACACGCACGCAGTTGTCCTTCCAGTAGCCGAACCTCATCTTCTTGTTGACGTATTCGTCAGCCAGATTCAGTCCGCCTGTAAATGCCGTGTGGCCGTCGATCACGAGGATCTTCCGGTGGTCGCGGTGCTGCATGACGCCGTTGATGATCGGGTTGACCTTGTTGAATGCCTGCGCGTGAATACCGAGTTTTTCCAGCTTGTCCGCATAGTTGATAGGCACGGCGTTGATGGATCCGAGGTCGTCGTAGATTACCCGGCATTCCACGCCTTCCTGTACTTTTTCCGTGAGAATATCGAGAATCGAGTTCCAGAAGGCGCCCTCCTCGATGATGAAATATTCGATAAAAATAAACCGGCGGGCTTTCTTCAGCTCTTCGAGCATGACCGGCCATGCGTCCTCACCGCAGGGGTAGTAATCAAACTGCCGGTTGCGATAGACGGGCCAGCCGGCGGCTTCGGTGATATACGTGCACTGTCCGGAGAGTTCCGGTGCCTTCTCCAGCATTTCCGTGAGAACGGCCGGGTTCTGTTCATAATAGGAAGCGGCACGATTGCTTTCAATGACGATATTTTTATATGTGCTGCTGGAAAAGTGATCCAGCACATCGAGGAAAAAGTACACGAGAGTGCCGCCGACAGGCACCAGCAGGATCAGGATGATCCAGAAGTTGTCGTAGGACAGGTGCTTGCTGTGGTTCAGGATGTAGACGACGACAATGCCCCCGAGGATCCGGACGGCTGTCTCCGCGAGTTCGGCGTAGGGGTGAAGCCACATGGCGAGGATCCATATCCAGAAAATCTCGAATATGATGAGCAGCAGAAGCGAGCCGAGACGGCTGGTGATAAAGTGAAATAATTTTTTGATCATTTGAGTCCGTAAGCCTGCGTTTGTAAGTCAGTGTCTGTAGGTCTGTATGTTCGCAAGTCAGTGTGCCACAGGTCCGTAAATCCTGTATACCCTTATTCTAGAGGCGCAGGAAGAAATTTGCAAAACCTTTGTCGGGTTTGACAGGATATACCTGTGCGTAATAAGGTTATATACGGTATGGAAGAAACGGAAAAAATATGAGAATAAGGTTTGGGAAAGGCTTATAACATGGAAAAAACAAAGAATGCCCACGAGGTCGATATGCTGCACGGGCCGATGGGAATGAAGATTTTTCTCTTCGCGCTTCCGCTCGCGCTGGCGAGCATCCTGCAGCAGCTTTTTAACAGCGCCGATCTGGCGGTCGTCGGTCGCTTCGCGAGCTCAGAGGCTCTGGCGGCGGTAGGCGCGAACAGTGCGCCCATCAATCTGATCGTATCGCTGTTCACTGGGCTGTCGCTCGGTGTCAATGTCGTCATCGGCATGCTGATCGGACGGGGACGCCCTGAAAAAATACGTGAGGCTGTCGCCAATCTGTATCTGGTGGGTGTGATCTGCGGTCTGATCCTGTTTCCGACGGGTGAGCTTGTGGCGAGGCCTCTGCTGACCGTCATGGGCACGCCGGACAACGTCATCAATCTGGCGCTGCTTTACCTCAGGATATATTTCTTCGCGACGCCGTTCATCATGATCTATAACTTCGCTTCCGCGATCCTTCGTGCGAAGGGCGATTCGGCGAGGCCGCTGCTGGCACTGGCTGTGTCGGGCGTCATCAATATTTTTCTCAATCTGTTCTTTGTCATCCGCTGCGGGATGACGGTGGACGGCGTGGCGCTCGCAACGGTGATCTCCAATGTGATCAGTGCTTTCATCGTCACGATCTTTCTGATCCGCGAACCGGGGAATTTTCATCTGTCGTTGCGCCATGTAAAGCTGAAAAAAGAGTACCTGGAGACGCTTTTCCGCATCGGCATTCCCGCCGGACTGCAGGGAACCGTGTTCTCCCTGTCCAATGTTGTGATCCAGTCTGCCATCAATTCCTTCGGATCGGCGGCCATCGCCGGCACAACAGCGGGCCAGAACTTCGAGTTCATGTGCTACTTTATCGTCAATGCTTTTTCACAGGCGGCTGTGACCTTCACGGCACAGAACTACGGCGCCGGGCAGTATGACCGCTGCAAGAAAGTCTTTGTACTGTCAATGCTGATCGGGGAATCCCTGACGTTTGCCCTGTCACTTGTATTCTGGATCTTCCGCGGTATGCTGATCCAGATCTTCACGACGGATCAGGAGGTTATTGCCTATGCCATGATCCGTATGATGATCGTTTCCACCTGGGAGATCGGCACCGGAACGTATGAGATCCCAGCGGGCTGTCTGCGCGGTATGGGGATCAGTATGGCACCCACGGTTCTCGTCATCTTCGGATCCTGTGTGTTTCGGCTGATCTATGTGTCGACGATCTTTGCGGCGCATCATGACTTTCTCATCCTGACGATCGTGTATCCCATTTCCTGGGCGATCACCGGCGTTGCAGTCGAAATCTGCTACTTCGTGATGCGGAGAAAATTGTTCGCCAGAGGCGCAGCGCAGAAACCATAATAATATAATAAGTATACATCTCATCTTTGCCATTACTTTTCTGACGGGCTTGTCAGTCAGCAAACGGCTTCCGCAGATGACCGGCGAACATTGTGTGTTTTTCGTCGTGAGCGAGCACGCTAGCTGCGGAAGCTGTGTCCATATACAGGTACTGCAGGGAGCCGGTGCGTATGCGCCGGCTCCTTTTGCTGTCTGCGCGGACTGAGGATATCTCCGTTTCTTAACATTTCATTTTTTAACATATCATTTACATACCGGTGCTTTCGGAGTTAACACACAAAAAGGCATCATTATCATCGAAGTAAGTGATGTGACCTGAAATTTTGGAAAACAGGTTTCCAAAGGTAAAAAGGAGAGAACAAAGATGAAATCAAGAAGAGCAGGTTTGGTTCTGGCAGGTATTCTCAGTGCGGCTGTTGTTGCTGCGGGCTGCGGAAGCTCAAGCACATCAACGACTAACAATACTGACACAGCTTCATCAGCTCAGACGACGGAAGCTGCAGCTGCAGAGGCAGCACAGGATACTGCAAGCAGCGCAGCAGCAGACAGCGCAGCAGCAGACAGCGCAGCAGCAGACAGTGCAGCAGCTGATACCTCAGCTTCTGCTGATGCCAGCGCATCCGGAGATCTGTCCGGTTCTGTCAGCACCGACGGTTCCACTTCCATGGAGAAGGTTATCGGTGTTCTGAGCGAGCAGTTCCAGAATGATAACCCGGGCGTTACTGTTACCTATAACCCGACAGGATCCAGCTCCGGTATCACAGCCGCAAAGGAAGGCAGTGCAGACCTTGGTCTTGCCAGCCGTGATCTGAAGGATGATGAGAAGGACGGCCTGACACAGACAACGATCGCCATCGATGGTATCGCCATCATCGTTAACCCGGCAAACAGCGTAGCAGATCTCAGCATGGATCAGATCGCACAGATCTACACCGGCCAGATTACCAACTGGTCTGACGTCGGCGGTGATGATGCCGAGATCGTCTGCATCGGACGTGAAGCTGGTTCCGGTACGAGAGATGGTTTCGAGACAATCACGGATACCAAGGATGCCTGCAAGCTTTCTCAGGAGCTGACTTCTACCGGTGATGTCATCCAGACCGTTGCCAACAACCCGAATGCCATCGGCTATGCTTCCATGGCAGACCTGAACGATTCCGTGAAGACACTGACCGTTGACGGTGTAGCACCGACAGAGGATACCGTTCTCGACGGATCATACAAGATTCAGAGAAACTTCAACGTGATTACCAATGATTCCGCAACCCTCAGCCCGCAGGCACAGGCATTCTTCGATTACATTACCAGCGCTGATGCGGCAGACCTGATCTCCAAGGCAGGTGCGGTTCCGGTCAATAAGTAATCGCGACGCAGAAAGTATTAAGCCTGACTGCTTCATCGCTGTGCGATTCACGCAGTCACGGATAGTATTAAGCCCGACTGCTCCATCGCTGCGCGATTTACGCAGTCGGCAATCAGGCAGGATCCGGACCGGGGCTTCCGGCAGAGGAAGCCCTTCGATCCTTGAAAAGTTCTGACGCAGGACAACATTTTTCCGCTGCAGGTTTCACGGGAAAAGGGATTCCGATGAAAGACGGGAAAACGTTCAGAGCGATGCGTCAGACGCTTTAAACAAAGATATGTCCTGGAGGATATGACTCCGGGACATTTCCATGAAAATTCAAATGCAGCAGCAGACACCGGCAGCAGGACCACCGGGTTGTCATGACACTGCTGTTACGCTCATCAGGTATGGAGAATATGCAAATGGAAGCTGCAAAACGTTTTTCACATCCCGGCGAAAAAATCATGAGCACGATCTTCTTCGTGTGTGGTATGATCGCCATCGCTTTTGTTCTTATTATCACGGTGTTCCTGATCGCATCCGGTGTTCCGGCGATCGGTCAGATCGGCATCGCGGATTTCCTTTTCGGAACGGTATGGAAGTCGACAGCTGCCGATCCGAAATTCGGTATTCTGCCGTTTATTCTGACATCTGTCTATGGTACGCTCGGAGCTATTCTGATCGCTGTGCCGATCGGTCTCCTGTGTGCCATTTATCTCTCGAAATTTGCCGGAAGCAAGGCCGCGGGTCTGATCCGCTCAGCAGTTGAGCTGCTCGCAGGCATTCCTTCCGTTGTCTATGGCCTTGTCGGCATGATCATCATCGTGCCGCTTGTCCGCGAGGCATTTAACCTGCCCGACGGTGCCAACCTTTTCTCAGCAATCATCGTCCTGTCCGTCATGGTTCTTCCGAACGTCATCAGCGTTTCGGAGACAGCGCTCATGGCTGTGCCGAAGGAATACGAGGAAGGCAGCCTGGCACTGGGCGCGACTTACACAGAGACCGTTTTCAAGGTGTCCGTTCACGCGGCACGCAGCGGTATCGCATCTGCTGTCGTTCTCGGCGTCGGCCGTGCGATCGGTGAGGCAATGGCCGTTATGATGGTAGCCGGTAACGTGGCCAATATGCCGGGACTGTTTACCTCGGTCCGCTTCTTGACGACCGCCATCGCCAGTGAGATGTCCTATTCATCCGGACTTCAGCGGCAGGCTCTCTTCTCCATTGCACTTGTGCTGTTCGTCTTCATCATGATCATCACCCTTCTGCTGAACTTCGTCTTCAAGAAGAGGGAGAAATGATCGCACAGAATTTATTCCCGAAAGAAAGAAGATCAGAGGGAAAAATGACCGTGCAGCGGATAACAGATCCGCATGAAATGGACTTGTGCAGACAGGAGATTTAACAGCCATGGAAAACGAATCAGAAATACAGGGCGGGAGGCCTCAGGAAATGACAGAACACGCAGCAGAAAATACGGTCACAAGACCGGCTGAACATACAGCAACGGATTACAGACACATATCGATGTCCAGACGCGTGAAGGGCGGCATTGTGAAAGGGCTGATGACAGCTTCCTTTATCATCATTCTCGCTCTTGTTCTGGGACTGATCGGATACATCGCATACCGCGGAATTCCGCATGTTACATGGAAACTTCTTTCCGCTTCACCCAGCGTTCTGAACGATACGATCGGTATTCTTCCGAACATTCTGAATACATTGTATATCGTGTTGATCACGCTGCTCATCGTACTTCCGCTGGGCATCGGCACGGCTGTTTACCTGACTGAATATGCAACGAACGCAAAGGTTGTTTCGGTCATTGAATTCGCTGTTGAAACACTGGCAGGTATTCCGTCGATCATCTACGGTCTTGTCGGCATGCTGATTTTTGTACAGGCCATGAACATCGGCACCAGTATTCTTGCCGGTGCCCTGACACTTGTGATCATGACACTTCCTACGATTATCCGTACTACGCAGGAGAGCCTGAAGACGGTTCCGAACAGCTACCGTGAGGGCAGCCTTGCGCTCGGCAGCGGCAAGTGGCACATGATCCGCACCGTAGTTCTTCCGTCCTCGATCGACGGTATTGTGACCGGCTGCATTCTTGCCATCGGACGTATCGTCGGCGAGTCGGCCGCATTGCTTTTTACCGCAGGCATGGCAAACAACATCATGGGCCTCGGCGACGCGTTCCTGCCGAATCACGCAGGATCCACGCTGACGGTTGCGCTGTACATGTATGCGAAGGAAAGAGGAGAGTTTGACGTGGCATTCGCCATCGCGGCTATTCTGCTTGTACTCACGCTGCTGATCAACTTCTCGGCGAAGCTGGTGGCAAAGAGACTGAAGAAGAAAACAGCAGCAAATTAATCTGGTACATAGATAACGGCGAAAGAATCACGCGGCGCCTGTTACAGCCATGCAGGATTATGAACGGTAACGGACCGCGTGGAATTCTGTCGACTGGGAACGCTGTTTACAGCATATGATAAAGGGGATTCACTGGTATGGGTAATATTATCGAGGTCAATAATCTGAACCTGTGGTACGGACAGAAACAGGCTTTGAAGGATATCAGCATTGAAATACCGGAGCATGAGATCACAGCACTGATCGGACCGTCCGGCTGTGGCAAGTCCACCTTCATGAAGTGCCTGAACCGCATGAATGATCTGGTAAAGGACTGCAAAATCAAGGGTGAAATAAAGATTGACGGTGTCGATATCTATAAGGATATGGATGTGAATATGCTTCGCAAAAATGTCGGCATGGTTTTTCAGAAAGCCAATCCGTTTCCGATGTCGATCTATGACAATGTTGCCTACGGACCCCGTGTTCACGGCATCAAAAACAAGCGCGCACTGGACGAGATCGTGGAAAAATCTCTGAAGGGAGCAGCCCTTTGGGATGAGTGTAAAGACCGCCTGAAGAGCAACGCGCTGGGGATGTCCGGCGGACAGCAGCAGAGACTCTGCATCGCCCGTGCCATTGCGGTTGAGCCCACCATTCTCCTGATGGATGAGTCGACCTCCGCACTGGATCCTATCTCTACGGCAAAGATTGAGGAGCTCTGCCTCGAACTCAAGAAGCAGTACACCATTGTCATGGTTACACATAACATGCAGCAGGCCAACCGTATTTCGGATAAGACGGCATTTTTCCTGCTTGGCGAGCTGATCGAGTTCGGTCCGACGAAGGATATTTTCCTGAATCCGAAGAATCCGAAGACAGAGGAATACATCACCGGACGTTTCGGCTGATATTTCCGTCACCAGGTATTTCGATACTTTGTTCAGATGATACAGGTGTCATAAGTATGATAACCGGATCGCTACGCGCTACGCGCTCCCGCGATCCTCCCTCAGCTCGGGCTCTCATGTGGCTTCGCCCCAATACGCCCTCGCTGAGGGGGCGTGTCAATAAGTCATTCACCCACTTTTGCACAAGTGCAACGTGGGTGATGACTTTTGACACTGTTATCTTCAGATAAGAGTCTGTGGGTATGTTCATAACGGATTCAGATATGAATCCGTGGCCTGATGTCAGGCGCGTGGAATATTGCGCGCTGGAAGATGAGAGTGGGGAATATATGGCACGTAAAGAATATGATTCAGAATTAAAGAGGATCAATGAAGATGTCCGCGCCATGGGACTTGAAGTGACAGGCGCGATAGACAATACGATCCTTGCTTTTTCTAAAAAAGATACACGGATGGCGAGCCAGGTGATCGCCAATGATATGCGGATTGACCGCATGGAGTCTGATATTGAAGAGGCGTGCATCAGCATTGTCATCAAGCAGCAGCCGGTTGCTTCTGACTGGCGCAAGCTGGCTTCCTATATGCGGATGATCGGTGATCTGGAGAGAATCGCTGACAACTGCAGTGATATCTGCCTCTATATCAAGAAAGTTGAGAACCTGAGAAAAGAGAAGGGCGCCACAATTCCGGCGGTTCCCGATGCTTTTCAGGAGATGTTTTATACCATGCGCGAAATGGTCGGCGATATGATCCGGGCCTTTCTGACATCCGACATCGAGCTTGCGCAGGCGGCTGTTGAAAAGGATGATATCGTAGACCGTGACTTTGAAATTATCATGGAGGAGATTGAGAAGGGCCTGAAGGAAAATACGGATCAGGTGGTTCCCTATGAGTATCTGCTCCTGATCGATAAATATGTGGAGCGTATGGCGGATCACGCCTCGAATATCGCCTCCTGGATCACGTTTATCGTCAATGGCGAGCTGAGAATGCAGTTCACAGACCGTTACAGGAAGGCGTCGGAAGAAGATAGTGAAGGCGCTGTCTGAGCCGGAAATCTGTCAGGTGGCAGTGAAAAACCGCGCCGCCAGAAGTATAACTGTCTGTGCCGACAGCGGAGAAACTGTCCGGACTGACTGTAAAAATGATGCCGGGCCGGAGCGTTATATCTGCTTCCGGACTGACTGACAAATGACACTGAGACTGCAGCTACCTGCACAAGCTGCTGCCTTTTCCTATATTCGTTTTCTCCATACCAGCACCCCGGTGAGAAAGAATTCAGTTTCTTTCCCGCCGGGGTGCACTTTTGCGTATCGAAAACTGATGCAGTTGTTTATGATTATGTAGATATCAATTTTCCGGTATTCGAGAAGATGTACCATAAGCGGTTGAAAACTTATAAGAAGATTGGCTATGGTGATGTTTCCGATGTCAAAGAAAAACAGAGTGCCGGAGCAATTTTTGACAGCAGTGAATGATCTACTTGAGATGACGTTCGGAAAAGGTGCTGTTGCTGACAAGGAATTCTGCGCGGTGACAGATGCGTCGACTGATATTATCGATGTTAAGACAAGGTTAGGTGTTCACTTCTGTAAGGCAATGCGGAATGTCATCAAGAAGAAATTTATCTTGCCATTTATTCTGCCAAACCCATTGATTTATTACGACATTCATGGCACAATTTTTTTAATATATAACTGAGCAGGAGTTACTATGCGGCGGGAAGATGAATGGAATGAATTTAAAAAGACAACTGGAGAATTGAATGAAGCAATGATCTCCATATCAGCAATGCTTAATAAGCATCAGAGTGGAAAAGTTTATTTTGGATTAAAAAATGATGGCACTCCATTTCCGTTTACCATTAATGATTCCACGTTGAGAGATGTATCCAGAAAGATATTTGAAGCCATAAAACCTCAGATTGTTCCGGTGATAAAAATTGAAACCATTAGTGATGTGGAAGTCATTACTGTCGATTTCAAAGGCGATGACCTTCCTTATTCGGCCTTTGGCAAATATTATATTCGTACCGCTGATGAGGATCGGGAACTGTCTCCAGCAGAACTTCGTCGTATTATGATCGGCCAGGAATATCAGGAAAACTGGGAAAACAAAACTTCGAAGCAAACCATAGAGGACGTTGACGACAAGACATTGAAGTCTTTTTATTATTCAGCGGTATCTTGTGGCCGGATGCCTGATATAGGATTCGATAAAAAAACGCTTCTGGAGCAGCTTGGGGTATTAAATGGCGAGTATCTAACGAACGCCGGTGTGTGCCTGTTTTCGGGCAGACATCCGATCACGTTAAAAATGGCGGTTTTTGCTACGGAACATAAAACGACATTCCTTGATATAGCACGTGAAGAAGGTAATATTTTTGAATTAATTGAAGCGGCAGTGTCCTATGTTATTAAAAATATGCGCTGGCGGGTTAAAATGAACGATGATGGAATTCATCGGGTAGAGATCCCGGAGGTGCCTGTAGAAGCAATCCGGGAGGCTGTAATTAATAGTTTTGCGCATGCGCGTTATGATATACCTATACAGCATGAGATTGATATTTTTTCAGACAGAATATCAATCACTAATCCCGGATCGTTTGCAAACGACTTCAAGCCGACAGATTATGTCACCAGAGATATTCGTTCTTATTTGAGAAATGAGGTAATAGCCAATACTCTATATCGATGTAAGGACGTCGAGACATTTGGCTCTGGCATCAGAAAAATTTATACGCTTTGCGGAGCTGAACATATAAATGTATCTTATATTAATGAGGAAACTTCATTTACCATGGAGTTTTCTCGTCAGGATAGAAATGTTATATCGCCAGATGGCGAGATAAATGGCATAATAAATGGCGAGATAAAGGACGGCATAAGCGACGCCGAAATTGGCTTACTTTCTATTGTTAAAGAGAATCCTCATGCGACAAACTCAGAATTAGCAGAAATTACAGGGAAATCCCCCAGAACAATTTCGAGACTTATAGCTTTATTAAAGCGAAAGGGACTGATAGAAAGGGTTGGATCAAATAAGAAAGGATATTGGAAGACGTAAATTGAAAGAGTAAATTCTAGTGCAGAAGTTATTAGATAAAAGATGTTGCAGCGTTCAATGCGCAGTATCCGGGTCTGATAGTGAAGCATATGTTAGCTTTTTATGATCGCTTCCTGAATAGTGAGTGGCGGAAAACAAACAAATACAACGAAATAAGGATGCAAAGGTGCAGAACGCAGGGGAAATATGGACGTAAAAAATTCAGAAATGCCACAGAGTGAAAAAAGAGAAGAGAGACTCCTGCGTTTTTCGTTTATCTGCAGTCTGCTGTTTACCGTAACGGAGATCGCGATGGCAGTGGTGCTGCATTCTTATTCCATTCTGATGGACGGTGTTTTTGACGTGGCAGATCTGATCCTGCTCGGACCGTTCCTTGTTCTGGTACCACTTCTGTACAAGCCGGTGACCGAACGCCGTCCGTACGGGTATGCGCAGGTCGAGTCGCTGTTCCTGATCATCAAATACGGTGCTCTTCTGGCCGTGATTATTGTAATGATATATCAGAATATCCGGCAGATTCTTGCGGGTGGACATGCCGTCTCGTTCAACAGCGTCGGTACCTACGAGATGATCATAGGCCTGCTGTGCGTGGCTGTATTTCTGATTCTCAGGAAGAAAAGCGGACCGCAGATAACGCCGACGATTCAGGCAGAGCTTTTTCTCTGGAAACAGGATATCGCGGGAAGTCTCGGCGTCTCCGCTGCGTTTTTCTCCGAGGCGCTGCTGCGCCATACGCCTGCGCGCGTGATCCTGCCGTACATTGACTCGGTAGTCGCCATCGTGATGGCTCTTTTTCTGATCCGTGAGCCCATCAGGTCGCTGATGGATGGTTTCCGGAATCTCGTGCTTTTTGCGCCGGATGCGGAGACCATGGACCATATTCGTTCAATTGTGGACAGAGCGCTGGAGAAACATCCGTATGCCTGTTCATTTCTCGATGTGATCCAGACGGGCCGGAAGATCTGGGTAGAGGTGTATATCGCACCGGACAAGGTAACAGATACGATCGACCTCCGGAGCTGGGCAGCTGTCCGCTCGCATATAGAGATGGAACTACGGGATGAATTCCAGCAGGTCTATGTGGAGCTGATCCCAGATATTCCGGATTACCTGCAGAAAAATCTGTCGGCGCTTGAAGAAGAGAAGACCTCGTCATCTGGCAACGGCAATGATGCTGTTCATCAGTGAATGTATACTATAGGCGGCCTTGCGCACCCTTTCAGGTGTGTAAGGCCGCCCTGCATATGGCGGATATATACAGCTTACTTCCGGGTCTCGCCACTTTCCATGCTGCGCTTGTTCATGTACATGATGGCATCGGCGCGCTCGTAGAGCGCTTCACTGGATTCACCGGGCAGGCGGCAGGCTATTCCATAAGCAAAATCCATTGGAAAATCACCAAATGCAGAATCGCATTTTTCCATACGACTGAGCTTCTCCAGGGCTTCCTTCAGCCGGTCTATATCGTCTGCTGAGCGCAGATCTGATGTCAGACAGAACTCATCACCACCGACACGGTAAAGCTTCCCGTAGGAGGACAACTGTTTCTGTGCCGTCTGCGCAAAGGCGCGGAGATACTGATCGCCGGTCTTGTGACCGCTTTCATCGTTGAAATGCTTCAGGTGGTTCAGGTCAAAGGATACAAGAACTGTTGCCGATTTTCTTTTTTCGCGGAAATAGTTCAGCGTGAAGGCGTTCCGGTTCGGGATGCCTGTCACCTGATCCGTCTTGTTGAATACGCGCACGAGTGTCAGGTAGAGCAGCAGATAGACGATGGAAAAGCATTCCCAGACAGCGACGACATCACCGCCGTAGTAACAGCCGCATGCGCCCAGGGCCGCAATGAGAATGGTAAAGAAGATCATAACCCTGTTTTCAAAATCATTGTCAAAGGTCATCAGAAAATCGTGTGTGAGAATGAAACCGAGCAGAATGATCGTGCCAAGGTACATCCACTTTGCGTTGGGCGTATTGATCATATACAGATCCTGGTCTGTATCTGAATATATCGGTATCCGGATATTCAGAAGATCCAGCGCGAGCAGAGCCGTGTTGGCTGCCAGCGCGATGCTGTCCCCCAGATCCCATCGATCCCTGTGATACATCAGCAGGAAAAAGAAGGTTACAGGAAGACAGAGGAATTCCAGACTGGATATCGTGTTCAGCAACTGTCGGGTGGACTCTGTTATATCGCCGAATGAATAGAAATATTCCCAGATATGATCGAGGATCAGCGTAACAAACAGTGTAATGCCGATATTGCGGAACAGACGGATCGCTTTCGGATCCAGGGCGGGATTTGTATATATTCTGATCCACACGAAAATGACAATAGCTGCGCTGATCAAATCTGCGAATATGATGGGAACTTCTCTCATTTATTTTTCTCATACCGGAAACCCTATGTCCGTGTGTGATTTCAGGATAAACCTGGTGACAGCGCATGTTGGGGTCCGGGATTCCTTTCCGTTTCTGTTTGTTGCCAATTCAATGTCACAGCATACCATAGATTTTCCGTAAGTGATACGTTTTCGGATAAATTTTTCCTGCTGTTAACAGTTCAGGATATCAAAATTTTCTGACGAGAAGATTTCTGAATACGAAAAAGCAATCTGGCTGGTACAAGCAATAAATAATGGATGGACAATTTTCCGGAAGTTCATGTGTTGACATCAGACCGCTTATAGTGTATATATGTTATATAAACAGTTAAAACAGCTGAACCGCTGTGCAGGAGGTTGCAATGATATTACTGAAAAATTCAGGAGAGCCGATCTATCAGCAGATCGCGGATCAGTTCCGGCAGGATATTCTGACAGGACGACTGAAGGAAGGGGATTATCTCCCTTCGATCCGGGGACTGGCGAGTGATCTGAAGATTTCGGTGATCACCACCATGAAAGCGTATGAGATGCTGGCTTCTGAGGGACTGGTGACGGCTGTACAGGGAAAAGGGTATTACGTCAATGCACAGGATCAGGACATGCTGAAGGAGCAGCATCTCCGGAAGACCGAGGCGGCGCTCACGGAGGCCATTGAGGCGGCGGAGATCGCCGGCCTCAGTGAGGACGAGCTGAAGGACATGCTGGATTCACTGATCCGGCTGAAGCGGGAGAAGATATGAGCCGGCACTTGAACCTTACAAACAGGGCAACAGAAAACAGCGTAACAGAGGAGATGAATGCGATGAACAACGCACTGACGGCGGAAAACCTGCGCATGCAGTATAAGCACTTTTTACTCGATATTCCGGAACTCAGGATCCCGAAGGGCTTTGTCACGGCGCTGATCGGAGAAAACGGCGCGGGCAAGACGACGCTGCTTCGGATCCTCGCCGGCGTGATACTGAACTATAAGGGAAAAGTTACCTATTTTGATGAGAAGCTGTCCATGGACGACAGCAGCGTGCGCGGTCGGATCGGCTACACGGCGCCCGGCAATTACTTCCTCCCGAACTGGACGGGAGAAAACATACGGGATATCTCGCCTGCTCTCTATCCGGGCTTCGATGCGGCGCGCTTTGATGAATTCATCCGGGAGATGGCCATGGAGGGTTTCCACAACAGGTGTGCGGATATGTCGGAGGGCAACCGGATGAAACTGGAGTTGGCTGCCGTGCTGGCGAGAAATACAGACCTGCTGCTTCTGGATGAACCGGCGTCGCCGCTGGATCCGCTCATGCGCGAGAAACTCTGCGATCTGCTGCGTGCGTATATCGCAGAGGGCAACGGCGAGAAGACGGTCCTGCTTTCCTCACACAATGTTGCGGACATGGAGAGCACGACGGATTACTGCATTTTCATGGCGCAGGGAAAGATCGTGGAACAGGGCTTCGTCGAGGACCTGAAAGAAAAATATATCCTGCTGACCGGTCCGGCATCTCTCATGAAGAAGCTGCAGGATATGTTTGTCAGCTGCTCCGGCGGAAGCAACGAGTTCAGTGCGCTGGCGGAAAGGGAAAAACTGGAGCAGATCCGGTCGGCAGCTGCGGCGGACGATACGATCGTGGCGGAGCGCCCGACGCTGCAGCAGATCTCCGTGGGCATTTTGCGCAGATATTCCAGGATATCGTGAGGTGGCATCATGCTGAGAGATTATTATCATTTCTGCCCGCGCAGTTACCGGATACTTGCATGGCTGCTGATACCGCTTGCTGCAGTAATCCTCGGATGTCTTTCGGGCTATGCGCTGCCGGATCTCTCCGGAGGCTGGACGGTGGATACTTTTACTGATACATTTACAAGACTTTTTCTGATTACCCTCCCGACTGGCGTCCTGGAAGTATTTGCCGGTGGAAAAATGTTCAACGGCTTCGGTATTTTTCATGACGGTGAGCCCGGCTTTCTGGCTGCTTCTGCTTCGGACAGATGGCACCGGCTGTTCCGGCATGTACTGGTGGTCGATGCCATCAGGCGTTTTCTGGTAAATCTGGTCGCCTGGAGTCTTGCCGTGGGGATCAATAATGCAATGGCAGAGCTGGGATTCGCGGAAGCTGCAGGTGCATCCGGCGGAACCGGTCAGACATTTTTCTTTGTCTGCACGGCATCGCTTGTGGTATGTGTGGCAGGGCTGTTCAGCTCCGTGGCTGTCAGAGGTTTCGGTATGTTTGGACTTATGGTAATGATCATGGCGCTCCTGCAGTCTGTGGCACTTCTTCTGATCCTCATAGCCGGGATCAGCGGAAATACGGTGCTGTTGCTGCTGCCGGCTGCCGCAGGTCTGATCACTTATTTTCGGAAGGCTTATCGGGCCGGGACGGCTTTGCGTGACCCGATCGAAACAAAGAAAGGGAAGAATTAATGAAAAAACTGTTGGGCTCTCTGTACATTCCGAAGGATATCTGGATGCTTGTCATTCTTTCAGCGGCGATGATCGCCATGGATGTCACCATGTACCATACGTTTTTTATATCCATGCTTGTGATCGCTCTGATGCCATTGTCAATCCTTGCCTATTATCTGCTGGCCGGCTGTGTCGATTTTGTCAGTGTATCGCCGGTCTATGCGGAATTCGTCCGAAAAAAATATCCGAAGTGGGCCACAGTCACGATGCTGGCAGATTATGCGGTCATTGCCCTGCTGAGTCTCCTGATCCAGCGTCTGAATCTGCCTTCTTTTTCCGTGCAGAACGGAATGCTGGTCGTTGCGGCGCTGGTGGCAGGTACCTACAGTGTATTCTGTCCTGTGATGTATCGGACAAAAATAACCGGCTTCATCATATATTTCCTCTGGATCGTGTTCTTCAGCGGGTCCTGTGGTTTTATCAGCGTCGTGGTGAATGACAATACGAATCCGGGGGTATTCGAAGAACTGATGAACAGGATCAATGGGAGCTTCCTGATTTCGTTTCTCCTCGGACTGGCCGTGATCGCGGCATGCTGCGCACTCAGTTTTGTGACGGTCTGTCTGACACGAAACTTTTCCGGAGAAAGTCACCTGTCCAGGAATTATCTGATCCGGGCGGAAAAAGCGAAGGCTCCGAAGGTGAAAGCACGATGAGTATCTGTCTCAATTTGCATGACGGATTTTGACAACAGCCACGTTGCTCTGTAATATAGGGAAAAATGACGAAAACAGCCTGTACAGCTGGAAAGGAATGGCTTTCCTTCATGGAAAACAACAATGTGAAGAAAAAGAAGAAAAAAAGTGTTGGTCTGATCATACTGGCTATTGTCGCCATTGTGATCGTCGGTCTTGTGGCGACGGGTATTGCCGGTGCACGTGAAGCGATGAAAGCGCTTTCTGCGATGAATATTCAGAGCTATACGGTTGCCAGCGGAACGGTGGAAAAAACCGTGTCGGGCAGCGGGCAGATCGAGGCGGCCGATACGGAGGACGTAACGGCTCCTGTCGGCGTGAAGGTGGATAAGGTTCTTGTCTCCACCGGGGATAGCGTAACCAAAGGCCAGAAGCTGGCAGAAATCAATGCGGATTCGATCACCGACTGCCTTGTCGGGATCGAGAGCAGTCTGAAGTCCATCAGTGATCAGCTGGATGCGGACTCGAAAAAGAAGGCTGATGATGAGGATAAGCTGACAGACCTGCAGAAGGAACAGCTGAACAACGAATCGGATGAACTGAAAAAAGCGCAGACGGAACTGAATGCGCTGAAGAGCAATCCGTACATCACGGCTTCTACAGACGGCATTATCGGCGATGTTAATATTACAGAAGGAAGCTCGATCTCACAGATGTCGGGAAGCTCTTCTTCATCGATTTCCTCACTCGGTGAGGATGCTTCTTCTTATCTGTCCGGCGCCATGGGCTCTGTATCATCGACGACAGTAAGCGGACCTGCAACCGGCACAACGGCGGATGTGGTCACGATGGTTCCGGTCTCAGAAGCAAAGGCTGGTGCATCTGCAACCACTTCAGCACCGGTCACAACGGCCGAAATGTCTGCCAATATCATGGCACCTGGGGTGAAAGCGAATACGGCCACACTGACTGCGGCATCTGATACGAAAAATGGTGGTACAACGTACCTTCTCGGAGATGCAGATGACAGCAGTACAACGATCAGTAATGGATCAGCAGGCGCTGACAGTGCATCGGGTGGCAGCGGAACTGCGGATAGCAGCAGTACAGCGAATAACAATGCGGCAGACAGCAGCAGTACGTCAGGCAGCAACAGTACAGCAGACAGCAGCAGTACATCAGGCGGCAACGGTGCGTCAGACGGTACCACCGATCGTGGAGACAGCACGGCACAGCAGAAGGTAACCTCCTGGGATGTGCTCACCTCGCGCATGACGGCGCCGGCAGCGGGTGCTGCTCCAGTGACAGCGGCGCAGCTTTTTGCCGATGTGGACGGGAAAACCTTTGCTGAAGCATGTCATTATACCGGAACGATCGGATGGATCGAGATTCCTGCCGACAGCTCGCAGGGCAGTAACCAGGGAACATCGTCACAGGGAAACCAGACACAGGATGCTCAGACGCAGGGCACACAGTCACAGTCACAGGATGCCCAGACGCAGAGCACTAACACGCAGACACAGACGCAGGGATCGCAGACAAAGAATACGCAGGCAGGAACGCAGGCTCAGAACACACAGCCCGGCTTTGCAACGTTCAGCGACGGAAGGCTCTACACAGCAGTCATCACGCTTTCTGCGGCGGACGGCTACGTTTTTTCGTCCGACAGTGAGCCGTCCCCTTCGGCGTTTGACGGAGCACTGACATCGCTGGTGAGGACAGAAATTTCCGGTGACGGCAGGGCCATGACGATACTGGTACCTTACGTGCTCACGCCGGAAAATACCCTTGCTGACACCCTTGAAAAGCTTACACAGCAGGAGCAGCAGGCAGTGACGGCACTGCAGCAGCTCATCTCACAGGGATTGTCCGGACTGAGCGGCCTGTCAGGCCTGAATGCGCTCTCCGATCTTTCAAAACTTTCCGGCCTTAACGGAGCAAATGCGGGTGGCCTTCTGAACGGCCTGAGTGGTCTGAACGGGGCCTCCGCCTATGGCCTGTCTGCGGCTGACGCGCTTTCGGGCGCGGCCGGCAACGCGAATGTTTCCTACAACCCGTATGAGAGCATTGCTTTTACCGTCAGAAAGACGGACCGCATGAAGGTGCAGGTCAGCATCGATGAGCAGGATATTCTTCTTCTGTCAAAAGGGCAGAAGGCTGATGTGAAGCTGGATGCGCTGGAGGGACAGACTTTCGAGGGCACGGTCACGGAAATCGGGGCAGATGCGGAGACAGGCAGCGGAAGTGCCAAGTACCCTGTCACAATCGAAATTGACAGCGCGGACGACATGAAGTTCGGCATGTCCGCGGAAGTGACGGTAAAGGTCGGCGAGGCTGCGGATGTTCTGGTGATTCCGATGGATGCTCTTCAGCAGGAGGGCGAGACCACCTTCGTGTATACGGAGGAGGCAGACGACGGAACCCTCGGCGGAAAGAAAAATGTAGAAACCGGCCTCTCGGACGGCGAGAATGTCGAGATTACCAGTGGGCTGTCAGACGGAGACACGATCTACTATCAGAAGGCGGACAGCAGCAATACCTTCTCGTCGCCGTTCATGGATGAGAGTACATCCTCCTCATCTTCTTCATCTTCATGATCACCAGGCATCGGGATGTGAACCGTTATCCCTGATCAAGCAGGGGATGTGAACCGTTATCCTTCATCAGAAATGGGGATGTAAACTGTCATCATGTGGGTAAAGGCGAGGACATGATCGTATTTGACAATGTATCCAAGATATACCGCATGGGCGATGAGACGCTGTACGCGCTCGACCATGTGAGTCTGCATATTTACAAAAATGAATTTGTCAGCGTCATCGGTCCTTCCGGCAGCGGCAAATCGACGCTCATGAACATCATGGGCTGCCTTGATACGGCGGATGAGGGCACGTATCTGCTCGGCGGTCTGCCGATCGAGTCGTACTCGGAGGATCAGCTGGCAAAAATACGAAACCGGAAGATCGGCTTTATTTTTCAGAGCTTCAATCTGATCGGCGACCTGAACGCAGAGGAGAACGTCGAGCTCCCGCTGATCTATCAGGGACTGCCGCTGAAGGAAAGACGGGAGCGCGTCAAAAATGCGCTGGACAAGGTCGGACTCTACAACCGCCGCACGCACCGCCCGAACCAGCTGTCCGGCGGACAGCAGCAGAGGGTGGCCATCGCCAGGGCCATGGCGTCGGAGCCGGATATTTTTCTGGCGGATGAGCCGACGGGAAATCTGGACTCGCACACGAGCATGCAGATCATGGATCTGTTCCACGAGCTGCACGCGTCGGGACACACGATCGTGCTGATCACACACGATGAGGGCGTGGCGGCGCAGGCGGAGCGCAGCATCCGGATCAAAGACGGGCGTGTCGAGGATGCCACGACGTCTGATCCCTACGGAGATGACAGGTCAGAAGAAAATACCGCAGAGGCGGAGGAGAGCAGATGATACTGCAGTCAGTCAAGATGGCATGGAAATCGATCACCTCGCACAAGATGAGGTCATTCCTCACCATGCTGGGGATTATCATCGGTATTTTTGCCCTGGTGGTGCTGGTTTCGCTGGTGGACGGCGCGTCCTCGACGATCACGGATTCGGTCAATTCCATGGGTACCAATATGATCTCCGTATCTGTGGCTGATGATCACAGCCGGCCGATCAAGATGGAAGACCTGCAGGAGATCAGAGATCTGAGCACGGTTGATGAGGCGGCTCCGTCTGTGACCGCACAGATCACGGCGACCGGTGCGCACGGCAGTGAGACCGTGATGGCGACCGGAACGACGGCGGGGTATGCGGATATTGAGAATCTGACAATCGATACCGGCCGTTTTCTCATGAAGCCGGACGTTGATAACAGCAGCAACGTCGTGGTCATCAATGCCGCGCTGGCGACGGATGTGATGGGCCGGACGGACGTGACAGGCGAGACGATCAGGCTCAACGGCAGAAATTTCCTGATCGTCGGTGTGCTCAAGAAGAATGACAGCGATTCCATGATGAGCGCATTTACCGGTCAGTATGCGGCCTATGTGCCATTTCCTTCCCTGGTGCGCCTCTCCAGCATGCTTTCCTATGATGTTACATCGTTCGAGCTTTCGGCCGCGGGAGATGACACCAAGGCGGCACAGTCAGACATCGAGGATTACCTGCTGGCGCGCTTTGACAATGATGACAAGGCATACACGCTTTTCAACATGTCACAGGTGGCAGATACCATGAATACGGTCATGAGCACGCTCTCCCTGCTGCTCGGCGGCATTGCGGCGATCTCGCTGCTCGTGGGCGGTATCGGCATCATGAACATCATGCTGGTATCCGTCTCCGAGAGGACCCGTGAGATCGGCATCCGCAAGGCCATCGGCGCGAGCCGGAAGACGATCATGCTGCAGTTTCTGATCGAGTCGCTGATGCTGAGCCTCTTCGGCTGCGCACTTGGCATCCTGCTCTCATGGATGGGCATCCGCGTCATCGATGTGATCGGAAAAGTAAATTACGGGCTTTCCGGCAGGATTGTGCTGGTCGCGATTGTTTTTTCCACGGCAGTCGGCCTGATCTTCGGCCTGTATCCCGCGAACAAGGCGGCACGGAAGAAGCCGATCGACGCGCTGCGCACAGAGTAAAATCTGAATCCGGGACAGAGAGGGGCTTCCCTGCCGTCCTGCTGTTTCTCAGTTCCTGCGGCGGGCACAGACAGCAGGTGCAGATGATGAAAGACGGATTTCAGATGATGAAAGACAGATTTCAGGTGATGAAAGACGGATTTCAGATGATGAAAGACAGATTTCAGGTGATGAAAGACGGATTTCAGATGATGAAAGACAGATTTCAGACGATGGAAGACATGATCAGATGATTGCAGAGAAGAAGACTGAAAATATGGGTGAGAAGGAATCTGCGGCGCGCAGCGCCCGCACGGCAAACAGAAAGAAAACGGTGAGGTACACGATGGTGTTCGTGTGCCTCATTCTTGCGTTTCTGCTGATTTTTGTCATGAACGTCGTCATCGGCAGCGTGAACATTCCGCTTGGACAGGTGGGAAAAATCATCTTCGGCGGCGCGGGAAGCGACGGCGAGAGGAATATCGTCATGCAGATCCGTCTGCCGCGGGCGGTCATGGCGGCGCTGCTTGGCGGGGCGCTCGCGCTGTCCGGATACCTGCTGCAGACATTTTTTGACAACCCGATCGCGGGCCCTTTTGTGCTCGGTATTTCCTCCGGCGCAAAAATGGTGGTCGCCATCGTCCTGATCTTCGCCATCAGCCGCTTCGGGTCCGTTTCCTCGTGGGTGCTGATCGCCGCAGCGTTTGCCGGATCGCTGGTTGCGACAGCCTTCATCCTCGCCGTGTCGCGCGCTGTACGGAACATGGCGGCATTGCTGGTCGCCGGTATCATGATCGGCTATATCTGCTCCGCTGTCACGGATTTTATCGTCACCTTTGCGCAGGATTCGGACATTGTCAATCTCCATAACTGGTCGCTCGGCAGCTTTTCCAGCATGACATGGAACAACGTTACCACGGCGGGGCTGACGATCGGCATCTGCCTCGTGTGCGCGGTCTTTCTCTCCAAGCCCATCGGCGCGTATCGCCTGGGCGAGAACTATGCGCAGAGTGTCGGCGTGAATATCCGGACCTTCCGCATCTGCCTGATCCTTCTGTCCAGCATCCTCTCGGCCACGGTGACGGCATTCGCCGGCCCGATCTCTTTCGTGGGCATCGCCGTTCCCTTTATGGTCAAAAATGCGTTGAACTCATCCGAACCGGCGGCTGTCATCCCGGCATCGTTCCTCGGCGGCGCGGTTTTCTGCATGTGCTGTGATCTGATCGCCCGAACGGCGCTGGCGCCTACGGAGCTGAATATCAGTACAGTGACATCTGTGTTCGGCGCGCCGGTTGTCATCTATATGCTGATCCGCCGGCAGAAAGGAAGGCGCGCATGAGTACAGATCGTGAGATTTCCGTGCGGCTGGCGGATATGAGTGCCGGCTACAATGGAAAGGCTGTCGTGGAGCATGTCTCCATGGATATTTACAGCGGCGAGATCGTGGCGCTGATCGGCCCGAACGGTGCCGGCAAATCCACAATCCTGAAGAGCATTGTCCGTCAGCTGCCGCTGGTCGGCGGTTCCGTATACCTGAAGGGAAAGGAACTGAAGACATATGCGTATGACGAGCTGTCCAAAACCCTGGCGGTCGTCCTGACAGACCGTATTCGCCCCGAACTGATGACCTGCCGAGATGTCGTGGCCTCCGGACGCTATCCCTACACCGGACGGATGGGCCGCCTCACCGAACAGGATCAGGTAATCGTCAGCGATGCATTGCATGAGGTGCATGCGGAGGAAATCGCCGACCGGGAGTTTTCCCGGATCAGCGATGGACAGCGGCAGCGAATCATGCTCGCCAGAGCACTCTGCCAGGAACCAGATGTACTGGTGCTGGACGAGCCAACGTCGTTTCTGGATATCCGCTATAAGCTGGAGTTTCTCAGCATCTGCCGCAGAATGGCAAAGGAGCGGAACATTACCGTCATCCTGTCACTCCATGAGATCGACCTGGCCATGAAGATCGCCGACAGGATCATCTGTGTCGGGGGAGACCACCAGGTGTCTGCGGGGAGGCCGGAGGATATTTTTTCAGAGGAGGGTATCCGCCGGCTGTTTCGTCTGGATACCGGATCTTTTGACGCGGCTTTCGGGAGCATGGAACTGCCGGCACCTGCGGGCAAGCCGGAGGTTTTTGTGATCTCCGCGTGCGGCAGCGGCATCCCCGTGTACCGGGAACTCCAGCGGCAGGGCGTTCCGTTCGCTGCGGGTATCCTTTACACGAATGATGTGGATTACCGGCTGGCACGCGTGCTGGCGGCTGAGACCGTGACGGCGGAGCCTTTCACGGAGATCTCAGATGCGTCGCTCGACAAGGCACGGCAGATCATGGCCGGGTGCGGCCGTGTGATCAATGCGTGTGATACGTTCGGGCCGGAAAACCAGAAACTGCAGATCCTGATCGAAGAAGCCCGCACGGCCGAAAAACTCGAGGACAGAACAGACCCTGATATTACAACAGATGGCAGGAAGAATATGGATTGACGCTTCAGCAGATGGCAGGAGGAATATCAAGTGACACTTCAGCAGATCAGATATGTATTGACGATCGCCCGATTCGGTTCGCTCAACAAGGCGGCCGAGGAGCTTTACGTGACGCAGCCGTCACTGACAGCGTCCCTGAAGGAACTGGAAAGTGAGCTGGGCATTGAAATTTTCTACAGGAACAGCCGCGGCGTCACGCCGACGGCAGACGGTGAGGAATTCCTGAACAGCGCCCGTTCTCTGTACCGCCAGTATGAAATGCTCACCGAGAAGTATGAGCAGGGCAAGGTCAAGCGGAAGTTCAGCGTTTCGACCCAGCATTATTCCTTCGCGATCGACGCTTTTGTGCATACCGTGCAGCAGTTCGGCACCTCGCAGTACGATTTTTCCATCCTGGAGACGGAGACTAGGAACGTCATCCTCGACGTGGCAGAGTCGCGCTCGGAGATCGGTATCCTGTACCTGTGCGACTATAACCGCCGCTACATCACCCGCATCCTGAAGAAAAATGAACTGACCTTTACGCCGCTCACCGACTGCAAGGCCTACGTATACCTCTCGAAGGAACATCCACTGGCTGACCGCGCATCCATAGGCATCGAGGAACTGCAGAAATATCCGTGTGTCATGTTCAATCAGGGCGATGAGGGGTCATCATTTTTTGCCGAGGAGATCCTGAGTGATATCGCCTATGAGCGGATCATTCACACCGCGGACCGCGCGACGAACCTCAATCTGATGAAGTCGCTCAATGCCTTCACGCTCTGTTCCGGCATTATCTCGCCGGAGATGAACGGTTCGGATTACATCGCTGTTCCTTTCCAGGAGGACGCAAAGCACAAGAATACCATCATGACCATCGGATACATCACGCGGGACCGCAGCGTGCGGAGTGAGATCGGTGAGACCTATGTCCGGGAACTGAAGGCGCTGCTGGCGGCGGAAGCATGACGGGTTATGTTTAGTGAAAAATAGTGAAAAAATAGTGAAAAATTAGTGGAATTATCATTGCGATTCTGAAATAATCATCTTGAGGTGATTACGAGTGATCAAAGTAAAATTAACAAATGAAATTCTTGGATATATAACAGAAATCGAGAAAAACAGATACAGAGTTTCGAACGTAAAAATGTCCAGGAGTGTTGCGGGTAAGCTGCGAAAAAACTCAAAGAAAAAGAGCTCTTATGCATCAAACAAGATTGAGGGAAATCCGCTATCAGAACAACAGGTTGATGAAGTCATCGAGCGAGACGAGAGAAAACATTTCCTTAAGCCTGAACAGGAGGTAAGGAACTATTTTCTTGCGTTGAATTACCTTGAGGAAAAGGCAAAAAAGAAAGAGAAATTTTCAAAAAAGCTGATACTTGATGTCCAAAAATATGTAGAAAAAGGAGCATCAAAAGAAAAAATCGGACTTCGAGGTCCGATGCCGCCGGGAGTGCTTTTTGCCGTATATGATTCACAGACCGGTAATCCTGATTATATACCTCCGGAGTATTCAGATATTCCGGGGCTGCTGGATGAATTGGTGGAATACGTGAATACAACAGATGATCATCCGCTGATCGTTGCTGCTGTTGTGCATTATCAGCTGGTGACAATTCACCCGTTTGAGGATGGTAACGGAAGAACGGCCAGACTGCTTTCAGGATATATTCTTGACGTTAATGGATTTGGTTTTAACGGTATAGGATCACTGGAGGAGTATTTTGCGTATGATGTGAATGAATATTACGAATCCATACAGATGGGATTACCGGCATTATATTACGCCGGCAGAAATGAACCGCCTCATCCGGAAATCTGGATTGATTATTTTCTTCGCATGGTTCAGCTGTATTCAAATAAAGTATGCGAACTGTCAGAAGGATCGGTTTCCGAAGAGGTAGAAGTTGGCCTTTCATATTTGAAAGGAAAAGAGAGAGAACTTTTGCTGTTTCTTATAGAGCACTATAACAGAGATTTTACGCCGATTGAAGTCAGCAGGGAATTTGGAGTTTCAAATAAGACAATTATAAACAGGCTGGCAGTACTGGCCAGAAATGGATTTGTTGAGCCGATCATGGCTAAAGAACGCATCAGATCCTATAAACTCAGCGATTTTACAAAAAGTCATGAGAAAGAATTGAAAAAATATCTGGACACGTAATAGATTTAAACTATAACTAAGCATAGTTTTTCCGGATTATTCAAAACCTGAGTGAAGTAGTATAGTAAGCACAGTTAAAGAAAACAACCGCTTCACACCAAGTCATACACGAGGGACGGAGCAGGGCACAGGGCTTTAAAAACAGAGGAAAACGAAGAGCCCGGAGAGAATAAGGAGGAAAACACTATGAGCGAACTTCAGGACAGAAAATTAAAATTCGAGACACTTGCACTTCACGTAGGACAGGAAAAACCCGATCCGGTAACAGACTCCAGAGCAGTACCAATCTACCAGACAACCTCTTATGTATTCCGCAACAGTGATCACGGCGAAGCAAGATTCGCACTCAAGGACGCCGGCAACATCTACGGACGTCTGACCAACCCGACCGAGGATGTATTCGAGAAGAGAATCGCAGCACTTGAGGGCGGCGTTGCAGCACTTGCCGTAGCATCCGGCGCAGCAGCCGTAACCTACGCATTCAAGGCAGTAGCCAAGGCCGGCGATCACATTGTTTCAGCAAAAAATATCTACGGCGGAACTTACAACTTCCTGGCACACACCTTCGTTGATTACGGTGTGACGACCACTTTCGTAGATCCTTTTGATCTGAAGGCAGCTGAGGCAGCTATTCAGGACAACACCAAGGCACTTTACATCGAGACACTCGGCAACCCGAACGGTGAAGTCGTAGACATTGAAGCATGGGCAAATCTGGCACACAGCCATGGACTCCCGCTGATCATTGATAACACCTTCGCAACTCCATACCTGATTCGCCCGATCGAATACGGCGCTGATATCGTTGTACATTCAGCTACCAAGTTCATCGGAGGTCATGGAACTACCATCGGCGGTGTTATCGTAGATGCAGGAAAGTTTGATTATGCGCAGTCCGACAAATGGCCGTGGCTCTCACAGCCGAATCCGTCTTACCACGGACTCGTATTTGCAAAGGACACAGCGCCCGCAGTCATCGCCACATACCTTCGTGCCATTATCCTCCGCGATGAGGGCGCTACCCTTTCACCGATCCACGCATGGATTTTTATCCAGGGACTTGAGACACTGAGCCTCAGAGTTGAGCGTCAGCGCGAGAACACCAAAAAGGTTCTCGAGTATCTGCAGAGCCGTCCGGAAGTAGAGTATATCAGCCATCCGGCGGTATCTAAGGATCCGCAGCAGCAGGCCCTGTATAAAAAATATCTGCCGGAAGGCGGCGGTTCTATCTTCACCTTCGACCTGAAGGGCGACGAGCGTCATGCAAAGGACTGGGTTGACCATCTGAAACTGTTCTCACTGCTTGCCAATGTGGCAGATGTGAAGTCTCTGGTTATCCATCCGGCATCAACGACCCATTCCGAGGACAGCCCGGAAGAGCTTCTGGATCAGGGCATCAAACCCAACACGATCCGTCTCTCCATCGGCACCGAGCACATCGATGATATCATCGCTGATTTGGATGAGGCATTTGAGGCAGTAAAAGCCTGAGAAACAGGAGAGTCTGAGAACTCTGATGTGCAGACCTTCCGTATAGATGCATGACAGGAAGCCTGGAGATTCTGCAGAACTGCATAGTGAATATCTGCAGACGCAGACTCAGCTCACCTGCGTGCGGGATGAATGCACAGCTTACTATGTCATAGAGTTTTCCTCTATATATATGATTGGAAAACGGGAATCAGGCCGGGAAAACGGACGGATCCCCGGAGTACCGGAAAGAACGCGTCGGCCCATCTGCCGGCGCGTTTTCATGTTGCGAAAAAAGCCGAGGTCCGGAAATTTGAGATGCGCTGCGTGAAAAATGATGCCGATGGCCGGAAATTGATATGTACTGCATGAAAAAACATGCCGTGGAAGGAAAAATGCGATAGGATAGATATAGCAGTGGATCTCCGCCTTTATGACAGAAAGGATTTTTATGGATGAGAATGTAAACAAAAAATTCCGGATGACATCGGAGATGATGCGCCGCATCGTCATGACCGTGATCGGCGTGAGTGTCATGGGGTTCAGCATCGGCCTGTTCAGCCATTCCGGATGCGGGTTCGACCCGTTTCAGGTATTCTGCCACGGCGTGTGGATATTCCTGAGCGCCCATGTGTTCAAGGTCAGTTTCGGCACCTTTTACACGGTTCTGAATGCGATCCTGCTGGTCATTGTCTTTTTCTGGAACAGAAAGAAGATCGGGCTGGGAACCGTCATCAATATTTTTCTGGTCGGCTATATCTCGGATTTCTCCGAATGGCTGATGAACAGGATCTTTCCTGATCCGAACTGGCCGGTGCGGTTGGTACTGCTGGCGGCGGGCATCGTGATCATGTGCTTTGCCTCGGCGCTGTACTTTACGGCTGATCTCGGCGTATCAACCTACGACGCTATCTCGCTGACGGTTTCCGAGCGCACGAAATTTCCGTTCCGCTGGGCGAGGATCACCTCAGATCTCATAGCTGTGCTGATCGGATGGCTGCTCGGCGCGGCTGTCGGCATTGGAACGCTCATCACTGCATTTTTTATGGGACCGCTGATCGACTTTTTCAACCGCACTGTCGCCATACCGATGCGCTATGGAAGAAACGGAAACCCCGATGGCAGAAATGGAAGAGGAAACTGAAACGGAAGCTCCTGTGGCAGAATCGGAAACTTGAGCGCTTACGAACACATCCCATGCGGCGGAAAATACCCATTCTTCCTCTGTTGTTCACAATGCACCCAGGAAACGAAAAAGCAGAACGAAAAAATGACGAAACGCCACGAAATTTCACGAAATGATCAATCGGGCATCCGTTTTCTCGGATAATTCATACATTGTAACCGGAATATACCGGTGATATTATTTAAATTTGATTAAAGCTATAAGTGGAACTATACTTTATTATCCTGAAGAAGGTTTACCGAGGCGCTTTTCAGAAGACGACGTTTGCGGACATTGAGACTTACAGGAAAGGGCAGCATTGACTGCCCGACAGGGTAACTCTGAGACAGCAGTCACTTACGGTTGAACATGAAGTTTAATCGGGTGATACACAGTAAACCGGTTGGAGACAGGTTACAACCGGCTTTTGTATACCAGAACAAACTGTTTACAGAACAGATCAGACAGGAAAGGAAGATGGCTGATGAAGAGGGGAATGGCATTCAGAACTCTGACTGCAAAAATATCTGCAGTCGCGTTCTCAGTATTTCTGGGAGCGTCGATGACGGTTCCGGCATGGGCAGGCGTGTCGGTATCAACCAATGTGAACACAACCTCGGCGACATCACAGGTATATGATTATCATATTATTTTTGTCGACGAGAATAACAATGAGATCGCAAGTTTTCCGGCGAAGACAGGTGATACCTATGGTCCGGGTGCTGACGATACAATCTCGGTAAGGTCTACTTACTATGATGCAAAGACCAGGAAGGATTATGACGTTGTGAATAATTCTTATACGGGAAAAGTCGGCAGTGCGGATATCACGATCCGTTACAAGGAGCATCAGGATCAGGAGACGGGGTACACCGTCTACATGGTCGCATCGGATACCGGAGCGATCATCGGACAAACTTCCGGTACGGGAGCTTTCAGTGACGATGTGCTGAAGGACAGGGACACCATTGTCTCCGGCGATGTGACTTATAAGAGAAACGGGAGCAAAGCAGTACAGGATCAGGATGATCCGTCCGTTTACACGGTTCAGTATACGCCGTCTTCCAGCAGCAGCGACCAGTATATTTTTACCGTTCAGTATGTCGTAAAAAATGCAGACGGCACCCAGACGACGCTGGCCACCCGTACTTTCAGGGTGAATAAAAAAACAGCGACGTTCTACGCGCCGCGCGTTTTCTCAAAAACGGCAGATGGCGTTACCACATGGTATGAGGCTGTCAGTGATACAAAAATCACCTGCGAGCCCGGTGATCCGGAGCGAAGCGCGACAGTGGAATACAAGGTGCAGGGACAGGATAATAAATCTTATAAATGGTATGTACTGCTCTACAGTTCGCAGACGAACACCTGCATTGACTCCCTGGAGATCAATGTGACGCCGGACGGTGCCACGTATACGCCGGAGAAAAACATCACCGTTGACGGCGTAAAATACACGATCAATAAGGCATTTGATAAACAGTACACACATGCCTACAGCGATACGAACCACGTGGAGTACATCTACTACGATCCGGAGGGATACAGCAATTCCTCAGAGAAGCGGACGAAGACGATCAATATCCAGTATGTGGATATCGCCAACGGCAATGTACTGCAGAGTCTGACACAGGAGGTGACATCAGACGGCGATACTACGCTGAACTTCCCTGACAGCCTTGATGTGAACGGTACGCATTATCTGCGCGTTCAGGGACAGGTTACTTCCGTTGACTACAATTTCTATTCACCGAAGGTAAATTACACCGTTTACTATTATGACGAAAACAACACACAGTTCCAGACCTATGTCATCACGACAGAGGAAGTCAGAGAAGTGACGGTGAATGACGGAACGACGGTTTACACTGTTCTGCCGGGCATTACGAGAATCGTTGCTACAGATACATCAAATGGCGTAAACACTGTCGTCGCCACAAATGACGCGACGGGAGCACAGATCACCGATGCAGAGGGAATTGCTTCGCCGGCTGGGAACATCGATGCCTCAGAGAACGGCGATTCGGCAACATCTTCCGGGAGTGCATCTTCCGACAGTGCGGAAGCCAGTGATGGAACAGATGAAGCGGATAATTCACAGGATGTTTCCATCGACGGCGTGCATGCGGATGATATCCAGACGCCGCAGAGCGATATCTGGCTGAATACAAAGGAAGACAGCAGTCGTTCGACAAAAGATGCAGTACTGATGATTGTCGGCATCGCCGCCCTGGCAACCTGCATTGTGGCGGCTGTCCTGCTCATCAGAAGAAACAGATCACGTAAACACTGAGAGGAAGAAAGGAAGTGTCAGAAATGAAGAATAATTTTAAAAAATGGGTTGCGCTTTTCCTTTCAGTAGCTATGATCGCTGTCAGCGGCATTACGACGAATACGAGCTTTCGCGCTGCCGAAGGTACAGAGGTGCAGGAGACAGCAGCAGGAGATGTTAATGGGACAGAAGGATCGCAGACGTCGGAAGTGACATCGGGTGAGACAACACCGACCCCTGTAATCACAGAAAGGCCGGCAGCACCGGACACAAAGAACAGCACGGAGGAAAATTCGCCGGAAAATACACAGGAAGTAAATCTCAGCGACGATCAGGACAAGACTGATTCCGTCGTGAAGCCCAGCGACACGCCGACGCCGACAGAAAAGACGGAAGACAAAAAGGCAGCAGGCGAAAATCCGGAAGACAGAAATTCAGAAGACGCTAAGACAGAAGATGAAAAAGATGCTGAGGAAGAGGAGCAGGGACCGGATACAGAACAGATCGAGAAGGATCTGGAAAATGCAGAACAGACAACATATTCCTGCAGCATAGGCGACGTAACCGTCACAGCTGATCTTGGGACTAACCCGCACATTGTTCCGAAAGGTGCCAGCTTTGACGTAACCCCCGTGACGGAATCAACATCCAATTACAATTACAATGAATATCTGTCTGCGCTGAACAAATCTGCCGGCGCAACTGCGGATAACCCTGTTTATACCAGTGGAAATACGCTCTTCTATGATCTGGCATTTTATTATAATGAGCCGCAAAAGGATGATACGAAAATAAAGACAGAGTTTGAGCCGCAAAGCACGGTCAGTATCTCCATGAAGTTCGAGAAATCACTGTCAAAAGAACTGGGTGTTGCATCGGATGCGCGGGTGAAATTCATTCATCTGAAGAATACGGGAAATTCTGCTTATCAATCAGGAAGCAGCAATCAGACACCTGTGCAGGTAGAAAAAATCGACAGCAATGTATCTGCTGACAGTAGTAATGCACAGTTCAGTCTGGACAGTTTCAGTGTTATTGCCATTTCAGCTAATCCGTATCTGACAGGCAGCGCAGATTCCTCGACAGATTATCAGTCGGTACTGGGCGAGGCTTTGAATTTCGGTGTCGTCACAGGGAATTTTCAGGATGGTGTGGATGCAGAAACCAACGTGGCCGCTCTGAAGGCAAAATGTACATCGCAGACAGGGAATGATCTGACAAATGATGTCGAACAGACATTTATCCTGGCGGCGATCGATACGATATTTAATATTAAGGGAAATGGCGCTTATGTAAAGACAACCAGCGCTGATAGTGACAACGTAAAATCTGTAGGGTGTAAGTATCTGATTGTTGACACACATGAGACGAAAGAGCAGCTTGAGTCTGAAGTCAACGCCATGATTGACTACGGGAAAACGCAATCCTCATCGCTGGCTGCAAAAACGGCGACTGCGAAGATTGTTTATGATTCGGTTCGCCAGAAATACAAGCTGGATATCAGAGGAGGGGATGCCGGCACATATTATGTAGATGTGGATAATACTACTCTGAATGAGATTAAAGAGTCAGGAAAGTTAGAGGTCTATAAAAACGACAATCAGACGATTGTTTTCAATGTGGCAGCAACAGAAAATTTGACTCTGCAAAAATTTCTTGTCAATAATCAGGCACCAGATGGTTTGGTTAATAGTAAGAGTGATAATAATACTAAAACTATCATCTGGAATTTCCCGAATGCAACGGGGATCGATATTGAAGGGTCTGTTGTGGGTGTGATTCTGGCGCCGAACGCAGAGGTGAAAGTAAATGGAACCAGTGCGGGCTGGCTCATCAGTAATTCTGTGACGATTGGATCCGGCGAGTGGCATAACACCTATCAGGATGTGAAAAAACTGCGCAAAGATGCAGAAGCCGTATTGTCTGCGCAGAAGAATATTGATGACAAAGCAGCGAAAAAGGCGGGCTTTACCTTCACACTGAGTGAGAAAACAGCTGATGGTAAGTGGAATAAACTGCAGGAATATAAAACATTAGCTGACAAACCGTCGGTAATCAATTTCGATCCCATTAAGTATGGAAAAGACAAAGACGGATTTGAGGAAGGAAAAACTTCTCGAGACTATATTTACAAAATTTCCGAGACACAGGGCGAAACGGATAGTGACGGCAATAAGTATACAGCTGACAGCAGTGTGTATTACGCGAAGGTGACGGAAACTGTCACTGCAGCTAACAACACAGAAACAACCTTGTATACGGCAACAAGTCCGGAATATTATAAAACATATTCAGATGGAGAATTAAGTGGCAGGATCAACGGGGTACCGGTTTTCAATAACAAGTCACAGGGCAAAGCGCAGGTAGAGATCAGCGGAAAGAAGATCCTCTATGGTGGGCGTACGTTAAAGAATCAGGAGTTTACATTCAATCTAAAAGACAGCAAGGACAGCAAAGCAAAACCGCTGCAGACGGCGAAAAATGATGCAGAAGGGAACTTCAGTTTCAGCATTCAATACTCGGAGGCTGATCTGAAGGGCGAAAAGTCACACACATTCATTTATTATGTAAGTGAGGAAAATGATCAGCAGAGCGGAATCACTTATGACAACAGAGTCTATACCGTGAAGGTTACTCTTACTAAGAACGATTCTGGGGAGCTCACTGCAACGAAAGAAATTATACCGCCTGATGCTGACAAGAAGGAATCAGCTGTAACAGATTCTGAGACCGATACCGCGAAGCAGGATGCAACAGAGATTCAATTCAAGAATAGTTTTAAATATGAATCAGAAGGATCTGCAACGATCACGGCATCAAAGACGTTGACCGGAGGTACACTGAAGAATGGCGAATTTACTTTTGAACTGACGGGCGATGGGAAAACGTATAAGGCAACGAATACGTCCGAGGGCAGTATTACGTTTGACCCACTCAACTATACGCAGAGTGATATTGACACATGGAATGATAATAGAACTGGCACAGGTACCAAGACGTACACACTGAAGGAGGTGCCTGGCAATGATCCGCATATTACCTATGATTCGACTGAGTATACAGTGACTGTTCACTTGAACGATAATGGTAAAGGCAAAATCGAAACTGTTGTGACGTATGCAAAGAAGAATGGCGAATCTTCTGATAACGGATCTTCTGTATCAGGCGCTGTTTTTACCAATACTTATACGCCTGAAGGCTCCGTCGTAATTTCCGGTACTAAGACACTTGAAGGAAAAACGTTGGAAGCTGATCAGTTTACCTTTGAGCTCAAAGACAGCGAAGGAAAAGTGCTGCAGACGACGAAAAATGATAACAACGGAAACTTCAGCTTCAGCATTAAATATAAGAATAGCGATCTGCAGAGCAATGATTCGAACGCATTCATCTATTATGTAAGTGAGAAAAATGATAAGCAGAGCGGAATCACATATGACAATAGCGTCTATATCGTTGAAGTAACTCTTAGCAGGAACGGCGATCAACTTACTACGACGAAAAACATTAAGCTGTCTAATGCTGACAAGAAGGAATCAGCTGTAACAGATTCTGAGACCGATACCGCGAAGCAGGATGCAACAGAGATTCAATTCAAGAATAGTTTTAAATATGAATCAGAAGGATCTGCAACGATCACGGCATC
>Ga0256406_1001157_pt1 | contig 43802 bp, 40 predicted proteins | sample RumenRJG_03DNA_FD_185986 | JGI IMG/M metagenome (GOLD analysis project Ga0256406, IMG submission 185986) | Bovine rumen microbial communities from Lethbridge, Alberta, Canada - RJG_03 | ecosystem: Host-associated > Mammals > Digestive system > Stomach > Rumen | place: Canada: Alberta | collected... | reverse complement strand
ACTCCCAGTGCTGTGACACCCGCCGTGCAGCATCGCTCGCGATATTGCTGACGTTCTCCCTCTGTTCCTGCTGTCGTTCGAGTGCTTTCTGTCTCTCTGCCTTCGGTAGGCTGTCTATGCGCTTCTGTTCCCTGCGATCCTCATCCTCTGCTTGTCTCTGCATGAGTTCCCTCTCTGATGGGAACGCCGATGCTATCTCCGGGGTGAGGTGTGACGGCTTCCATCCGCCATTGCCATCGCTCTCGTACACGCTGCGATCCCAGTATCCGATTCGGTCGCTGCCGCTCTTCACGACACGGCGCACGTCGCCGTTTTCGAGCCTGATGTCCTGGTAATCGCCCATCTTCAGGTCATGCACCATGTCAGGAGTGACATTCCCGACATCCGTAGGTTCACCTTTCGTACCATACAGGTATGGGCGCTTGCGGCGTCGCATCTCCTCCTCGTATTGGTGCTCCATTTCCGCGCGTCTTTCCTGGTTCCTTGCCTGGTCCATTGCCTGGTTCTGCTTGCGCGTACTATATGCGTCTGGATCGAACGCTTTGAGCAGCTCGTTGGTTACCTTTGGCATTCGCACCCACTTGCCATCCGTCGATGGCGTCTTGTAGTAGGCAACGAGCTTGCCATTCTTCGTAGTTACGCGACGCACCATGCCACTCTTTACGACGATGTCCATCGTCTCCCCGTTCCGAACGGCTTCTACCATATCGGGAGTTATTTCGCCAATCTGCACGGGTGCTCCCAGCTGCTCTTCCGCCTTCTTGCCGCTACCGTTGCCCCGCGTGCGTGACCTGCTGCTTCGCATGATGATACGTACCCCTTCCCTTATGAGAACCAATGCTTATGCTGCGAAGTCTCCTGTTTTTCAGCATTATCGTCCAATTGGTTCGTGCATTGCTTCCACGCTATCCGACGAAGTTCCGATGATGGCAGGCGTACGCTGTGCTTATTCGCTGGGTACCTTTGGCTCGAAGCGATTGCACGCTGACGTATCCGCATATGCGAGTCGACGTGCTTGGATGGCGCAGCACAGCTCGAAATCGCCGAAACCCATGAAATGTTGGCAGTACCCGCAGACATTGCCTGTGGTATCGTCATCATTCGCATCGGGCGTAATCTCGTGTGTGACTTCGCTTGCTGACAGCGTGCGGAGCACTCTATGCTCGTCGCTCACGATAACCGTTTTCTCCTCTTACCGCGTCAGTCCAAGTGCCCTTGCGGCGTGTACCTTATAGTCCATGCGTCCCATGTCTGCCGCTGTCCTTACCGACTGCTTGGTGATGCCAGCATGCAGTGCGGCATGCTCTGCGGCGAGTGCCCTGTCGATGCGCTCGAGAATGTCCCCAGGACCGTCGTACATGTCCATTGTCGCCTTTCTGATGTCGTCAAGCAGCGTGCTGGTCATATCGCTCATGCAAGATGCACCGTCCGTATGAAGTCATGACGCGCAATGACAATGGCAGGCGATTGTTTTCACTGCCTGCTGGTTGGCTTGCACGTCCTTGCCTGTTCTCTCTGACGATATCATTGTACCAGAGCGTGGCGACCTGATGTTGCCCATCGCAGAAACGGCACAGTTGCCTGAGCGACACGCGACGTACACAATGCGAAGACAGCGGCTGGCTGGTAGCAGAACTGGCGGAATAGTAGACAAAGGTGCTGGCAGTAGCATGCTGAGCGGCAAGTTAGCGTGCTGTGGAGCATGCAGCCATCCATGGCGTCACCGCTCTACAATAAGCCGATAAGAAAATGGCGATCCCGTCTTCCGTGCGTCGGAATCGCCATAGTGCTTCCAAAATGCGAGAACTATCTGATTTGCGCGCCCGTGCGTGCTGCTAGCACGAAGCCCAGCCATAGAGGACGTATGTATGGAGTTCCTTCACGATTGCTCCGTCTGGGACACTCTTCGGCTTGTTCTTCAGAACGCGCGTGTCGCGGACGTACCTGATGGCAACGTTTGATGCCTTACCGCTGGTCGGAATTGCACGCTTCACGATTTCCACCTCATGAGCATCATTGAGCTTACCATGGGCAATAAGACGCTTCAGTTCCTTGTTCGCTTCCGCCTGCGTCTTGAAGTCACCGCGCTCGGATGCCTGCGTGGCTGTGAGGGAAGCATAGTAAGCATAATCTACGACGCCCGCAGGTGAAAGTCCGTATGGAATGCCATCAACCATGATTGTGAATACAGTGCGGAACTGGACCGTTGCCTTGGTGTGCGGTACCTTCTTGAGTGTGATTACGTGCCATTCCTTTACGCCGCAGTCGACGGCATCGCAATACCACTTATGCCCCCAATCGTGACGCTCAATGAAGTCGTGTGCCTTCTTCATGCTCGTCGGCGTAACCTTGCCGGTCTTCCCATAGGTCTTTGCAGTCACGCGACCGAACGAGCAGGTCGAGATTGTACCGTTGTAACAATCCTCACCATACTCACGCCTTGCCGAGTCGGAGATAGTCCTAAACGCTTCCTTGGCGTCATAAGCGTCGCATTCATGCTCGAAGTTGGTCGCACCCATCGTATTGCCCCAATCTGCCGATTGTCTTGCCTTCTCTGTCCTTCTGACATTCATTCTAGATGAAATCAAGGGAAGACAGTCATACCATGTTCGGATAAGCACAATATATGCACAATTGCTATGGACGCGACACGGGCATGAGCCATACTGACGATCGCAACACAAGAAGAACCCACAGGCGATACAGCAGGAACGCGGCATGAGCATGTGAATCAGCATGTTTTACGGCAAGAATTCTGCACGGCGCAAGCTGACGTCAGGCGAGCGGTGAGTCCATCCGTTCGTTTATGCCTGCTATACCATCGTGCCCGCTACTGGAGCTCGATCAGGTCGTTGCCTTATGCTGTTGCTGTCCTAGGAATGCTGTCATCCCTGCCGAACATGAGAAGGTCTGGATATCTCGATGACAAGGCGGAAAGCACCTCTGCTGCTATGCGTTCTTCCGCTGCCATTGCCGCACTTTTCTCATCGTCTTGCGTGCCGTCCTGCGGCATGCCATCGGCAAGGATCCGTACCGCTCCCACAACGTCATTCGGGAAACCTATCCTCCTGAGCTTCCCGACGCTGACGCCTGCGAGGCATGCTCCATGCAGCCATGCCGCAGCTTTCGCATCAAGGTCGGTGCACGCATCTGCCACAATAGCTATCCGTTCTGTACTCAGTGGCATCGAGTACCGCATGCTCCCGCCATCGCTGAGGCTGAGCATCCTGGTCTTCGCCGCCTGCTTTGCGAGCCTTGTCGCATCGCTCACCGCTCGCTTGAGGATGATGGTTCTCACCGATATAAGCTGCCCAGCGGTGAGCGGGTCTATGAGCCTATACCCATCCGTATAGCAGTCGTTCGGCGATAATACCCATTGGTTCGACCCTATGATGAATTCCTCCCATGGATACCCGCCGCCGCATTCAGTCCTGAAGACACGCCCGCTGCATCTGCATTCCGTGCCTGCCATCGCTGCGTAGGCATACCTGTCCCCGTTGTACATATCGAACATCGCGATCATCCGCATCCCGTGCGGACACTCCCCTATCGTCTTGCCGCCTGCCATGCTGTGTTCTTGCCGCATTGCATGCTGTCGTACCAGTAGTCCCAGCATGCTGCCATCATGCTGTCGTTCCCGCTGCGTCTAGCGTCTGAGTACGCCTGTCTTGACTGTTGTAGCGGCAAGTCATGCCGGACATTCCATTCCATCATGCCGCTGTGCTCGTATTGCACGTCAGCGACAAGAACATCAGTTCCTCATATCATATCGCATTATTATCGCCAAGTTTCGCAATAATGCTGCCTAGCAGCGGAAACACATGAAACATGATAGTCGCCGTCATTTGGTTGTGTCTTATTTGTGAGCGTCATGTTTCTCATACCATGCCGTCACTTGGCATATATAATGGAAATCGAAACGACGAACGAATGCGAACATCAAACGGTGAAAGGACATCACGATGGGAAAGTGGGAAGCACGATGGAATCACGATGGCATCTGCCTGTGCGTCGGCTTCTGGGAGCTCTTTCATGATGGTGCGAAGGTCGACACGAAGATTCCGTTTGCAACCGAGCCGGCAGGCACGTATGGGGACTACGAGGAATGGACGTTCGACGAGAACTGGAACGACATCTGGGACTCGTACGAGGACGGACTCGACCGGTCTGAATGGATTGCAACATATTCCGACTGGCTCAAGACCATTGCCCCTGAATCCGAATGGCAGGCAATCTATGATGCATTCTCGTCAGAGGACTGGCGTCCAGGCAGCTGCGGGGCATGCATCTAGTCCACCAGGCACGAAAGCACATGCAAGACAACACGCCTATGCAAGAGTCGAGAAGCCATCCGTTACGCACGAAACTTCTCGGCTCTTTTCGCTGCCCAAGCCTGACTGCTAATCTGGAGCAGAGAGAGAGAAAGAAATACGCTGTCGAAGAGGGCACAAGAGCGGTATGTATGGCAGGACGGCATCATAGGGGAGAACATCATAATGCGGGCAAATGAGGCACAGACGCGGCACGAGGACGGCACATGGCAACCAACCGCACGCCACACGGCAAGAAAACAGCATGATAGCAGCATGCAGACAGCAAGCGAGCACGGCACTCAAGCACAAGAGAGCACCATTACGACCTCAGCACGCCCACGCCTGCTTATAATCGGACGTACCGCAAGTGGCAAGGACACGCTCGCCGATGCCCTACGGCGTTCATGCGGCATGACGTTCGTGAAGTCATGCACGACGCGACCACGGAGGACACCAGACGAGGACACCCATATATTCCTCACCGAGCGACAGGCAGAACCGCTCGTACGAGACGCTGTGGCATACACTAAGATAGGCGACTACATCTACTTCACCACCGCACAGCAGGTGATGGAGACAGAAGGGTACGTCATAGACCCGATAGGCATGAGAATGCTCTGCGGGAACATGCCGGATACGCCGTTCGTCATTGCATACGTCCACGCCGACAGCGCCAAGAGAAGGCAGCACGCATTGCGACGTGGAGACGCCGCGAGGGAGGCAGCGGCGTTCGCGGAGCGTGACGTATCGGAGGACGCAGAGTTCGACAGGTTCGAGCGGGATATCACAGCCTACAACGCAGGTGATGCGACTGCACTGCCAAAGAACGTCATCACTGTTATCAGTATTGAGAACCGATACGACGAGAGCTTCCCGCATGACGCAGTGATCGCAATACGCAAGGCAATCGGAATGGGAGCGGGTACTGATGGCAATGAGGACAGCCACGTGCTGACAGACGGAAGAGCGTGACGAGGACGGACGAGCGGCATGCCATAACTTGCTGCTTAGCATGCTGCTTCCTTGCTGTCATCATGCTGCAAACGTTCACAACTTGGCTTGCGGACATTCTAGGCGTGCGTCCTGCTGGACCAACAGTCAAGCATTGACGTGCATCTTGCGGCGTAATCGAACCCGCCAGGCAGGTATGCTCCGAACAACTCACGCATCTCGGCGATGAACAGCGCGTCAGTGGTATAATATGTGATGCCAGCGCCGTCAAAGATACTGCCGTTCTCCTCGGCGAACAGGAGAGCGACAGGAAAATCATAGACGTCATAGACATTTAGCGGCGAAGTTCACAGGCTTGCCTGCGGGCATTAGCGATCGATGACGCTGGCACACAGCATCCGCACATGTCCGGCATAGTCGAAATCAGAGGGGAGCGTCCAGCCATACGTGTCTCGAAGCTCGCCGACGAATTCACCCATATCGGCATACGTGCCTTCCGTATCGCTTGCAACGATGCTACCGTGCTTGGTACACGGCAGGAACAAACCAGATTCGTCGCCGCCTGTCTCTACTCCTGAAAGGTCGAACATGAGGAAGTCCTCCACGCCGCCATCGATATAATCGAGGAACTGCCCACCAAGATCATCGGCAATCTGGTATTTAGCTGCTGGTACGTCAACGGAATCATCGCTATCGTCGCCACCATAGTACTTGCTGAGCACGGCATTGCGTCGACCATAGTCCGTGACATACCGCTCGGTCTCAGAACCATCGAGGTATATTCCATATCTGACTATCCCGTGCTTTCCAATGATAAGACTCATGCTCGCTCCAATGCTTGCCCAACGAAGCCATTACTGTACGTTCCCGACATCAGTAGGATAGCGGAGTCCGAACACGTCATTGTCGACCAACGTACTCTTTGTACGCCTGACGCTTACGATGCGATCAAGGCAATCGTCGCACACGTCAATCTCGCATATGCCTAGCCGTTCTCTCAGAGGGTTCACGATTTCCTCGTCCTCATATTTATCCGTGTCGCAGAGAACTTTCACCTTCTTCGTGTTCTCTGGAATCTCCTTGCCACAGATGTCGCAGTACCTTTTCTGAACGAGCATGCTGTCCCCTTAGCTTAGATGCCGCAAAGAAAATGCACGTATGAGTGTTTCCTCGCCCTTTCGCCTAGTCGGACTCGTACCCGCACATGAATGCGATGTGCTTGGCATAGTCGAACCCGTCAGGCAGGTACTCCCCATACTCCTCACGCATTTCGTTCACAATATCGTCAATGGACGAGTACAGCTGGTCACTGCCGGCGATGATGCTACCTTGCTTCTGAGCGAAAAAGAACGCCCCAGTAAGTTCTGTATCGTCAGCACTAAAAGTATAATAATCGTTGTCGACGAAGCGAACTTGCCAACCGTCCCACATCTCGTCATAGTTGAGAAGTGCGACATCGAACTGCTGGGTCAAATCCATGGCACATTCGACGCGCCACCCATACTCCTCCTCGTGCTGCTCGTCATGAGCAATCGCGTTGACGAAGCCATCAAGCTCGTTCTCGTCAAGATACATACCGTAGCCGCAAATCGAAAATCCCATGGTTTTTTCCTTTCTTCCGTCGCAGGGATTGCATCTGCATCCCTGTCCTATCTGCTGGCATTTATATTAGCACCGATGCTTCCCATGCTGTCTATGATTTTCGGAAGCACACACGAACGCCATAATACGCATCAGCGTTCCACGTACTTCTATGCCTCGCATTGCTGTTCATACATGCTGACTACAAGAATGCAAGCAGTACATGAATATGAGGAGCGGCACGCTGACATGTCGCCAACGTGTCGCTCGCTTGCCGTATGTCCAGTGGGCAGGCATCTTTGCCCTATTGCCATCGCTACTTTCGTCTAATTCGCAACAGCTACGCCGTCAGCCGTCGTCGTATAGTGCTCTACAGGCACGTCTCTGATCGTCATGCTGTCTACCGGTGACACGCCGAATACAAGATCGACCTTATCGAAGTCCTGCTCGTTCTCAATCGCAGTGCTCGCGGTAAGCGATGCCTGCACGCCATTCTGTATCGACGCCGTGCTTCCATACAGGACGCCACCTACCTGCTCACTAGACGCATATGCACGCCACACCGTCGTGACCTGCGTCGTGTGCCCCGTGTCGTTCCTTGCCGTCATACGAAGAGAAAGCTGCGTGCTGTCATGCCGCTCGTTATACACGGCACGAACCGAATCAATGCGAACGCTCGTACCATTGCCCAAGTCATAGAAGCCGTCGGCATCAGGAACGAACGCGGTGGAAGCATGTAGTTCATCAGACAGCAGCCCAGCAAGGGAGTGACGGTCATTGCCATTATTATACGAGACGCCGCTATCAGCAACGACATAGCCAGATGACGTCGTGCCAGAAGCCATGCCCCTCACCAATACCGAAGTCATGGTAACGCTCGCAATTGTCCCAGCAAGCGCAAGCCCAGACACGACGATTGCTACGACGCTCAGTGCCTTCGTCCCGCCATGCCGCTTCCGCTCGCCGTTACCACCATCATCAGCCATGTGTCTTGCCATATGTGCGTCCTGTGCGTCCCTGTCATCCATGCTGTTGCTCCCGATCGAAGGTTCAAAAAAACTTCAAAGCAAATCTAGCATGCAAACAGCGAATATTGATAGTGCACACAAAAAGAACACGAATATTTTCTACAGTCGCATCTCATGCGAGCATCATAGCCATCCTACGGTACTATCGTGTAGTTGAACGCGAGAGCGTTCTGCCCAAAAAATGGATAGCTGGCAAGCATCATGTGTGTGTGTACTTCTTGTGCAAGTCCGACATCAGGCACCGTTCATCTGGTACAATGCAATATGACATGATTAGAAGAGCAAAAGGATACGTCATATATCCTTGTAAAACAATCAATCAGGAGAGGACATCAACGACATGAGGACGAACTACGACCGCTGGTTCGGAAACCCAGAACGCGCTGCTGCATCAGTATCACGTATCATCGACTGGTACGAGACGCAGCTGCATGGACAATACCGCCAGTTTCCCGTAACGGACGCGCTCGGATGGGACTCTGACGAGATTACCATGGAATGCCTGCCAATCGCAGGGCACAAGAGCCTTGCCGACATGAACGACACCGAGTCCCCATGCTGCACGACACAACGCAATCACAATGGTGACGCCAAGAGACACGCTGAGCCAGACACTGAGCGTGACAGACGAGAGAGCATAACGCTCCCAACGCCAACGAACACGCTGCTCCACCAGGGAAGCCTGCTCACATGGATGAACGCACCGTCTGACGAGCAGAATGCCGACAGCAAGACACGCGCGGCAAGGAAGAAGACGCCAGAGAACGATATCGCAGATAGGGAGCGCCGCAACTGGCTAGCCATGCAGAACACAGCAATGCGCAAGGCAATATGCGCACATGCCGACGCAATGTCGCATGGCACGGCACGCACGCTACGCCACAGCGAGGCGGAACTCCTTGCTATGCTCTGCGAGGACGGATGGTTCGACCTGAGAACGACAGATAACCCCGCAAGATGGGCAATGAACGTGAACGACATCATCCACTCCATAGAGCACCCCAACAAGCCTGGGCGTATCTGTTCCGTCTGGTATAAGGACGGTATCGCTATTGGCATACGCGACTGTATCGCCAATGGACATCTTGAAATCGCCATCGAGGAATCAGCCCTATGGAACAAATTCTATGATGCCGCATACAGCATCATGCTCCCGCGCACCGGCATCACCGACAGGGAATACCGTGACACGGTCTCACTGCTCCGCAGGCTCTCATCGCTCACGGCACGCGAACGCGGTGTCATCATCGAGAAGCTGCGGGACGAACGCTTCCCCAACACGACGCACGGCACGACGGCACAGCACGGGAAGCAGAACGTGATGAGAACGCAGAGACAGTCACAGAGGATGGTACAGGGATGCCAACGGCACTAAGCAAGAACGAAAAACGAGGGAAGCAGTCAGCATGAGCTGCAAAACCGTGAAATGCCTAGCGGTCAGTTAGAACAGTACGCATTTGGGGCGGGTATCGCTCTCACGATAACCCGCCCCAAACAATCACACGCACGACACGTGCTCACACGCAATCAGAAACGCCAACACCCCAACTACGCGGCACGCCTCATGTTCCTACGAGCAACGAACACGCCAAAAGCGACCACGCCAGCTATGGTGGTCAAGCCAGCGACCGCACCAGAACCATCACCAGTCTGGACAATCGCACCACGACCATTCCAATCATCAGACGCGCTCACCTCAGAACCAGTATAATAGCTCTTACCAGTCACAGTGCCAGTGTCCGTATGAGACGAACCAGGCTCAACGCCAGACAACGTACCAACAGCCGTCACACTCTCACCAGGATCAAGAGAACCATCCCAATCATCCGGGAACTTGATATCATGAACCACACCAGTCCCATCAACCGTCTCATCAGACAAGGACACATCCACCAAAGGCACATCACCCGTGTTCGTGATCAGGAACGCAATCTCAGTATCACCACTCACCGTCAAAGCCTCATCCGCAGTATCACGATCACCCGCATCAAGCCCTGACTGAGTGTCATACTTCTCAAGCGTAATCGCCGGATGCTCAGGAGTGTAAGTCCAGACGATATTCGAATCAGTCACGACCTTGTTGAACGTCTCAGTGAACACGTTCTCATGCCTATCAGTGACCCACGTCCTCTCGCACTGGATATAAGCATCCCACGCGTAATCATGCTTCGTGTCAGCGCTCACAAGCTTCATGAACGCCTCAGTCGCATCAATTGAGTAAACCCCGTCCTTATAAGTCGCAGTGAAGTAAGGCGTATCACCATAAGCTTCCGTGCGCTCATCAATCGTAGAAGCATCACTCAACAAGTAAGCATTCTCCTCCGCCTCAGTCATACCATTAGAGTCGTCATCTGCATCAGCGTCATCATCAGAAGCATCAGCCGTTTCAGCATCGCCAGACGTCTTGTCAGATGCCTTAGCATCAGAGGATGTCTTAGCCTTAGCGCTGGTATCATCAGCATCAGAGGCGTCACTATCGTTTGCCTTCGCTGCGGTAGTGCCAGCATCCTTCGTGCTAGCCTCATCAGCAGCCTTGTCATCCGTCGCGGCGTCAGAATCGGCAGTGTCATCAGTGCTAGCAGCAACACTCTCGCTCTTCGCCACAACCGCATGATAAGCCTTGCTCTCAGCAATGACGTCACCAGCATTGAACAGGATCTTCCCATCAGTTCCGTACACGTCATTCCTGGCTATGACAACCCACTGACCAGAGAACTTGTCATACTTCTCATCCAGCTGATCAACGATACCCCACTTAGTGACCTCCGGATACGCCCTGTTCGCAGGGATTGTGCTGCTCTCAAGCTTGTAATTGAAGAACGAGTTCAGGACAATCTCACTGCCATCCACGCTATCACCACCAACGGTAATGGTAACGTCCTTCTTCGGGACCAGCGGCTTCAACGGGTTGCTCACCTCGTTCGTAATCCTCTTGCGGTCATCAGTGAGCATCGTAGCGACGTTCTTCACGACATACCCGTCATCAACCTTCGTGACCTTGTATGGAAGGACGACTGTGTACTTCTGCCCAAGGAGCGATTGGTCAATCGCAGGCTCGGACTGAGGATCATGCTTATCATTCTCTGCGTAAGCCTTCAGGTCATCAGGCTGTGTTGCCTTCACCGTCTCTTGTGTGCTTGGGATTTTCGTATCCACAAGCTTAGCGAACACATAGAGGACGCCATCCTTGATCTGGATGTTGAACTTGCTGGTCACGTCCTTGCCTTTCTCATCGAGGACAGTGACATTCTTCTCGTCAGCGGTGAGGTACTCGTCATCATAATCATCGACGATGCCTAGACGATAAACGTTGTAAGCGTCAGTCTTCTTGTCCGTCGTGCTTGGGGCAGTGTACTCGCTGACGTCCATCGTGATATGGTACTCGCCCGTGTCATTCAGCAGGAAGGTCTTCCCGTCAATGTCAATCTTCGGGTCGCCCTGCTCGTCAGACTGGCGATCTTCCTTCTTCGTGCTAGGAGGCGGAACGAGGGTCGTCACTTCATTACTCTCGTCCTCCGGCTGGTTGTTGATGCGCAAGAACCACTGGTTCTTGACAGTGACATACCCATTCTTCTCCTTACGCGATTCCGGAATCTTATCCTCAGTAGCAAGCGTAGCCTCGAACCTTGTCAGCAGGCGAGGCGTTCCACCAGCCTTCCATGCTGACAACAGGCTCGCGTCAGTAATCTCGATGCTGAACTGATGATTGTCATCATCCCAAGTGATTGCATACTTGCTACGCGGAACAATCGTGCCATCCTTCAGGTTATGGACCTCAAGTGTCTGCTTATCAACTGTCATCAAGTCATCATACTTATCACGGATAGTGATGCTATTAATCGCGTATGCGAGAGTAGAGGGGAACTTCGGCTCGGTAGTCAGGGTGTATTCCACCTTGTCACCCGGTTCGATCTTGCCGCCATCGATGCTACGCTGATCGCCACTCTCATCAGCAGCAGCAAGGACGTCCTTCTTCACAGGAGGAACATACCCATGCACCCACGGGACGTTCGTCTTCACATCACTGCCACCAATGATTTCGCCAGCGACATTCGTGAACGCCTTGCCATCAGGCGCGTTCGTCATGACAACCTCATCACCAGCGCCAACACCATAATCCTTACGGACCTGAGCCGAACCCTTACCATACGCATAGTTCGTACGCATCGGGATGACAAGAGTAATCTGCTTGCCCTTAGAAAGGTTCAGAAGCTTTGCAAGGTACTCAGGCTTCGCTACAGCCGTGCACTTAGTTGCCTTCGAAAGGTCAGAGTTATTATAAGAAATCGTGAAATACTTCGTGACATCAGTTCCGACACGCACGATATCCTGCACCGTGCTCTTGCTCGTGTCAGTCACGTCCGACTCATAAACACGGACGGTGCTCACCGCTTGCGGGTCTACAAGATAATCACTACCGCTCCAATCATCATACAGGGTAAGCTTAGAAGGCACTTCCGCGAGATTGGCGGGGACCTGCCCGTTCACGACGCTGCCAAGCTCGACACCATTCAGGAAGGTCTGATCGTCACCGCTCACGTTGCCGTTCTTGTCAGTTGCGTGGTTCGTCTTGTTCGGGTCGATGACCGCGTCAAGCTTGCCATCCGTTTCTGATTTCTTCACCCATGCCTTGTCCGGGTTTGGCTGCCACACGTACACGGCAGGCTCGTTCGTCTGGGCATCCTGCCCATTCACGTTCTCGGTTGCGTCATTCACGAGCTTTACCGTCTCGCCCTGGTTACCGACAGCGGTAATCGTGCCTGCGATATAGAGCTTGACTGCGTGGTCGGTCTTGCCGAAGTTATTGATGATGCCTGTCTGGCTCTTGAGGAAGGATGCTTTTGCGGTTGCGACAATCTTGTTGTTACCGTCCCATTTGACATCGAACTGTGCGGTGTAATCCTTGCCATCAATGAAGACCTTGGTCTTGCTGATATCCCATTTGATGTACTTGTTCGAGCCACTCACGTTATCGGTAATGCTGTATGACTTGAGCGGGTCGACGAGGTTCTGACGAATCTTCCCGTTCACAACCGCGCCGATGGTGTCGCCAAGGAGGAACGTCTTGGTGTCTGCGTGCCCGTTCTGGACGTCATCAATCTTGTTCGTCCATTTGGGATCGGTTGCTGTGAGTGCGCCGTTCTGGTCGAGTACCCATACCTTGTCTGGTGTTGGCGGTATGACGGGGAGCTGATGCGATTTGAAGTCGGTAATCTGGTTTGGTCCTGTGATGCTCCAGCCTGGTGTGTCCTTGATGACCCATTTGGTCGTGCGGGCGCCTGGTCGTTGCGGGATATGCAGTGTGTATTCGTCTTTTGGTTGGACGATGCTTTGGATGTGGGCGATGGTGGTGGTCTGTCCGTTTGCTTGTGTCGTTTGGATGTCGGCGGGGACTCTCTCGCCGGTGCTTACCAGAGTTACGTATGCGTTATCGTTATCGACGGTGACGTCTGTGGTGTCGATGATGTCTCGTATCCAGAGGTCTGCGCTTCCTTCAGCGGGAGCGGTTATCTGGGCGTAGTAGGTCATATTGTAAACGAGTTGCTCGGTGTTCTCGTCTACCACACGGTTGTCCGTCTCATCATATAATACCTTATTCGTGTTTGGCTTGTCATCCTTGACGCTGAATGATTCGGCGTCTTCCTTCTGGTAGAGATTGACGCTGTTCGCCATGTGTCCTTGTTGTGCGATGTTGATGGTAAACCAGTAGTTGCCCTTGCCCCATGTTTTCCATGCTTCTTGCTGTCCTTTCCTGTTGGTGAAGACGAAATCGGATGGTGCGAAGTCTGGGGAGTCAGCGCTTTGTCCTGGGGTGACGGTCGTCTGCTTGGTGACCGTCTGTGTCTTGCGTGTTCCGATGCCACCATAATGCAGGGTAACATCAACGGTCAGCACGTCGTAGTTAGCGGCATACGCTTTGAGGTCGTCGCTTGCTGCATTGCCGTCCTTGTCGAGGATGGTGGTGTTGACGGTATCGTGCACTGGGTCTGTGCTGCTGGGCGTCATGCCTGTGGGCGCTTTTGCTTGTGTGCTTGCTACAAGCGTGTAGTATCTCTTGTCGGCTATCTCCACGGAGGCGTCATCGTTGTTGAGGTCTGCCGTGACCGGTGTGCTGTTCAGCGCATAGCTTCCGACAGTATCCAGTTCTTTAACGTAGTAGGTGGCTGGGTCGAGGTCGTTGAAGTGGGCAACACCGTCATTGCCTGTGCTGGCGGTTGCTATTGGGGCGCCAGAGCAGGCAGCGTTTGTGTAGAGACCGAACGTGAAGCCGGACATCGCGACAGTCGAGCCGGTGTCAGTATCCTTCTTCGTGACGGTAAGGTTGTGCTTGGAGGGGGTAGTCCATAATAGAACCCTGTCTTGGCTGTACCCAGTCAATGATCTCAGATTGATACGCAGCCCATGCCCTATGTATTTGCTGCGATTGTCCTTGACGTATTGGCATACTTCGGCGTATGAGCTGATAGAATCGTAATAATCGCTAAAGGAGTTGACTTCTATGTTCGAGTACCATGACGGGACTGATGCATCAAGGTCAGCGTCCGCTGCTTGGAAGCACCATAGCCATCTCTGGAAACCGCGATACCTTGCTTGGAAGTCACCAGAGTATGGTCCATCAAAGAAATATTTGTGCGCTATGGCAGCGTCCTGTACCATCCGGTCAGTCCATGTGCCAGTTACCGTCATGTCTGGCCAGGTTGGCTTGTCATATGCGGTGCCAACTAGGTTGCTCACGGTACCGGTTTCTGTGCCTTCAGGTGACATGTAGCGTTCCTGTATGCAGAATGCGACGCCGTAGTCTGTGCCATTGTATTCAAGTGTCTTGATGTGCGACGTGCTTGGGAATCCGCCACCAGCCAGTCCAGCATAATTGATGGTTACCTGACTACCATCAGCGATGTTGCTTGGGTCGGTACCTGCAGCATGGGATGACATCGTCAGAGTGCTCCCAATAGCGACAGCACCGATTATGGCAGCAGCTAATGTCAGCAACGCTTTTGCTCTATGTGAAGCGAGCCTTTTCATTATACGCTCCCCCCCCCCCCCCCCGTATTTTTTTTTTTTCGTCTTTTGTCCTATCGCGGTACGGGGCTAAAACATGGTTTTTTAGCATATAGCAGTCTCATGATTGTACGGACAATTTGTTCATTCGTTTTCTAATTATTCAGCTACTTTATATATATATATATATGATGCGATGCGAGGATGTGGCGGCTATTTGACTATACGGCAGCTTGTCTCATTGCTGTTCTGGCAGTCGATTAGTTGGCTGTGCGTATCTCGCTGTCAACAGCGGGCATCACGTCTAGATAACGAAACGGCACGCAGAACGACAGGAAGAGCGATAAGCGAGCGATGCGCAAAGCAGCACGAGACCGATGCGCATGCCATGCAGGCAGGCGGGGCGAGACGCACGACAAGGTTATGCTGCTTATGCCGCATTGGTGGATTTTCGCCGAACAGGACAGCGATATGCCACCGATGCGATAGAATCGTCACGACGCACGGCAAGACCACACCACGCAGAGACACAAGCGACGGCACGCACGCCCCAGACGGGGACAAGGTGCGGACGAGACAAGAACAGGAGAGCCAAGATGGATTACACGGGAACGGATGAAGAAGAGACGATTGCAGAGATAGCCAAGACGCAGGCAATGCTCAGCCCGCTGTACGAGGAGCTCGCAAGCATAGACGTCGGGCTGATGAGCGAGGGCATGTGGCTAGGATGGTACGACCTCGCGGACAGACGGGAGGACGTCCAGAGGAAGATAGATAGCCTCGATGAACGGCTTGAAAAGCTAACACGCGAGCGCGACAGGCAGAAGCAGGCAAAGAAGGTAACAGACGCCGCAAACGCAGAAGGTGCGACACCAGCAGACGCCACGCACGGCAGCGAGTACGACATGGGTACGATCAGGCGAATCGCGCAGGCGCTCGAGCATTCCAACAGCGTGACAGTCCGCACGAAGGACGGACGGACCATAGAAGTCACGGCGATCCTCTACGACGGGAGCGACTGGTACGCGGCATCCGGCATGGGCACATACGACAGGCACGGGCTGCGCGGGTACGAGACAGGTGAAGCCATCAGGATAGGCGATATGGCATGAGACGCAGGCACGCCGCACGGCAGGGACACCAGCCACCACATCAGACGAACAGCGCATGACGGTGACGAGAGGCATGAAGGTAGTAGCGGCATCCCTTGGCATTGCCCCAGACAACGCCATATGCCACGGCAGCACGAGGTGGGGACGGCACGCCACACGGCACGCACGGGCTACGCGAAGGCTGCGTGAAAACCATATGCTGACAAAGGGGGCAGCAGCAAGACGCGCCCCTAGCCTCTAGCCGAGGAGTGACACCAACCAGTCGCCTCGCTACTTGTCGAATGCATGCCGTCTCCCATACTGCTCTCGTGACGTCCTCATGCTGCCATCATGTCGACATCATGCCGCAAGCATGCCGAACGCCCGACTTGTGTGCACAATGTGGTCATCATGCAGTCATGTCGCACAGCAAGCGACCACTGCGGTACAATGAGAGCAGCAAGCAGGGACGGAACGGGTAAGAGGAAGACGGCAAAACCCGAAGCCAACAGCGAAAGGAAGCACACCATGTCCGTGACAGTCATTAAGAACCTCAGCATCAAGCGAGCAGGAGACGGCTACGATATCACCTATTCCAGCGCAAGCTCCAACGTCACTCCCCGCTGGTATGCGCCTTATACCGAACACTTCAAAGCGGAAGAGTATGACCACTGGATGAACGAGTTCGCCATCTCCCTCTTCAATGGATGCGCACGCTTCCTCCCGTCAGCACGTTGCCGTGCGAACCAGGCATACCAAATTGCCCTGCATAAGATGGGCGGCGACTGGTCCTACGCATGGAACAAGTATGGCAACGATACGCCAGAATACAAGGCGTTCCGCACCCAGTTCGTCAGCGCGTTCCTCGATGCGATGCAGAGCGGATACGACACCAAGCGGTACGTCGTCACGCTTGACGGCACGCCCGTCTACGTGAAGCCATGCCGTCCCGACGAGCGTGCGGAAGTCACACGCTATCGCTATGCCCCATGGCACAACGCAAACGACATGCCACTCGAGACGGCACTGCTCCTCGTGAACAACTTCGCACGCTACACGCCCTTCGCCACGGATGGACTACACGGCACGCTCAACTATACGGAGGCACTCCCAGCCGAACATGCCCGACAGGCACAGCAGCTCGCTACCGCCTAGCAACGGGCAACAAGGCTGAACAAGGAAGACATAAAGGCAGGCATGCTAGGGACACACAGGCGACCAAAATCGAACAATAGTAGACAAGGAGATACTGTGGGGCGTTGCTGCATGACAACAGCACGCCCCACGGCACGTACGGCAGCATGAGAACGGTACGCGAGCGGAACGCCGACGGACAAGCAGCAAGATGTAGTGATCGCAATACACAAGGAAATCAGAATGAGAACGGGAATAGATATGTGCCGATTTCATGTACATAGACATTCCCGCATGTATATATCGCTTTTACATCTATAATGTTTTCATGCAAAGAGGAAAGCCAACAGAAAGGCAAAGCAACCATGAACGCTGCATACAAAAACTTCCTGACCGACGCCCTGCATGACTACTGCAATGCGAACGGGATTGACCTCGGCGACCTCATTGACCACATCGAATTCCGCGCCGACCACCCATTTACCGTCTCCGATGGGAATGGCGGCAAGCGCACCGTAGCCGAACCGAACGCTTTCGACTATGCCGACGCGGCAGGCACCTATATCATTACCTCCCTCGACCGTAATTCCCTCGAATGCGAGGATGTCGATGTAAAGAAGCTCGAGAATGCGTTCCCCGGTGCCGTCGACAAGGTCCTGTCGAACTGGTGCGACGAGTGCCAGGAGGAAATCAACAACGCCTCATACGACGTGCTCGATTGGAATGCGAACCTTGAGGTAGCCTGCTCGAACGCCGGCATCGACATCGAGGACGTCCTCTGCGACTGATACGATTCGCTACCGTATAGACACCGTTTCGTCCGTCGCCCCACTCCTCTGTATGCCGAGCGGGGCGAATTGCTTTCCGTTGTAGATGCCTTTACGGCGCTCCTGCCGGACCGACTCCTCCGATGCTCTCAACACGAACACCAATACACAGACAACAAACACCCAACATGCGATTAATTGACAGCTGCCAACACCCGGGGGCATGAGATAGCCACACCAGCGACACCCATCATGTCGCAAATGGCGTGACTATCTGACGTGAACATCCCGCTTGCGTCTACTCGTCAATACACTCGTCCCAAATCTTACGAAGATGTTCCCGAAACGCTTCCTCAGCATATGGAAACGTAAGCTCGTTTACATATTTGTCGAACGTTACGCCAGTGCCATACGTATGGCAGGCAAGCATCTCGGATCTGAACGCGTCGTCGACGAACTCTGTGACGCCCTCATCGACATCTCCGCACACAGCGATGCACTCTACGAGCTCGTGCACATCAGCAGTGGTAATCGCGAAATTCTCGCCAAATAGGTTGAGCAGGCTCCGCGGATGTTTGCGCACAAAATTCATATCAGTGCTCATATTTTACATTCCGTTTCTTTGTACCACGCATCTTTGTCATTCCGCGCGATGCTACAACCTACAGTACGATACCGACGTCAGCCAAGAGATCAAGCTCCCTCTGCGGTACCAGCGCGTACTCGGCAATCACGGATTTCATACACGCACGAATCTCGTCAGCACGCTTATCACCGTCACGCAGACGAATCCTGTACCCGTTGGTAGCATCGACGCAATGCTCCGCACAATAGTCGATGAGCGAACCACCAACTCCAATCTCATCGCCAGCGACGAACACGACATACATCCACATCAAGGTCTGCGTGTACACGTCCGAGTTCTTGACCTTCCGTACATCACAGGCAGCAAGCAAGTCGCTGACCGCATTGCTCACCTCGTAGGCATACCCGCTTACGTCGCAATCGCTGATGATACGTTCCCTCACGCTGACGGCAATGTCCAACATGTGACGCTCTCTCGCTGACATGTACCGCTTGTCGATGACGCCGCTCACGCTCATGAGGTGCTCCGTCCTGTCGTTCCTTCTGATATCAGCATTGTCTCACACGATGCCAAGTGTGCTCGCGTCAACCTCGGAAGCACATACAACTCACACAGTCATGTCAGCAAGCAGAACATGTTGCCTTCACTTGGGTAATGCATACAGATAGCAATCTGACAACACAACGCTACCAAGATGCACCACCACATGTCGCTTGTCGAAAGCAAGGAATCTTGGGCTAGGTGTTCGTCTGGCAGTGAACGAATCGTGCATGGCATAAAAAACGCTCCGGAACGCAGGCGCCCCAAAGCGATAAAAGGAATATTCCTTTTTAGTCATAAAAGAGTTTACTGCAATGTCCCAACACTGTCAATTGGCGCAATTGCTCCGCAGAATAAAATGATGCTCTCTCTTGTCACCGTCACCCAGCCGAATTTGTGTATAATATATCATACACAATAGCACTTTACGTCATAGAAACATGACAGGTGCCATTACGCGGCGGCTCTTGTCTTACAAAACAAAATTAGTAGCCCGATAGCAGCCAAGAACCATCGGCAGAATAGCGGGAAGAGGCATGGCAGAGGAGAGAAAATCCTAAGACACCACGCCCGTCATTTTCATACCGCCTATGCCAATGTGATGATGACACCACCATCGCTTGCAGTACGTGACGTGCGCTTCACCTGAGTTCCAAGGAAATCACTGAATAGGTGCATCGCACGCAAGCGCTCACGGGAATCAAAGACATCGGAATCAATCAAATCGTTCCGCCTGTCAATATAATAGGACATCGCTGCTGACATTCGAGGAGAATTGCACGTGACCAGCTCGATGTAACGGACTCCATCCAATTCCAGATTGCTCAGGAAATCGTTCACAGTCATAAATACCTCCATAATAATGTAAACAGGACAACGGAACGGGGCACGTACCGCTGCTGCGTCGTGCCGCTGTCCTTCGTTGGTTTCGTGTACGGTGACGCTTGCCGTTGGTATCGGTATGGCGTTCTCTGCGCTAGGTGCCATAACACTCATGATGATGTTCTGATGAAAGATATGGGTAGCATCTGATCACGTCCAGACCAGACAGCAGAATCATACGATGCCGAGGGCTATCAAGACATGCGAACAAGCAAAGCACACAAAAGCGACACATATGCGAAGCAGAAGTTTCCGATACGACAACGCAAAGATGGCAACGCTCCGTAGGTGATGAGACGCAGCAACAAATAGACGGACATCGAGACGGCATGCACATGCCGCAATCGTGCCGTGAGACATGCCGATGCGGTAAATACGGCAGGAATAGAATATCATGCGGCAGGTCCGTGTGGCAGATTTGCAGACAGAAAAACGACAAAAGAAAAGAACGATAAAGCCCAGTGCCAGCAGCATGATATAATGTAATCAAAGAATATCTACAAGACAACGATAGTCAATAGCATAAGGACGAGAAAGGAATGAAGACACCGACAGAATACAAAAAGAACCTAGATAAAGGAATCGTCACGCGGCAGATGCTCAGCGACTGTCTCTTCTCCGTAAACAAGCGCGCGAAGAACTACAGAGACAAGCTTCGGGAGGAACGTGAATACCTCAGACGGGCGTATCGATATTCATACTTCTCCTACGACAATACGGAGAAGCTCGAAGCGAAACGAGACGAATACTATCATATGAAGGAGCAGCTCCTGGCACACATCAGCCCTGTCTGCATACACCAAGAACCACAGCAGCGCCGCATCCGCATCAGCAGCTGCGATTTCAAGAGCATGAAGCAGTTCGATAAGCAGTACAAACAGGACCTCAAAGCGGAACGCATCATCTACGAGAACAGCTACAAGGACTGGGACACCGACGAAGTTGTCTACTTCTACAATGTCTGCGAGATTGTACCAGCATACTACCTCTATTATGACCTCGGTACAGGACACACGTTCCATACGCCAATCGACGAGAACGAGATAGCGAAATACATGAAGCAATACGGGATTAACGTCATGAAGCTTGACGAGCCAATCATCACCTATGGGGAAGATATCGACGATCTTATCTCCGTGCAATTCGTCAGAAAAGTCATCGCCGCACTAGACGACGGTACCGCCACAATCAAACTAGACACACAAGAGACGCAAACCCCGGACACGTCAGCAACGACTACAAGCGGCAAGCCTGCATGTACGACAAGCGATGACATATGCGATTATCTTATTGTCCCAGACAATGTTAAGGCAACCACTACTATAAGTGCTATATAGAACGGCAACGCGGCGCGAACTGAACGTCAGGATTAGCAGGAAAGCCCGGAAGCGTATCGTATCAAGACCGCATGGCAGACACAAGCATGAGATTGCTCATATGTCGGCTTTGTGTTGTTCCAGATAAGCACATAAACCATCGCCAAGACGCGGTAAAATGACATCAGCAAGAAGGAAACAAGGCAAGCAAGAGAAAGGAAACGCCATGCTCGCCATTACCGACCCTCGTATCACCGCAACCATCAACAGCTCCGACTTTCAGCAGGACTTCGCAGAGGCAGAGAAGGCAAACTACGAAGAGCACAAGGCACGCTATGCCGATAACCCCGCATTACTCGCTGATACGGAAGAGCAGCACACGCTCTGGCAGCACGCAAACCCCTACGAGAAGGCACTTGCCATCGTCCAACCGCACACGCTTGATAACGGCATCCCCTATCTTCGCCACTGGTACGGCACCGACTGGAAATGGGATTATCCCGTTGCCGCAAAGATGGCAAAGGACGCTGGACTCACCGACCCCACACTTATAAAGGTCACGCCAGAAGCATACGTCTTCGAGGACCATTCAGACCGTTTCGCCTGCATGAGCGACGACTTCCGTGCTCATGACAACGTGACCATTCATACGCTTCCACGTACCGCATAGGCAGCAAGAAATCGGCTGATGATAGAATCTACCTGACAGGATGCCCGCCCCTCGGAGACGTAAGGAGGGACGGGCATCTCTATTATCTATCGGCATACCTTAGCATAGCCCGCCATCGTCAGAAGGCATCGCCATCAAGTAAGCCAGACATCGGTAGCTGCTCACCATCGAACATACCGTTGAATGACACGCACGAGCCGCAAAGCCTCGGCATGCCATCTTGTAGCCAATCATGCCGTTCATCATGCCACACCACTGCAAGCCACTACCAACATGCACCAGCGAATAGCCGACGAACCAATCGCCACCAGCAAAGCGACGACATCGGACACGACGATCGTACAAGAGAACACGTGCCATCATGTCATCATGCCAAACGATCGGCAACGATACCATGCTGTGCAAGACGCTTCCCACAACACGCCGTATGGCAAGCAGCACGACGACAAGCATGCACAAAGGCATACACGAAGACAGCAATACGACTGTCAGCGAGATAACAGCCAAGCATCACGTCAAACACATTGCAGACAAAATGCAACAGCGTGCACGCAGCAACACATATTGCAAAGCGGCAAGCCGACACCCGACCGACACCAGATAGCCCAACAGCGAGCAAACAAGCCGCTAAACAGCATGCTCACGACACGTTTAGCATGCAGAGTATCCTTGCGTATCAAAACGACACCCACGCAGCATGCTCACAGCATGCACGAAGACAGCAATACGAAAACGGCAAGCCAGACAACAAGCAATCATGCAGCAAGTCAGACGAACGTGAGATATAGGACGGTACAAATGATAACGATGACGGCTAGCCTAGCCGCCCACGATGCTTAGCGTCAGACGACGATGCCGTGATATGCGCAGAATTCCCGCAGGGTTGTATGCCTCACGGTGACGCTGCCTGCCATCCCATATCAGTGCAGCCACGACAGAACCAGCCGCCAGCCAATTCCTGTGCTGGCACGACACGATTGTTGCCTGTCTCAGTTGGCGTGTTTCTCGTAAGCGCAAGGACTCTTGTAGTGGTCTTGTGAATGTCCTATATGGCTTATGTGAAGCAACCGTGTCGATACTGTGCGTACCTGCCGCTCACCGAAGCGTACCTACCGTTAGCCGAATGCGCATGCCGCCCCGCCGCCCCAGAATGGCGAAAATTCGCTTGTTCTCGTGTTCCACGGCAAGCTCGCGGAACAACTGCGACGCCCATGTGGGGACTTGGGGCAAAATGCTCAGTTGGAAGCCCGCCATGCGGCATGTGGTACTTGACGCATGACATATTGCTGTCGGCAAGGAATGGCATGGCTTTCGGACATACGATATGCTTATGCCGCTCTTGCCAGCGTTGTCATTCCATCCAATGTGTGCTTGTACAAAGCGTAGCTGACAGTTGCTTATTTCAAACATTCCGCAATATTCGTAAAGCGTTATATGTTGCAGAATGCAAGTGGAAGTTTTCTATATCTATAGGATATATATACGCATACGAATAGGCGAAATAGTATCGGGTTGTCATTGGTTGGTCTTGTTCTGATTTTTGTTGATGTTCTGGTTAGTTGTGTGTTATAGTGTTTTATGTCGGTGGAAGGGCGGTTGTACGGGATCGTCCTGTTTCTTGGTGGTCTGTATGGGTAGGTTTTCTGGTTGAGCATCGTGACTTGACTGTTAACCTTTGTTTCCTTTTGGAATTGCCCATATTGACTCTTGACTGGTAACCCACGAGGTACTCTACCGATAGCGGGCTTTTCACGTTATACTGCATCAGCATATAACGGCACGAATCAATCTTGAGGAATCTTAGAAAAGCCCGCTACCGTGATAGCTCAGCTTCTGGGTGACTTGCAGCATACCACGTTTGCCGAATGGCAACAAGACTTCGTTTGCGATCATGGCGAGCAGAACCGCACAAACAGCACATAGGCGGTGGCTGTGCGTTCATAGATATCTTCCATCTACAATCCACCTAAAAGCCGAATGCATCGGTGAGAGAAGTATCATGACGCTTACTATGGCGTGCGTATGGGCGTGACGTGAGACAGTAGTGTGCAGCATGATGCTTCATAGTGGAATATCTTGACGCCGTCTCTTTGCAACCAGTCCAATCGTGTGCAATGCGTTGCCTTCTTCGGCATGCTAGACGATATGCCTCGCGATGCGTTTTCCTACACGCCATGGCACGTGATCATTGTCGTCGGCATTTTGTGTCATAATGCGTAATGGTGAGAAGAGAGGCAGGCACGTCCATATCATGCCGATTTCTCCGTTCTGCGTGTGTTTGCGGACGCTATGAGCGTGGCTTCGCTGGTTCTTGTCCCGCTCTATTCCCCCTGCTACCAGTGACTGTCCCGCTGCCGAACGGTATGTATCCGCCATGAACGGACAGCGGTATTGTCCCATATTCCCATGCCTCGAGCCATTGGGAGCGATACGAGAACGGCAGAGAATCACCGACATCCAATGAGAGAACGTGAGACACGCATCACTGGGCGTCCGTCATTCGCGCTTCTTGTCACGATGCGGTGTGCGAACAGTGCTGCGGTTACCATGCCATCCATATGATGGCAATAAGTTCCGTCGCGTCCCTAGTATGCGTCATATCACCAACCGCTGCATTCTGTACCGCATCTCGGTACGTTGCGTTATACATCGTAAGCGTCGCATATTGCTTGCCGTGTGCCGACTCGTAATCTGCGTAACGCAACAATGACAACGTGCCTATGCGACATGCCGTACGTCATCGCAGTGAGTGCCGTTCTATCATCTTGTCTCCCCGCCGTTGGACGCATAGTGAGACACCAAGGCGTGACGCAGCCTTGCTGGTTGCTTGTCGGGAACACATCGTAGGGCATATCGTTTGGCGTGCCTAGTTCGCGTTGTGCGGCAGTATCCTTCCCCATGCACAACTGTCGCAAGCATGGTTTTCAGAGTAATGGGCTACAATCCTATGATGGGACAATCCAATGCCAGCTACATGGTCCGAGGCTTGGTGGGGCGTCTGCTACCAACACGCCATCATGACAAGCAAATGACGGTCGATCCCATACGCGATGCTGGGCGATGCGTGCCACGATGTGGAACGCGATGAGTCACGCGGTATCGCTTTTGATGAGTCACGCGTTGTCATGAGGGGCGGTACCAAGCATAACAAGCATAATGAGAATACTCGGCACCGCCATGCCCGCCTCTGGCAGCGACTTCGGAAATGACCAGTGAAATCGCTCTAAGCCATATTATTATTATTGGGAAGAACACTCCCGCTCTCAACGGCACAAAATGGTGGTGATGGCATGACGGACGATGACGATGACGATCAGTGACATGCGCCATGCCTGCCTGACCTTAGCACGGGCGAGTGCTTGGCGTATGGTCGGTCTTCCCGTACTCATAGGCATGTACGTATGCACACCGCGACCGAAAAGGCGAACAAGGCGAAAGAAGGCGAACGTGACGTGCCCATTCTTGACGATGGGCGTGCCCACGACGGTATGCTATACGTCGCTCATAGGGCATGACGACGGGAAGTGCGCATGCCCATCCAATGTTCCACGTGGAACACCACAACGACATGGCGTGTGTTGTGCGTTTCGTGTGTTGCTCCTGATATCCACGAATATGGCATGGCATGGATACTTATAATCTGACATGCATACACACCCAAACGCTGAAAGGAGAACTGACAGATGGTTCCGATGAGAAAGATGATGTATCTAGTAATGATCGACAACTGTGAGGCGTATGAGGACGCATATGTCTATACGGAATCCATCTGGGACTCGTATGATGCAGCCGTATCTCATATTATAGGTGACCTTTACTGTCAGCCAAGCCGTATAAAGAACTCCCATGATTTCATGAGATACTATGATGGCGATGACATCCGTAATGATGGGAAGGATCGCGTCTACATCCAGGCGATGCCGCTCAATGGCAATAGCGATGGGAAGGGTGAAGCAGGCAATAGTAAGCGAATGGGAACGCCACGCCTGTCATCTCTCTCGGCAGAAGAGCGTGCTGCGTATGGGCTTTCCGTACTCATGAGGATGTACGAGCCTGATGAGGTACTGTGTGCTGTCACACAGGATGCATGCAAGGCGAACAAGGCGAACGAAGGCGAACGAGATGTCCCGATTCTTGATGACGGGCGTGTCACGACAGTCTGTTACCTGCCGCTCATGAAGTATTGGTATGGTAGGGACACCGTTATGACGATGCATGCCGTCATCATCGATTCCGATAGCGATACGGTAATGTTCTGCAATGACGTTCGCGATGAGAATGGACTCGCATATCGGCATATGGGCGATGCACGCATCGGTGTTCCAGAGGTCACGGACGGACTTCTGGAGACGCTTGTGAGGCTTGAAATTGAACATGATGTCGACACGCCGTTGGAGATTAAGCGTATCGGCACGCTTGACGAGTTCGTCAATAGTGGCGACGCAGAGCCTGATGAGGAGGACATAAATACGGTCGTATTCAAGGCGAGGACTGAAAACTACAACATGGTACGCTATGGTGTGGACACGCGAACGTTTGCCTGTCATTACCTTGAGTTTGATTTCAAGCTGCATTTCGTCTCGAACTGATGACGATTTCCGTAGCTGGCTAGCGCGGTTTTCTATACGGGAGGAGAAGCTAACGGAAGCGAAATGGATTTCACTTCAATAAGCACGTGATAACGGAAGTGAATCAGGTAAGATATGCGTGCGTGGCGTCTGGCTTGGCGTGTTGCCTTGCTAGACGCCTGTTTCTGTGAGCGATTGCTGGCGTTGTGGTAGTACCATATCGGATGTTTCACGTGGAACATCGCAAATGCCCATGTTATTCATCTGTCACTGTTTCATCATTGCCATAATCCCAACCTTTGCTGTAGTCATCCGCTGTTTTTAGCGGCTACGGCTGGGCATGCTTTACGTATGCTATTTGCTATCATACAGCATGCTTGTCTGCATGCTTGCCTATCGCATGCCGATTGTGCGCTCTCTACTTGCTGTCGATTCGTCTCTCTTATCGTTTTGCTGGATTGCTGAATGCTTTCCTGCTGTTTTCATGCTGTCCGCATATCGTTCTGCATGTCGTATGCTTGCCGTCTTCGTATTGTTCGCTGAGTTCGCTGACAGTGTTGCTTGTCGGACGGCTCATTGTCAGCATGCTGTCGTGCGTGTCGCTATCATGCGTCCCGTCTGCGTTCCGTCATGCGTTCCGTATGGCACGCGATGGCTTGCTGTGTGTATGGCTGGCGTATCGATATGTCTGCTTGTGGTTTGCATTTGCATTGTGTCTGTCTGCTGGTGCGCTATTTGCTGCTCATACTGTTTTACTCATGTGTGGAATGATGTCGTACGTGCCGTCATGTTGCCGGATTGCAATGCCTTCGATATGTAAGACGGCACGACAACCGACATGAGGGCATTGTAGAATGCCCTGCATAATATGTATGTAGCCGAGAATTGGATGGGGAAACAAGCATAGACTACTTGCTAGCCCTACCATCCAACTCATATTGGCGAACCTCCGAACTGATTGCCCGCGGCATGTTTTCGTGTCGCGGGCAATCAGCGTAACAGGGGCAGAATGCTCCCGTCAGTATTTCCTTCTTCCTAGCCGCACTGCATGAAATCTGCTGCTGTCATGCGTATCGTCTACATTCATCGGCTTATGCCGCTGGTCGTTTCCTTGGCTTGTCTATTCGCACGACATCATGATAGAGCATGCGCGCGATGCCGTTGGTCTTCGCTATGCCAATGTCGGCATGATAATGACCGAAGTACCACCCGTAGCACCTGTCGCGCACAGTCTCCCATATGCCGTCCATCCACGTCTCCATTGCCTTATCGACGCCTGACTGGTCGATGTACGGCAAGAATAGCCTAGACACCGTGCCCTCCCATGCCCTCGGGCATGTGTGGGACATCACGACGAGACGCCCCCTGGTACTCGCCGCGATGTCGCCGAGCCGCCGCATCTCGTACTCGGTGAGCTGCTCCTCGCACTCGTATGGGTTTCCCGTTGACATGCGCCATGCCTGGTCGACCGAGTACGCTCCCGGTATGAACAGTACGTCCGTGCCGCCGACGTCGTACAGCCCACCGTCGTCCCTCACGTACAGGACGTTCGGGTGCGCCGTCTCGTAGAGATATGACGACCCGTGCCTGTCCGGTTCGGTCAGCGCCCACCCGTCTCTGGGCGTGCCGTCAGGGAGCGTCGCGTCACGCCAGTAGCGCGTGTCATGGTTCCCGCGCATCACGACAAACGCGCAGTCACTGCGCTCGTCGCAGGCGGCGAGCATCGTCATGGACACCCAGTCACCGTATCGGATGCCGGCGTCCCCGCAGACGGCTATCGTGCTGCCGGGCGGGCATGCCGTGACGCGAGACAGGAGGTCGATGCCGTCCCCGTGCGTGTCCCCGGTCGCGTAGAGGGGACTACCGTCCCTCGGCATGGTCACGCCACCGCTCGCGCCATTCGTCCCGCCGCAAGCGGCACGTGACGCGTCCCGCGCGCGCCCGTACCGTGCGTAACCGCTGTCCTCGCCGATGCGCGCGTCAAGCGCCTCCGCGAGCCGTCTCGTCGTGTCGTCGGTCATCGTCGCCCCAATCGCCTCCCATGCCGCCTGTGCGCGGGTGCGCTGCCATAGCGCGCCCATCCTGCATTATACACCAATGCTCTCATGCGCGGCGCGACGGGAGCGATCGCACACGGGAACGGCACATTGCCGACGCGACGGTGACCCGATGCGGGCGGCATGCGCGAACATCGCCGTGCCAGAACATGACGATATCGTGTCGATATCGTGTGCACCCAGAATGATGCGTGGCATAGTGCCGTGTTGTGCAATAATGATTGCCAGCAAGAGGGAAACGCGACAATTATGAGGAAGGACATCATGGCTACCGAACGTCAAATCGTGAACTCGTTCAACAAGACACAGAATGCGCTGTACACGATGAAGGTGGCGGCACGGGACTTCGACCGGCTGTACCAGCCAACCATAGGCAAGCAGACGTCATTGGCCGAAGCCGTGGACTGCGTTGCCAAGAACCTCAGAGCAGTGCGCATTGGATGGGCACTCGGGCAGTGCCGCGTGGACGTCATCGAGCGCGATGTCGCGGACATGACGGACAACATCGCGAAGGCATCGCTGCTTGCCGGCGATGACGATACGCGCGCACGACTGGACACATGCATGAAGGCATACAAGAGAGCAGCCAAGGCACTGTCCAAGCGGCTCAGCGAATAGCACAGTCGGACTGGCTGGCATCAGGCAGCAGCAAACATGATGCCCAGCCACGTTGCATATGCTGAAGCGTGCGGATCGCGCTTGGCGTAGTTCCAAGGGAGAACAAAGGAGACACGGAATGGGTAAGCTGGCGGCAGATCTGGTCGATTGGGCGGACGCGCGTCTGGACGGCGTGCGGGACGTGCGATACATGCATGACCTGGCCAAGAGGATAGACGATTGGACGATACCAGCCGCGACAGACCAGCATGGAACCCCGATTCATGCAGGCGATACCGCGACATTCTGTGCCATGCCAACCCATGGCGACGGCACAGCGCCACTGGAAGAGACGCAAGGGGAAATCCGCGATCTATGCGCACGCATCGGGGGTGACGACATAGAGGACCTTGATGCCGAACGCATCGCTTGGAACGTCTACAAGTGCCCACCAATCCTGTTCGACACTGGCGTCCACGTAGATCCGCATGACGTCATCATCGACGAACCGCACGACGAGCGCCGGAACGCCAGGCTTGCGCGAAACGCAAGGCTCGCGACCGAGCTGTACGCTTGGGCAGAGCATCGTTCCTGCGACATGCCAGACATCGCGCTCGAGGCGATACGGTTCTCGTACCGAATCGCGTCAGAGACCATCGAACTGCCGCTTGGGCGGGACAACAAGCCGCTGCATCTTGGCGATGTCGTCTATGACATCGACGGGGGGCGGTGTGCCGTCTGCGCGATCATGTTCGTTGCGGGCGCCGCGCCAACGCACCGTCGTATGCTCGTCGTCCACAACGATGCCGATGGCGGCGGCACGAGCTTCTGCGAGAGCGTCTTGCTGACGCACGAGCGCCCAGACACATCCGAAATCCTCGATGATGCCGCGAGACGGCTCGCGCATGTCATCAGCCAGCTACCAAAGGACAATGAGCAAGCCTACGATGATTCGTTGGTGCCGCAGATTCTGGCTCTGAACGATTGGCTCACGATCACAAGAGACGAATTTCACTCAGATGTCAGATCGTGATGTCTGCACGGGTCCTCTCGTCACGCGTCTATGACTTGCGGCAACAATCCAGCAGTCCTGTGTATACGTGCAAAGGGAAAGGGGCGCATACAGCGACTATGGCTGTATGCGCCCCAAACCTGACGGAATAAATGGTCGCAGCGCCCGGGTTTTGCTGTGTCTGGAAACCGGGACCTCCGTGCTCATGATACACGGCGTGCGTCTAATCACCGCGCTGCTCACTCCGCGAATCGCTGGATGACGCCGTTCCGCCTGCCCCTCCCGTCTTGAGGGTGCCGGACCTCGTCTTCCCTAACGTTGGGGCGAGCCTTCCGACATGCCATCCGAGGATGGCTCACGCGATCCTTTTCGCACAAGGCAGGTCGTTACTCTGCCTCGCGAGCGCCAAGCAACTCATCGTCGCAGGACAATATATATATTAACGCAGACGCGGACGCGTGGCGCGAGAATGTTGACCTTCACGATTTCTCCACACATGGACGGACAGAGCGCGGAAACACGAAACGCCTCGTCATGCATCAGCGCGCCCGCAAGCCAACGTACGGCAGGCAAGCGGCACCGACGCGCGGGACGCCAAGGCAACGGACGAAAGCCGATGACGGGAGCGATGCGGCACGCGGCATGGAACGGCATGCCAAACGGCAAGCGGAGCGGCATGATGACGATGCGCATGGCAGCAGGCAGGCGGCGCGGAAGACGGCACGCAGGCAACGCGCGACAACGAGCCTCCACGCACGCCTCCAGACCGCCTGGCGCACAGGCAGTCAGGCACACCGCACGAGCGCACCGCCCCGTGACGCCGCATGCCGACAGCATGCGAGCGAAGCGCAGACGGACCGCAGGGCAGCTACGCACGCCATCAAAGCGGACTGCGTCCCAGCGCGTCGCCCCCACGCAACGACAGCCGCTCGCCCCTATACCGTGCGCCTCGTGCCAAGGCGGTCCTCGGCGACGCTCGAGGCGTTGTTCCGCACATGGTGCCCGTTCGCAGCCGCACTCGCCAGCGCCTCCCTCTCGTACCCCGCGTATATCGGGTCGTCATCCCACAGCACGACAGCGTCGCCCTCGCGCGTGCGGGCGACATCGATCACTCGCTGGTTGGACGAGCCCCTGAACCTCAGTGCCGGCGAATAGAGGGCGCTCACGAAGCGACCGTCCACGAGGACGTCGACGCAATCGAGAATCTCCCACGTGTACGGCGTAACGCAACGCCCCACGGGCGCATGCCGCCCACCGCTAGCATAGCCTGCTGCCTGCCTGCCGCCGTCCGCGCTGGAGGACGCGTCCGGCATGGTGGCGCTCACATCGATGCCAAGGAGGCTGGCTGTCGCAAGGGCTCCTGCGAGCGGTGCCGCGCTGCATGAGATTTGCTACTGTCATGCGTATCGTCTGCGTTCATCGGATTATGCCGCGTCGGTTGCTGCCATTGGTTCGCTTCCTGCCCTTGTCTATCCGCACGACATCATGATAGAGCATGCGCGCGATGCCGTCCGTCTTCGCTATATCCATGTCGGCATGATAATGACCGAAGTACCAGCCGTCGCACTTGTCGTGTACAGCGTCCCAGACGCCGTTCATCCAGCGTTCCATCGTCTTATCGACGCTTTCCTGACTGATTCCGCTCGCGAACGTTACCGAGACCTCGTCCTCCCATGCTTGCGGGCACGTATGGGACACGACGGTGATGCGTTCGGTCGCACCCTTTGCGATGGCAGCGAGGCGTTCCATCTCGCTTGCAGTGAGCTGTTCCTCCTCCTCGTATGGGAAGCCATTCTCGATGCGCCACTTCTGGTCGATGGAGTACGCCCCTGGTATGAAGAGCACGCTCGTGCCGCCGATGTCGTAGAATCCGCCATCGTCTCTCACGTAGAGAATGTTCGGATGGTCCTCGTTATACATGAGACGCGACCCGTACCTGTCAGGCTCTGTGAGATGCCACCAGCCTGGACGAAGTTCGTCGTAGTGCGTAGCATACCTCCAGTAGCGGACGTCATGATTTCCTCTCATCACGACGATATTGACGCCTGGCTTCGCGTCGGCGGCAAGTGGTATCGTGAAGCTGTTCCAGTTGCCGTATCTCACTCCTGCGTCACCGGCTATGATGAGTGTGCTGCCCTTTCTCAGGCGGGCGTGCCGCATGCGGTCGAGAAGATCCTCGCCATCGCCATGCGTATCCCCTGTGACGTATGTTGCCATATGTCTTCTCCATCCTCTCACGCACTAGCGTACCTGTGGTGCCACGTCCTGATGACGACCTCGCCGTTCTTCACGATGACGGTCTTATCAGATATAGCATCGCCTTATACGTTGCTAGTGTTGCCAGTGCAATCCATGTTTCGTTCGTTGCGTGCTTGATACGTGATGATGTCTTCCATTATATCATATGGAAAGGCAGGAGACATTCGCGTCACAATTTGATAACGGGCAGCCAGCACGGAGAACGCTGACAGCGGACATAGAAGAACAGTCCGTCAACTACGAATGATACCGTTCGCGACGAACATTACCCCGTTCGTAACGAACGAGCGGCGTTCGTCGAACAGACGTTAGATTCGTCACGAACGGAAGCCAATGCGACGGTGCAGAACGATAGACAATACCAAGCGTGCCTATCTCGAGCGCCTTACTTCGTTGTCAGATGCGTCTCACTTGCTCGAACATTATCGTCGCCGAGTATGAGCTGCCAATGTGCATGCCCGAACATGTCTGGCGCGGTCGACACATAATCGTCCATGACGAGGAGTAAATTGCTGATGACACGTACACACTCCTGTCCTGATGCGTTGGTGTATCGCACGATGTCGCCCCGTATTAACTGGTTGCCGTTGGCGTCTGTCGGAAGCGGGACAGTAATCTCCGTCGCGTCATCATTGAGTATCATTGTCGTATTGTCTCTCATGAGGGTCCCACTTTCCACTATCTCGTTATCTGATTTTGCGTCCTCGTAAGCGTTTTTATCTGCCGCTTCGCTCATTTCCCCGTACGTATCGGATTGTCTCGCGTACGCACCACAAGATCAATAGCGGTATGATTATGAGCGCAGGATACGAGAGAATAATAGCACCTGCTGTTTCTAATATATGATTGAAAGGATGAGGAACATATGAGATAAGAGCATATAGAAACACAAAAACAGGCACGCGATAAAATGTGACCTTCTTAGAACATAGAATATCATAGATTGGTGCGTCGGCATGTTTAGATATGGTCGTTCTGTAGAACTCGACTAACATACTTTCGAGGAAAGACCACATGTAGAGTACGTATACAATGAGTAGACTGCGAATGTGATACCCTCAATAACCGCCATGATATCCATTATTATCTCCTATTATTTTCAATCTTGTGCGTTATAGATAAGGAATCAGCCAAGCGCATCGCGTCTTGAAGCTGCCAGGAATCTTTCCCATATCTATTCCCGATGTCCTGCAGTCGCTCTTCGAATGTCATATATTCGCCAGTTGGACCGGTAGTGAGGTCTACCTGATTGAGCAGCGTGAGCAGCTTGGAGGAATAGCCTGGGTATGGAATTCCGTGATAATAGACCTCGCGCCAATATTTGTAGCCTTGGCTTTTCAGAATCAATCCGCCCGTCTTTGCATGATCCTTCGGTTCATCGACAAACGCATACCCGATATCGTGCAGGAATCCCAAAACGAAGGCATCTTCTGGACTAGCATCAAATCCAAATCGGGTACGATTCTTAGAAACCGCCTCTTCCATTCTTGTTGCCACTGCGAGCATGTGGTGGATGCGGTCGTCACTTATTTGCATGTGCCCTCACCTATACCAAAACGTTTCTTCCACTTACAAGACATGTTAATACGTCACCGACACATTTGTAGAGCCATCTTGGCAGTCGCCATCCGTGTCTGCTGGCTCATCGCAATGCCTTGTCCCTGTTCCTTCGCTGGTCTCGTGTTGTAGCTGTTGTAGCGATTTGGAGATAGATATCAGTTCTTCCGCTAGCGCTGATATTCTTAACGACATATTGTTTTCCTGAGTCTTATTAGTTCTTATCGAGACAAATGTCACCAGCATGATGATTGTACAAATGTTAATGACGAACACAAGGTATGGCACTCCCGTCACCATAGCCCATATGAAAATCATGGCACAAATCGCGATGCCAAAGTAAGCAGCGGCAATGATTATAGTATCAATAATCACAGGGTGCGCTTTCTCACGCAATTCCTGAGAGACGTATTTGCTTCGAGCATGCTTGTATAAGTCAATTCCCAATGACAGGTACTGAATCGCAAAGGATATTAATTTAATCGCGACTATCGCAAGCAGGATAATACCTATTGCCATGACTATTGGAATGCCATACTGCATGATGCCATTCATGTGTATCTCCATGTTCGTTTGTTGGTACGACAGTATCGAACATCAATATTATACCTCATACATCATTCGCCCAATAACAACGATGCTGCGTTGGCATGCAGAATCGCACAGAAAGCACATACGATATGACTTGACTGCATGCCCATATGCGTCTCGTCGCCTACCGTCTGTCAGAGAGCCGAAGGCATCGGCGAGTGAACGTCATGACGCTCGCCATGATGCGATGTGCTCACGGGCATGAATGACGCCAGACAACAGTACACAGCATGCAACAGCACGTTTCCTAGCGGCACATCTTGTCGTCAGCTCCGTACGTCACGTGATGACTGACGTGCCTGCACCAAGTCGCCATCGATTTATATCGTCCAGTTGCCCTCAGACGGCATGACTGGCGACATGAAGACATGATGCCTGACAACAAGCACTACGATGATGTGCAGCAGTTCGAGACGTGCGGCGTTCCGTTTCGCTCGGCGATGAATTCGTACAGCAGGCATCCGTATGCGACTGGTCTCATCCGCGTAGTGTGCCGGGCGGGAGGTGAGAACGCTTATGCTTGCGCTCTTGCCCTACGGGCGAGCGTAGCACGATGCCCATGCCGGGACTTGATGACACGATATGCAGACGTCGTGGTTGCATATTGTCTGCTAGGTGTTGAAACCCGTTAGTCATCATGAAGCGCTGCTGTACTGAAGGGACATACGAGGAACCCATCGGGTCACGTAAGGTATATCACCATGTCTGGTGTCTCTCTGATACCTATTTGCTTACTATTCGCTCATGTCATAATTGCGTGGCATATGTGCTTGCAAGATGTGCTTGTTGTTTGCGTATTGCCTTCCCCACGTATTCTAGTAGGCATGCACACCGCATCCTCGTTGTGCATCTCCATAAACTGACTGACCACCGGGCAAGCCCAGTGGTTTTCTGCCTACAGGATCATAACAACCAGTATCATATCTCTCACGAGACAAGGCAAGGGCGTAATCTCGAAATCGGGGGAATGAGATTACGCCCTTGCCTAACTTACATCATCGAAAAGGCTCAACAAGACCAAAGTGATTAGCGTGTCCTCCTACGAACAGCGGCAATGGCAAGCATTATTACAATCGACATAAGAGCAACCACAGACACTCCGACAAGCCCATCCCCAGTCTGAACAACCGCATCACTATCCGATGACTGCACAACATCAGAGACAGGAGCACTGCTGCCATCCTGCACTGGCTGGACAGCACTATTGCCGTAATCCGCAGCCGTACTTTGGGCAATTACGACCGTACCATTGACGAAAGTAGGCAAACTACCAACCACAGAAACAACCGACGCATCATTCTCCAATGAGGACGAAGCCAACTGTCCGTTCACACCGCCCAACGCACTATCGGTATCAGCATCCGTGCCAGTGTCCGCAGTATCCTCCGCACCTTTCCCATCATCATAAGCCACCACAGCATGCAGCAAGCCATCATGACCATTCGTGACGGACACCTTCACAACATGCATAGTATCATCAAACGAATAAGACACATTCCCATCCGCTTTCCTATCAACGACTTCCCTGATAGAGAACGTATGCTCGCCAGGGGAAGAGAACGACACAGGAACGAACTTCACGAACCCATCATCATCATTCTGTGCCGTCTGCAACAGCTCATCCTTGCCATCAGTCGTCTCATGCAGCTCGAACGAGAAACGCCTATCACCAGGCTTCCCCGCAAGATCGCCAGACAGCATCTTGACCGCACCAAACCTCACACTGACAGGCGAAACAGCATAAGAATTCGAAAACTCAATCACGTCTACAGGCTGAGCGTCAGCATCATCAGTTGCGTTCGCCACATCATCGCCATGAGCGTCATCCTCAGTGACATCAGCAGACACATCCCTCTTAGTAATGACCGTATCAGCCTTCAACTGACCAGAACCATCATCGCTCACGCTTACACGCACATCAAACAACGAAGCATCATATGACCAACCAGCAAGCCCACTATCGACCTCGCCAACAGAGAACGAGAACACGCCAGCATGATCGAACGATAACGGAGCGAAAGGTACAGACCCGTCAGATGCGTTCTGCGCCGTCTGCAACACGCTACCATCAGAGCCAGACAACACGAAGGAGAACTCACCGTTATTCAACGCCTCACCCGTGTCACCCGTATCCACGACCTTCCGCACAGGCAATGACACGCTCACTGGCTTAGGCACATACGAGTTCACAAACCTCAAGTTATCCTGCGTATTACCATAAGCAGAAGCAACCAACTTACCCTTACCATCATCACGCACATCAACCGTAAACGACCTCACAGCATCATCATACGTGAGCGTGCTATCATCACCACGCACCTCACGCACCGAGTAAGAATGCTTACCCGCGCTATCGAAATGCAATGGCGTGAACGATATGACGCCAGCTGCGTCATTCTGAACTGTCTGCAACAGCTCGTTCTTGCCGCCAGTCGTCTCACGCAGCTCGAACGAGAACTCGTTCTTCTTGAGCGTCCTACTGCTACCACCACCAACATTCAATACCTTCAACGCGGTCACTGGCACGTCAGTCGGGGATGCAGAATAAGCATTCGCGAACTCTCTGCCAGAGTAAGTCGTGTTCGTATGCAGCTGCCCAAGCATATCAGCTGTAGAGGTAACCGTCACCTGACATTGGTGATCGTCATACGTGACACCACCCTGCTTGTCATTCCTCTCGACAATCGTGAACTTGCTCGTCCCCACTTGCCCAATGCTAATAGGACTAAACGCCACGTTCCCGCTACTATCATTCTGTGCCGTCTGCAGAAGATTCCCATTCGCATTACGCAGCTCGAACGTGAAATGCTTGCTACCAATCTCCGCACCGCTCAATCTCTTTGTCACAGAGAAGGAAACAGTAGCCGCTTTGATAACCCTATCAGTCATCGTCCTCTTCACGACAGAAACGCTGCCATCAGACGGTGCAACGAATGAAATGGGACTAGCGACAACATACCCATCAGGAGCACTCGTCTCCACAATCGTATACCGTGCCCCAGGAACCAGAATGCCATCCTTCTTATGTACGGAGGCTGCCGATGTCCAGGAATCGACCGCGTTCCCCGCATCATCACGCAGTTCGAGCTTTGCCCCAGCAAGCATAGTGCCATTATCGCTTACCTTGCTGACCTCAATCCCAAGCTTGTTCAGAAACACGCCAGCATCGACATGCTCCTTAGCATAATGGTACGATGTCATGTCCTTCAAGGCAGGCATGGTTATCGCGTCCGTCAGCATCGAATCCAGCCGCCCAGCGTTCGAATGCCCCGTAACGTCAGAATCGACTGTATCATCATTCATGCCGCCAGCGTCGGTCACGTCCTTAGTCGTGACGCTGTAATTCTTGAGAGCATCACCAGAGAACTTGACGAAGTAATCCCCTGCTGGTACGCCCTCGAACGCGTAACTACCGTCATTGGCAGTTACCGTCTCTAATGGCGAACCCAGGACTGAGTTCACGGTCTTCCCATCCTTATCGACGAGCGTTACCTTCAATCCGCCGAACACAGGTTCGCTTGCCTGTCGTGCTCCGTCCTTATTATCGTCCTTCCATGCTGTGCCAGTGATGCTGCGTGATGCAACATACGCGATATCACGGACTGTATTCTCGCCGTCAGTGAGTTCCTGAGCGTAATAGTCCGCTGGGGCGTTGCCTGTTGGCTGTATTGTGGTGGTGACGTACATCCTATCGTTCTTGTCTAGGATGTCCTTATGCATTGACCATGCGACAATCTTAGAGGGATCCACACCTGCTGGTATGGTGATCTTTCCCGTTGTCGGGTCGTATCCTGCTTTTGACCACCCGAGCGTCTCGGCATTCGTTATCTTCTTTAGCCCGTTCGTCCCGGCATATGTTCCAGTACGGTACTTCTCGTCAGTAGTGAAGTAAAAACTGACATCAGTCGCATCGGCTATCTTGCTCGTATCAAGCGTCATGCCGGTAACGGCATACGTTCCCTTGTATTCTGATAGGCTTCCCATTCCTTGCCATGGCATGCGTACGACGCCATACATGTCCGTGACCTGCCCATTGCCATAATTGCCTATCGTGTCAGTGAGCGTGTACTCGGTATTGACCTCGTTAATCTTCGGAAGTATAGAGTTCGTCAGGGATTGCTGTTTCAGTTTGGCAATACTAATGGTCGAGCGTGCGATATTTCCCCATCCAACACTCGGGACGCGTCTACTATTAGTACTCTGTATGGTCGCGGTGACCGTCTGCTGGTCGCCATTCTTCACGTCATTATCTATGTCTGTGGTGTCGCCGAGCATAACGGTGTAATGCACACGCTTGGTATCACTCCCATCTGCCTTGACGCCCGGAACGCTGAACGTGAGAGTACTGGTCCCATCAGCATTGTGCGTGAGCGTCGGCGTGATTTTCGTGCCTCCGGTGGTGGTTCCTGGATTTGGCGTATTCTCGGTATATGTGCCACCGTAAGTAAGGCTTCCGTCAAGGTATGATTGTCCTTTTGGCAATGTGATTGTATAATAGAGCGTCGTCTTGACATCCGTCATCACGTCCGCACTTGCCGTCAGAGTAGCGTCCACATAATAATCGGCGTATCGTTGCTCGTAATCAATGTCATAGATTGATTTAGATTTTCCCGTATTTGGAGCGTTCTGTTCAGTGCCTATGCCAATCTGTGCTTGTTCCCCGACAAGGAGCAGAGAATCGCCATCATTCCATCCACCAGAATGTGTGCCGAGCAGTTTGCCATTCGCGTCATACGTTTCAGGCTTATAGGTGCGGTGCCTATTCCATTGCGTCGTACCGTAATCGGTTGCACTCAGCGATGTCCCGTCTGGTAATGCTTTTGCCTTGGCAAGCTCCTGCTCGTCATATGTTTTCCACTCGTCAAGGGTTATATCATCTGTGTCACGCCCAGGAAATGCCGAGGCTGCGAGGTCACACCTGCGCCACACGCGAATATCATCGCATATAACCGCGACCGTGTTGACATTGCTTGCCCCATCAGGCGATGTCGGTAGCGTGTTGAACGCTAAATGGATGTTATCTATTAGACGTCCCAAGTATGTCCCTTGATTTGGGCAATACTCCTCCACAGCGACACCCACGCATGTCTTCCCAGCGGCTTGCAGCGTTGCCATTGACGAGTACGCCACTAGGTTATCAGCATCATACCCTGACGTCATCTCCTCGGACGACGACCACTTGCTGCCATCGGGCTTCGCAAGGTACCTAATGACTACGTACTTGTATACGTCAGTAGGATTTGCATCACCATATGCTCCCCACAGGCTATTGAAGGCTCTTCCCTCATAAGCCATTATTCCCAGGGCGCTAGTGTAGTCGGTGTCAATCTGATTGGTATCTGGCGTCAGCTTGTCTGGGTCGAACTTCACGACGTATCGCCGCACTACTGGCGCGTTGACAGAATCCAGAAGGCTATAATTTGCACCAGCGTACACGATAACTCGCGATCCGATTAGCGCAGAATCGCTGCCATTTCCGGCGTTACCAGTCCACCATAGACCATCAGTGCCATTTGCATCAGGATAATATCCTTTGCTGTAAAGGCAGACGGAATCAAACGCGCCTGGGCTCTTTATGTTTAGCGTAGTTGTTCTAGAGTCATCCGTCGTAATTACTTGGTTAGTATTATCCTGTACGTGCGGAAGCGTAGCGCCGCTCTCTGTTGTGGCACGCAGGTTCACGAGCTTGCCCGTAAGGCTGAAATCGCCATTGCTGCACGAGTTCTTGGTGAGTATATTAGTACCGTCCTTATTACTGTTAAATGGCTGCACGACGGAAATCATTCCCGCACAGAAGACGGCACGCTCCTTGATTCCATCAGCTGGGTTATAGAAATCCGTAGAAACGGACTGGTCATTACCACAAGAGGACCATGGGAAGTATGGTGCCTCGTACGTGCCGCTTGATACCTTGACGGTTCTTGTGCTGACCATGTCAATGATATACGAATCATCCAAGGCAACTGATACCACGTTCCCAGACTGCTGCCCGCTCCAGTTTGCATCACAATAAGTCGTTTTGCCACTCTCAGGGGGACCTTGACGTGTCTGATGTGAGCAGGGTGCGACGCTGCTGTTATAATACCAGTATGTTACTCCGCCGTTGTCATTTATCCAGTCACGCCCATCAGAGCGGATGGGACGAGCTCCGTTGTTATCCACAGTCCAGGCGAGGGGCGTGTAATCATCCGTCTCATCATGCCAATCGCTTATTGTCTTGCCATCATCACTGATCGTTCTGAAACGCGTCGACAGGACGACATCAAACGTGATGCCACCAACCGGCACTTCCACACCGCGCATCTGCTTGCCAGCAAGATTATTGCGAATCTCTACGTAAATGCCTGCTGTCGTACGTATACCTTGCACAGTACCAGCATTCTTGTTCGGTGCGGTATCCTTGCCTGTGGAAAAATCGAAATTTCCGCGTGCTACATCACCACCGCCCCAGTATGCGAGTCCGATGTTCAGTCGTGGTGCACTTGAGACGGTGAGGGTCTTGCCTGTGGTATGTGCGTACTCGTCTGTGGCGTTGTGGTCAGCAAATGCGTAGAATTGTGGAACGATTTTCTGTCCTTGGTGCATCTGGTTCACTTTGATGGAGAAGGTGATGTCCTTATTGCCGGGGATGACTGTGGGGACGGTATCTGTTGCGATAAGCCTTCGCCAGCAAGTGAGGACGACACAATCATGCCCGTTGATCTTCTCGATGCCGATGCTCTTTTCATATCCCTTGTCAGTAGATACCCATCCTAGCGATTCTTCGTCGAACCATGCCTGTTTCTTGCTCATGTCAAGCTGTACGCCGTTCGTATCGTACCCGGTGATGACGACTTTGTACCCGACATAACCGTTGGCGATATAAGCGTATGGGCTGTCCTGTTTGACGTCGAACACGGAGTGTATGTCGTAGCGCGCGGTATCGAATGACCGTATGATGTCGTTGTCTGGTGTGCTGTCATTGCCCGCTGTATCGTCGTTGTCCCATGGCGCGGTTCCGCTGCTGACATTGTCGACGCGTAGCATGGTGGCGTGAGCATAGTCGCCGTCTAGGTTATCAGCTATGGTCCCGCCGACTGGTCCTGCATTTGTGGTTGCGGCGTTTGCCATGGCGAGCGTAATCGTACTGATAGTGAGCAGGATGAGAATTATGATGGTTATAAGGGCGTTTTTCTTGTTGATTGTATTTGGTATGGGGTTGTAATGCTTGCGTGAGTGCTCGTGCTTGTGCTGTGTATGGTTCAGCATAGTTTGTTTGCCCCTCCTTGCCCCCACCGCACCATCCTCCAGCATGGTGTGTATGCGGGGGGGGGGTGGGGGATATGTGTATAGCATTGTCGCTATTGCCGTTCATCCTTCAACATGTATTAAGTTTATCAATTGACATTGAGCATTGGGTAGAAGACACCCTCTTCAAGCGTATGAAGTGCACAATCCGACGGTTTTCCGTTCGATTTGCCAACCAGTGCGTATTTCCGCTCGTTTTCTATTCGCTTCTGCCCGTTCCTGCCCGCTCTCGCTCGTTTCCGCTCATCGGATGGGCATACCGCTCCCTGTTCCGTCGCTCGATATGGGCAGGCGGGGAACGGATTCCGTATCACCGGTTCCCCGCTCCCCGCCTGTGTCGTCTATTTTTGACTTTCCCTGCCTGCTTCTTCCGTTTCGGCTTTCCTGCCTGCCCCTGTCTCTTTCCCTACTTCCCTGGTATGGTTATAGGATACTCTGCGGTTACGGTGATGTACTTCTCGTAGAACTCATTGAGGTCCCGATAAGCCCTGTCCTTCGCCTCGGTCCTCATATCGCCACCAGCTCCGAAACGCGAGACGCCTGTGATGAGGCTGGCTATCTCGGTGCCGCAGGCGGGAATTCCGCTCCTCTCCATGAACGCTCTGGATAGCAGGGCAAGCGTCTTCGCCCGGTCGATTCTGTCACCCGTCACGATTCGCTCGAACTCGGCGTCCATCTCAGCGGATAGCGTCTTGAGCCATGCGAGCTTGACGGACTCCTCGTCATCGCCATCCTTCCCCGACGGTGACGCGGTGGAGCATGTCCTGTTGAGGAACTTACGAATAAGCTCGCTCTTGTCACGCAGGGCAGTCGATGACCTTGCCTTACGCACGATGGTATCGATAAAGTCGGGGTCGTTCTTCCCGTTCGCCCGGTGTTCCTCGGCGCATTTGAGGATGTAGTCGACGTTGATGTCCGTCGATGCGACGAGCTCTGTGAGGAACACGATGTCGTTCCCGATTGGTTCCTTATCGGCTTCCGCCTGCTTCATCATATCCGCACGCAGATCGAGATAGCGTCCCCTGTAATCCTGGAGCGAGCGTTCCGTGAGCGGGTCGTCTGACGAGTAGCGGAACGCGGCGAACTCGTCGAACGCCCCGAGAACGTTGAGTGTCCGCATGACGGCGTTGAAGGTCGTGATGAAGTCCTTCTTCACCTGCTCACCCTCGAACCTGCCGCCGATGGGGTATTTGTTGACGATTTCGCTTGCGTTCTTGATGTAATCATCGAGATATTCCCGATACGGCTTTAGCAGGACCTTCCCGTTAGCCTTATCGTCGCCGAACAGGGAGAACGCCTCGTTAACGCGTTCTTCCGGTGTCTGGAACAGGATGATGTTCCCGTAGCTCTTGATTTCGTTCCATATACGGTTCGTCCTGCTGAATGTCTGGACAAGTCCGTGCATGCGGAGGGGCTTGTCGATGAACATGGTGTTGAGGATTCGGGAGTCGAATCCCGTGAGGAACATATTGACGACGATGAGCAGGTCGAGGCATTGGTCTTGCGGCATGAGCGAGCCGTTGCTTCCCTCTCCGCGCATTCTCTTCGAGATGTCCTTATAGTAATTGTCGAACCCCTCCCCGTCGAGCGAGTAGGTCGTGGCGAACATCTCGTTGTAGTCATCGAGTGCGGCTTGCAGGAAGTCACGGTCGCTGCTTGCGATGCATGACGAGTCAAGATCCTCGTCATCGATGAAGCCGTCCTCGTCGATGCCAGTGTTGGGTGCGTCGGAGTAGATGATTCCGATTTTGAGGTCTGGGTCGTTCGGTCCGCTTATCCTCTTGAGGGTCGTGTAGTATCTCTTGGCCATGGATATAGATTGGCATGCGAGCATGGCGTTGAATCCGTTGCGGTATGATGTGCCGTCGTCGCTTGCGAGACGTCGGTCACCCATGGTCTTCTGCTTGAAGTGGTCGAGGATGTATCGGCTGTTCTTCTCTATCCGCTCGGGGTTCTCAAGGGCGCTCGCCGTGTCGATGCCTCGGACTTTCTCATTGCTTCGCTTCGATTTCG
>Ga0256406_1001156_pt1 | contig 43831 bp, 51 predicted proteins | sample RumenRJG_03DNA_FD_185986 | JGI IMG/M metagenome (GOLD analysis project Ga0256406, IMG submission 185986) | Bovine rumen microbial communities from Lethbridge, Alberta, Canada - RJG_03 | ecosystem: Host-associated > Mammals > Digestive system > Stomach > Rumen | place: Canada: Alberta | collected... | reverse complement strand
AATATTGAGTTGAGCCATTGGTTTTCCTTTCGGTACTATGTTGAATGTCGCGATTCTCATTATACCTGAGGGCTGAGCCATTGGCTCTTTTGAATTATTGAATTTACACCATTATACGGACTCTATCCTTATAATATGGATAATCATACAAAAGCACAGAGAAGAAAAAATATGCAGCATATCCATTCAAAAGATACAAGCATAGAAATACGGCTTAGAAAAGCTTTATGGGCTAAAGGATATAGATACAGAAAGAATTGGAAGAAGCTTCCTGGTAAGCCTGATATTGCAATTATAAAATATAAAGTTGCTATATTTTGTGACGGAGAATTCTTTCATGGAAAATACTGGGAGGTTCTAAAACCAAAACTCGAAAAATCTAATAATGCTGAATACTGGGTGCCAAAGATTAGAAAAAATATTGAAAGAGATGATAAGATAGATAAAGAACTTCAGTATTTGGGCTGGACTGTAATTAGATTTTGGGGTAAAGACATTAATAAAAAAGTTGGATGAATGTTTGAAGGTAGTTGAAGAGACAATACAGGCAATACAGTTAAATGAATAGGCTATTATTATATTAATAAGAGACGGTGATTAATTCATGTCAGAATTAGTGGTGCACGGGGAAACAGTAAAGACGGTTTTTGATCTGATTGGAACCCTTGAGAATGATATTACAAAAAGCATAGCATGGGCACTTGTGAAATGCCCACAATTGTTGGATGCTGTAGCATTTTCTCTTACAGGCTGCCATGCTGATACAGATAATACTGTTATCAGATATCAGGTTAGTGAAGACGACAAAGGAATAACAGATTTAGAAATTGAAGATTACAGAAATTTCTTTATTATTATTGAGGCTAAGCGTGGATGGGAATTGCCAGGCTACGATCAGCTTCATATGTATTCAGAAAAGGAGAGCTTTAAGAGAAGTCCTGTAAGGAATAAGATGATTGTTTCTATGTCTGAATGTTCTGACGAATATGCTAAGAATAATCTTCCTGTTATTCCGGGAACTATTGTAAAACAATTGTCTTGGAAGAGTATTTGTAACCTTGTAGAAAAGGTAAGACCAAATTCGGCAAACAAAGAAAAGTATGTGTTGGATGATATAGAGAGGTATATCAAACGTATTATGACTACGCAGAATAAAGATTCAAATAGAGTATATGTTGTGTCTTTGGGATTAAAAAAAGCCGAAATAACGACGGTGGACGGCGAAAAGATAGAGGGGGATATAACGTATTTAGATATTGTAAAAAAGTACAATAGATATTGTTGCCCTGTTGGCGGAAAGGGAGGCTGGCCAAAGGAACCGCCGAATTATATAGCTTTCAGATATAATGGAAAACTGCAGTCTATCCACCATATTGAAGGTTATGATGTTTCTGATGAATTATATAAATATGTTCCAGAACTTCCCCATAAGAAGTCAAGTGAAACGCACTTTATTTTTACTCTTGGTCCAGCGATAATTCCTCAAAAAGACGTAAAGACTGGAAAGAGCATAGTAAGGAGTAATAGAGTATGGGTGGATATTGACACTCTTTTGACTTCAGATACTATTTCGCAAGCGCTGGAAATAACTAAGAGCAGGGAATAATAATTGTTTATTATAGAGAGACACATATATGGCAGACATATTAGATACATATAATGATCAGATCTATGCGAATATTACAAATAAGTGTAACTGCCGGTGCACATTCTGTATCCGTTTTCTAAGTAACGGTCTTGGCGATGCTGAGACGCTATGGCACAAGGTAAATCCGACACTTGATGAAGTCAAGGCAACTATGGATAAGTTCGACTTCTCCGGTTATAAGTGGCTGGTTTTCTGCGGATATGGGGAGCCGACCTGCGAGCTCGGGGTTCTTCTTGAAGCTGCCCGATATGCCAAGGAGAAATACCACCTGAAGATCCACCTGAACACCAATGGCCTTGGCAGCCTTGAGAACGGACATGATATTGTTCCTGAGCTTTCCGAGGTACTGGATGCCGTTTCCATCAGTCTTAATGCGCCGAATGCGGAGTTATATAATAATGTCACAAGGCCGACTCTTCCAGGTGCTTTTGAAGCTATGCTTTCCTTTACGGAAGAATGTGGCAAATCGATTCCTGATGTGCAGATGACTATCGTCGATGTGCTTCCGCTGGAACAACAGGAACAATGCAGAAAGCTTGCGCAGAAACTTGGCGTGCGGCTTCGTATTAGGCATTACAGCTGAAAGGTTATTCGGATGAATACAGAAAATTATTCAAAAATACTTGTTGAGGACATACACTCTACGATAGTTGCTACGGTTGGAGAAGATGGCCGCCCGGTTACCAGGGCGATTGATATGATGCTTTGGGACAAAGATGGCGTTTATTTTCTGACAGCGAAAGGAAAGGCTTTTTATGCACAGCTGATGGAGCAGAAGTTTATTGCATTATCAGCTGTTAAAGATAAAAAGGCAATTTCCCTGCGCGGAACAGTACAAAATATTGGGAATAATAAGCTTGACGAAATTTTTGAGAAGAATGCATATATGCAGAAGATCTACCCTGGAGACACCAGGTCTGCGCTGGAGGTTTTTCAGCTTTGCGATGCTGAAGGAGATTATTTTGACATCAGTGATCCGGAGCATGTTTTCCGTGACAGAATTGTGATTGCAAAGGCTGTCGAACAGAAAAAGACATACGGAGGATATTATATTACCGATGCTTGCACTGGCTGCGGAATATGTAAGGAAGCCTGCCCGCAGAAATGCATTAACATTTCTGCTGTCCCTGCAGTCATAAATCAGAACCACTGCCTGCATTGCGGACAATGTTTTTCAGTCTGTCCTGAAAATGCGGTTATGAATAGATGACCAATTTCATATAAGAGGTTTTATGTTTTTTAAGAAGAAAACAAACAAAACTACAATTGACACGGCAAACAAGGAAGCCGTTCTGAAGTGCTCAATCTGCAACGGCGAACAGGTGGCTGGATTCCGTGACAAAACAACCGGTAAATTTGAAGAGGTAATGCTGATTCAGAATGATGTAGATCTTGGAACATTCAAACGGCAATATGGTGTGACGGAGATCAAAAAGGTATATTAATAGTTATGACATACTAATATATGCGTTTATTAAAATGATTTTTTCTGACGATTACCCCTATTCAGCATATTCCGTTTTTTCCTAGAAGATTATCATGCTGCATATTATTATTCTCTTATCAGAAATGTAATGGCATTATTTTTGTTGTGGTCATTAGGAAGGGGTAGGACATATGAAAATTCTTTCGACGAGCCATGTTGGTTTCATTGTTAAAGACCTTGATACAATAATTGATTTTTATCATGGGGTTCTGGGACTTAAGCTTTTGAGTGGTCCAAGTGAGGAATTTCATGATATCAAAGAAGGCATCGCCATGGGTATCGCGGGAAATCCTAAGACCCACTGCCACAGGGAGGCTTTTATGGAGACCCCTGATGGGGTGATGCTAGAGTTTATTGAGATTACCGATCCTGTGCCGGTGGATATTCCTAAAACTGCAGCTTGTGCCGGAAGGCTTCACCTTTGCCTTTATGTTGATGAAATAGCTTCATGGGTAGACGAGCTTGAAAAACATGATGTTCATCCATTTTTGGAGCCACAGGTAGCTGAATTAGGAGATGGCACTATATGTAAGTGGGTGTATTTCCGGGATCCGGAAGGCATGTTGTTTGAACTTCAGGAGAAATCATAAGAAGGAGGATTTATTATGGGAATAATGACAATCGATCTTTCAGGCCAGACGGCAGTCGTATTTGGAGCTAGTCGCGGAATAGGAGAGGCTGTAGCGAAAATGCTGGCTGAGGCGGGAGCCAGGGTTTATGTTTCTAGCCGTTCAGAGAAGAACTGTATTAAAGTTATGGAGGAAATAGTTGATGCAGGTTATGAGTCAGTAGCTATTTCATGCGATGTAAGTGATATCAAGCAGGTGGACGCCGTTCTTGCCAGGGCAGAAGAGGAGACAGGCCGCTTAGATATTGTAATAAATAATGCAGGCATTGACTGTGTGACACCATTTCTTGAATGTTCACAGGAAGAAATGATGAGGGTTGTAATGACCAATGAAATCGGGGTCAACAATGGACTGCAGTGCGCCGTAAACCGTATGAAGAAGTACGGACATGGAAAAGTTGTAAGTACGTCGTCTTTTGCAGGAAGGCGTGATCTCCCGCATGGGCTTGGCTTCGGACATTATGGAATGTGCAAGGCGGCAGTGAACTATATCACGCAGTCTGCAGCGTTTGGCGGCGCAGATTATAATATCAATGTCAATGCCGTAGCTCCTGGAATTGTGCTTACGAAAATGTGGGAGGACATTCTTGACACTGCAGAAAAAGAAGGACATAATAGGGATGAGGCATGGAAGGATTATTTAAAGACATATATTCCCCTCGCCCGTGGAGCACAGACCAGTGAAGACATAGCATATACGATGCTTTTTCTCTGTTCAAAATATGCTGATCAGATTACAGGACAGATTATATATGTTGATGGTGGTGCGAGCGTAGCTTAACTTAACATAACAATAGTTTTATTAATAGGCAATGGAGTCTTAAAAGGATTCTATTGTCTTTTTTTGTACATGAAAGAGAATCATATGTATCATACAAAGAAATATGACCTGCTTTGTGAAAATGGACTGTTATCTTTTCAACCATATCTTGAACGGAATAATAGTACATACAGAGAATTATTTCCCAATACGGCAGCGCTTGCCGGAATCATCAGCGAGGTGTATGAGGTTGATGACTTCGATGACAGAAAGAATATTGCACTCCCTGATATATGTGCTGATATCATGACGTTTTATACTGATAATGAGTGTTACAATTACTTTATGGGAGGGGCGGCAACAATCCAGAAAATGAATGAACTTTCTTTCATGCCTATGGTTAAGACGATTTTCGGCGTCCGTTTAAGGACGGGTGCGCTAGGAAATCTTTTTAGATTTGGGCTAAAAGATATCGGAAACTGCCAGATTCCTATGAGGGATACATTTTACGACGGAAGAGTCCTTGAAGAAAAAATGGCTGAAGCTTCTACATTTGAAGAACGCTGGGATACCATAGCACAGTATTTTATAGACCAAATGAGAAAAAATATTTATGATAAAAATATTCTTATTAACTATGTCGTAAAGAGAATTAAGGAATCAAATGGAAATATAAAAATACAGGATCTTGCTGCTGATACCGGTTATTCTGACAGGTATTTACGGAGGGTGGTTAAGACCAGCCTTGGCGTATCGATGAAACAGTTTGAAGAAGTTACGAAATTTCAATGGATGTGTAACTATCATCAGAACAAGCATGGACAAGTAGAGCTGTCTGATCTGGCAATTCAGGCAGGATATTACGACCAGTCTCATATGAATCTGTGCTGCAAGAGACTTACGGGAGAACTTCCAACTGAAATTTTTGGTCTATATTCAGCATAATAAAATTATTCCATTAATAATGATATTACAGGAGCTTCGGGCTCCTGTTTTTTGTGTGGAATTATATGAAAGTTTTTCTGATTAGAATGCGAAGGCGAACTTTGAAATAAATGCATTTATTAAGTATTCATGTTCCGGTATTTCCTAGAGCAAAGAAAAAAATACTGATAAACTTTCCGCATAACAGAGATATCTCAATCATTACTGTTTTTATTTAGGAGGCAAAGTCATGTTAAAGAAAGATAAGAGCGAAGCACTTACAAGTGAATTCAATAAATATTATCCAGGCGGCCATTCGAATCTTAGGATTCCAATGGATGTAACTGATCACAGGCTTTTTATCGCAAGGTCTGAGGGCACTCATCTTTACGATGTGGATGGCAATGAATACATAGAATATAACGGTTCAATGGGACCGAATATCTTAGGACATAGGAATCCTGCATTCGTAGGAAAGATCGTTGAATACATCGAGCACAACGGAACGGCAATCGGTTCAAACCTTTTATTCTCTCCTATGGATGTTGAGGTTGCAAAGAGGCTTTCTGAACTTGTGCCATGTGTAGAGGAGGTAAAGTTTACTGTTACTGGTTCGGAAGCTGTACAGGCGGCTTTCCGTATTATGCGTGCTTATACAGGCAAAAATGTTATTGTAAGATTCCAAGGAAATTATGCAGGTTGGGGAGATAATGTGCTCGGCGGCAGGATCAATTCAGATCCATCAGCAGAAGTCCCATATACAGATTTCACGACTCACGGTGGCCCGGAGCAGGATCCGTACTATACTGAAGGCCGTTCTCCTCTTGCATGCCGTGACACCATCATGATTCGATGGAATGATTTCGATATGCTTGAAGAGACATTTGACAAATATCATGACATCATAGCAGGAATTCATTTTGAGGGCATCGTATGGAACCATGAAGGTCTTTATCCAAAGCCGGGATTTGTTGAAAAGATTCGTGAACTCTGTGATAAATATAACATAGTAATGTGCATGGATGAAGTAATCACAGGTTTCCGTGTAAGCATTGGCGGAGCACAGAAGGTGCTCGGAATTACGCCTGATCTATGTACAATGGGCAAGGCGATGTCAAATGGCATACCTGTCTCATGTGTCGGTGGAAAAAAGAAGATAATGGACTGCATCAGAGGAAACCATGTCCTTGTTCCAGGTACATATCCGGGATATGGTCTTGGAATGGCTGCAGTTTTAGCCACGCTTGACGAACTTACAAAGGACGACTGCGCAGTATATGGAAGGGTATTTAAACTTCAGGAGAAACTAATGGATGGGCTTGTTGCTATTTCGAATAAGTATGACATTCCTCTTACCATCACTGAGGCTAATGGCGTATTTGATACAATTTTCGGCATCCCTGGCGGCAGGAGAAGGCTTTATACTGAGGATGAGCTCGAGGGCTTTGACAAAAATATAGTAAACAACTTCCAGCGTTATATGCAGCAGAACGGCGTATTCCTTATGTTCGGCGGAAGGTGGTATCTGAATGCCTCCCATACAGAAGAGGACATTGACAAGACGCTTGAGGCAGCTGAAAAGTCTATGGCTGCCCTTAAGAAGAATGATTATAAATTCGTAGAATCATAAATTATTCCCTGATACCCTTTATTCTTACTAGTTACGAAAGGAGGCATATCATGTCACTTGGGCTTATAAGCGTACTGCTGATATTATTCGTAGTAATCGGGGCCATCGCTACCAAGAGGGTGGAAATCTGCCTGTTCCTTGCCTCATTTATCGGGATTATCATACTGTACCCTACGCATCCCCTGACACAGATGAGTTCGATATTTCAGGAAGCTCTGATAAATAATGCATGGGTAATGCTGATTGTCGGACTGTTCGGCTGCTTTATCTCACTGCTCCAGTCATCGAATGGCCATCTCGGATTCTCAAAGATAGTAGACAAGGTCTGCAACACTGAAAAGAAGACGATGGTTGCGACATTTATCATGGGCATTGTAATATTCATAGAGGAGCTTCTGAATGCGATGACGATCGGTGCCTGCATGAAGAATCATTATGATAAGCAGAAGATTCCCAGGGAATCCCTTGCATACATGCTTGATGCGACAGGAGGCCCGATATGCGTCATGGTCCCGATCTCCGGCTGGGGCGTATGCCTTACGAGCATTTTCGTAAAAGAGAAGGCATTCCAGGATCTGGGGACTAATCCAGTAAAGTCATATCTTATGGCTTCCCCGATGAGTTTTTACTCACTTATTACCCTTGTCATATGTTTCCTTTTCTGTATTGGCGTGATGCCGAAGCTTGGAGCTATGAAGAAGGCTTATGAGCGAGTAGAGAAGACGGGCATGGTTTACAGCGAGAAGAGCCGCCGTTATAATCAGCAGGTTGATGATAATGTGCAGGATGGAAAGATTGTTGATTTCCTTGTTCCTATCGGTGTTTTAATTGCGCTTACGCTTATCACTGGGGATCTCATGACAGGAGTCATCACGGCTACTATCACATGCGCTGTCATGTATATTCCCAGAAAGATAGTTACGGCAGAGGAATTGTTCCCGATTATGCTAAAGGGCTTTTACGATATGCTTCCTGTCGATGCCGTGCTGCTCCTTACATATGCACTTCAGATTGTGACTGACAAGATGGGCATGACGGAATATATTATTAATGCCGTTCGTCCTTACATGTTCGCACAGGTTTTCCCTGTTATCATCTTCCTCCTTGTAGCGACCCTTTGCTTCTGCACTGCATCCCTTGTTGGTGTTTGTGCTATAGTAGTACCGATAGCACTTCCTCTTGGTGCGCTGCTTGGATGCTATACCCCGCTCGTCATGGCGGCGGTCATGTCAGGAGCTGGATTTGGTTCCCATGCATGCTTTTATGCAGATGCGACGCTCGTATCTTCAAGAGTGGCAGGAATTGATAATCTGGAGCATGCAGTTTCACAGCTGCCGTATGTGCTGATAGGAGGCGGATTAAGTATAGTTGCCTTCCTGGCCGCCGGGGTCATAATGGCATAGAAGGGAGAGGGTATTTATGGAAAAAGATAAGAGATATGCGGTTACGATAACCCGCCAGTTCGGAAGTATGGGACGTCCCATTGCGAAGAAGATGGCAGAGATCCTCGGCGTATCCTATTATGACAGGGATATAGTTGACCAGGCTGCAGAAAAGCTTCAGCTTCCGGCATCCGATGTGGATGAGAATGAAGAGAAGGCTGTTGCCCTCCGGACTAACATTTATTCGAGGATGGCCTACCCTCTGGGAAGGCAGAATACCACTGCAAAGCAGGACAAGATCTTCGAAGCACAGAAGAACATCATCCAGTTCCTTGCAGAAAAGGAGTCATGCATAATTGTCGGAAGGTGTGCTGATTTCGCACTCGAGGACATGCCAAATGTCATAAGGATTTTCATCTATGCTGATTACAAATGCAGGCTTAAGCACTGCGTGGAGGATCTACACCTAAGCGAGAACGATGGGAAGCTGATGATCCGCGAAGTCGATGAAGCCAGGAAGGCATACCACATCAATTATGCAGGATATGCCCCGGGAGACATTGACCACACCGACATTCTTATAAACAGCAGCCTTCTTGGAATTGACAAGACGGCAGAATATCTTGCAGAGGCTGTGAAAATGAAATTTTAGGAAATAAAAGAAGGATTCTGTTGTTATTATTGACCGCCGGGAGGCGGTCTTTATTTGTTAATGCCAGAATATGATATTTACTATCGTATCTGATATTATTCTCATAACGTTAATTTTGTCAGCTGTGCTATGTCGTTAAGCGACCTCGACCTTTCACAGAGAGCATACAACTGCCTGATGCGAGCCGGAATAAAGACCTGTGAAGATCTCTGCAAATATTCAGAGGAAGACCTGATGAAAATACGAACTCTTGGGAAGAAGTCAGCTGATGAGATCATTGCAAAGATGAGGGCTAAGGGACTGAAACTGAGGGAAGATGTCTTATGAAAAAATCAAAGAAACCAGGGATTATTTTCACAATCATATTAATCTGTATAGGCGTGCTCATTGTTCTGTACTGTCAGTGGGATGAAGAGAATCAAAAGTATTATGTCTGATTCAAGTGAGACACGCCTTGGTTCATCGGATTCGGATCCAAGCAGCTACAGGTCGGATTCGAATTCGTATACCAGGTCGGACAATGATTATTATGATGTCCACAGCTACAGTGATGCTGACTCCTTTGCCGAAGACCATTACGAGGACTTCATGGAAGACGAAGATTATGATGACGAGGATGAGGCATACGACGAAGCTGCGAATTATTGGGATGCAAATAACTGATTAATTGACCATTCTTTACAGATAAATTTTTACGCCTTATAATATTAATGCCTGAGGGCAAACAATCTATTTGTAATCCATGCTGGAATAGGAGAATCTGGTGGCGGAAATTATTGACAATGACTTTCTTCAGAATGTCGGAAGCATTTTAGAGCAGGCGAAAAAGCATGCTCAGACGGCAATCAATTTGACAATGGTATATGCCTATTTTGAAATAGGCAAAGCTATTGTTGAGGAGGAAATGCAGGGGAAAGATCGAGCTGATTATGGGAAAAGGGTAATCAAAACACTGTCCGATTATTTAACGGATAAATATGGAAAGGGCTATTCTGTAGGCAATCTCAAGAATATCCGTCAGTTTTATTCTGTATACTCAAAGGATCAAATTGGCGAAACAGTGTTTAGCCAATCTTCAAATCTTCCAGTAACCAGCACAGGACGCAGATTTTACCTCAGTTGGTCGCATTATTTAAAGCTGATGCGGATAGAGGACGTGGATGCACGTCATTTCTATGAAATTGAGGCAGCAAGAAATGGATGGAGCCTTTCGGAACTCAAACGGCAATGTGACAGTTCTTTGTACGAACGGCTTTTATTAAGTACTGATAAAGACAAGGTTAAGGAACTCGCAAAAAAGGGACAGATTATTGAAAAACCATCTGACCTGGTAAAGGATCCATATGTTTTGGAATTTCTTGGCCTTCAGGAGCAGCCTGAGTATTCAGAATCAGAATTGGAGACTAAAATCATTAACCATATGCAGGAGTTCCTTCTGGAGCTCGGCAAGGGATTTACATTTGTGGGCAGGCAGAAACGCTTTACTTTTAGTGAAAATCATTATTTTGTTGATCTTGTATTCTATAATCGTTTACTCAGATGCTTTGTCCTTATTGATTTGAAATGCAGAGAGCTTAGGCATGAAGATTTGGGTCAGATGCAGATGTATGTGAATTATTATGATCGCTACGAAAAGACTGAAGATGAAAATCCGACGGTCGGAATTCTTCTTTGTAGCGACAAGGACGACAGCATGGTCGAGCTGACACTTCCTGAAAATTCAAATATTTATGCATCAAAATATGCCCTTTATCTACCAGATAAAAAGCTGTTGCAGGAGAAACTTAGGGAATGGTCCTCAGACGAGACTAATTAATAAAATATTATCCGGTCGCTCATCTGGCGGCCTTTTTTATTCGATCTGTCTCAGGTGCCTGCATATTCAGGAAAGTCCTTCCACGGTGATACATTATATCGTGTGACGCTGATTTTTGAGGGACCGTTGCAAGCGGTGTGCTAATAGACACAGTGAACAGCACTCCTTAAGGGTTTCAGCTTTCGAAAGAGGGATGCGAACAACTGATTATAAAAGGAAAAGTTATGGATATTAAAGCCATAAATGCAGATTTTTCAATATGCAAGGTGGAGGACTAAGATCCCACTTACGATGATCTTAAGAAGCTAGGGTGGTATTATTACGCGGCAGCCTTGATGGCAGCGGATTTATTTTATTCTGATAATATCTTTATACTACGAGTATAAGGACAAAATCCATTTGGCATATTAGAATTGTATAAAAGCGGAGGACAAGATATTAGAGGTGCGGATATGAGCTTTTGGGTGGCATTTTATTATAAGGTGAAAATTGCAAAACATTACCAGGAGCAGGTCGGGTATCTCTTTAACGGAGAGTACGACAAAATCACTAACGAAGATATCAAGGATTTTGCCGAATGGTATGAGTTAGGGAAGGATGGCGGAGTCCCGCCGATAAAGAAATGGATGCCGGGCTGGTACGGATCATCAGAAATTGGCGAGGGATAAGATACTGCTTCATATGAAGATGGGGTACTTACTGCGAGCCTTGATTACAATGACCGGGGTGTCTACAAAATGATAGGAGAGGAGTTTTGGTTATTATTAAATGACATCAGCGAGGAGTTTATCGAGATGAGGGACTGGGATGAGCTGATCGAGGAAGAGTACTATACTGGGAAATGTGACACGCCAATTATCATACAATATCATCGTAAGGCAGCCTTATGGCAGGACGGATAATACGACTCGGAGGATATAAAAGATGTACAAGGACAGGCTGACATTCATCAGCAAGAAAATTTCATATGCGCTACGGCATCATCCGGAAGAATACGGGCTGAAGCCAGACAGCGTGGGCTCGGTACCGCTTGATTCACTGATCAAGGCGTTAAATACGCACGTTGGTGACAGGCACCAACGTGGTATATAGTGGCGGATTTCGGCGGCAAGGTAGTCGGAGCGGTCTGGACGAGGATCATGAACGATTATGGTCATGTGGATGATGAAACACCATCCTTTGCCATTTCGCTTTACAAAGAATATCGCGGTCAGGGCATCGGCTCACAGCTTATGGTGAAGATGCTCGAACTGCTGAAATGGCAGGGATATGAGCGAGCGTCCCTTGCAGTACAGAAAGCAAACTACGCCGTGAAGATGTATAAGAATGTCGGATTCAAGACCGTGGATGAAAATGCCGAAGAATTTATCATGGTGTGTGAATTATTAAATCAGAATCTGTGCAAAACATGGCACCGCAGTAGACTGGTTTAAAATCTTGGTGACAGGCACCGTTATTGGAAGGAAAGCGCAGCCTTAATCTCGGAAGGTCTCACGTCCACTGGCTGACAGGCACAGCGTCTACGGTCATGACCGGATGCGTGGAAGGAATACTTGGAATGAGACCTGATATGCACGGACTTTTGATTTCACCATCCATTCCGGGTGACTGGGACGGACTTACGATCGATAAGAAATTCAGGGGCAGACATCTTCATATAGTGATTGAAAATCCTGATCATAAGGAGAGCGGCTGCAGAGAATGTTATCTGAACGGGAAGAAACTTAACACGCCCTATCTCAAGGAGAGCGAGCTTCTCGATGAAAATGAAGTGAGATATATCATGTGATTACAGGGGCGTTGTAGAAAGATGTTGATGGCATCAGTTACGGAAATCCCGCAAAAGATCGTAGAACACGGCAGGAGGAACGAGGCGGGCACAAGTTAGAAGATAATCGGGCAGTACCGGGCATTATGCGGCGGTGTGTGCCCGATTTTTTTGTGCCTTACTACGGGTGAACTACTGAAGAGGGGAGGAAGAAGAGGAGGTGTGGCTGTTTCAAAGTCGGAGATGCTGTCTTATTGATAGGAAGATTTATCGTTATGAGACACCAATAGATGGAAATTTAACGGGCTACTTCCATATGGAAGCAGCGATGAGCGGAAGCTGTCAGATACATCCATAACTTTACAGAGGTTCCTTGATATGGCTGATTTCGAAATCGTTCCGAAGCAGATCACGGTCCGTCTTGACAGGACGCTGACGGTAGAGACTCTCGAAGGAACGGCAGTCAGGCTGTTGGTTCCTGTCTACATGCAACAACGGGGCTGTCTGAAATCGCCACGACAGATTGCCGAAGGTGAGTCGGGAGAGCCTGAATCACGGCAACAACGATGCCGGGGACGGAGAGCACTGCAGATGGTGCGGCAGGCCGGTCACCAGCACGCAGGGCAGGCGAAAAAAGATGTACTGCGGTGGCGATTGCCGGAAGAAGTGGTGATCGAAGCACAGGGCGGAACTAAAAGGGAAACCGTACTGACAGATATTTCAGCATTTTTCTGTTGACAAAGACCCCAATCTGCTTTAAGGTTAAGACAGTAACAGAGGGTGTATCTCAACCCATAAGTGAGAAATTTATGAGCGAGTTTCTCTTGACTCTTAACAAGAAATTTACGAGTGAGTGTTTCGCCACTCATAAGTGCGAGCTTAACAAGGGCAAGTGTGATGCTTGCCCTTTGTTTTATGCTATGGAGGATTGCTATATGGCAAAGAAAGAAGATATCCGCTTTTATGAGATTAATCCGAAATACATTGATTATCTCCTGCCCTATGCACCCCATATGTATGCAAATAAGCAACCTGGTCAAAACAATGAGCGTAAATATATCGGCGTAGTCCTACGTATAAATGATATGGATTATTTTGCACCGCTCTCATCTGCCAAGAAAAAACATAAATACATCGAGGAAGGACTTGATTTCATCAAGGTAAAGAATTACGCCGTCATAAACCTGAATAATATGTTTCCCGTACCCACATCGGTATGCACTCCTGTTGATTTTTCCAAGGAGCGGAATACCAAATACCGGGATCTTCTCCGTGCTGAGTATAGATTTATCAAAATGATAGAAGAGAAGATCTGGAAAAACGCCCGTTTGCTGTACAATCATAAGATAAAGAACGGAACAGACACCCCACTTGCCAAAAGATGCAATGATTTTCTTCTACTTGAGCAGAAGTGCAAAGAATACAAGAGCGAGTAGACCATCACTTGTCCGGCAATAAATAATCCTACCAGAACATAGCCATCCATTAAATATTAAAACAATATCAATTTGTCATCTTCAATTCGGAATGTACCAACGTTTTCCATGTATATCTGGTGACAGGCACCAACGTGTAAGATATTGAATACCAGATATGGCGCCGTGATCATGGATCCTCCTTTCCATGCTCATGGTTTCACCGGATCGCTTGCGATCATTTTCAATCAGGGTGTGAAGGAAAACGGCGGTATATTCTCCCAGACTCAGGGCTGGCTGATTCTTGCCGAGGCTCTAAAGGGACACGGCGACAGAGCTTTTACTTATTTCATGGAGAATGCACCGAGTGCCCAGAATGAGGATGCTGACAGAAGAGGCATAGAGCCGTATGCTTACGGTCAGTTTACTGAAGGGAAGCGCAGCCTTAATCTCGGAAGGTCTCACGTCCACTGGCTGACAGGCACAGCGTCTACGGTCATGACCGGATGCGTGGAAGGAATACTTGGAATGAGACCTGATATGCACGGACTTTTGATTTCACCATCCATTCCGGGTGACTGGGACGGACTTACGATCGATAAGAAATTCAGGGGCAGACATCTTCATATAGTGATTGAAAATCCTGATCATAAGGAGAGCGGCTGCAGAGAATGTTATCTGAACGGGAAGAAACTTAACACGCCCTATCTCAAGGAGAGCGAGCTTCTCGATGAAAATGAAGTGAGATATATCATGTGATTACAGGGGCGTTGTAGAAAGATGTTGATGGCATCAGTTACGGAAATCCTGCAAAAGATCGCAGAACACGGCAGGAGGAACGAGGCGGGCACAAGTTAGAAGATGATCGGGCAGTACCGGGCATTATGCGGCGGTGTGTGCCCGATTTTTTTGTGCCTTACTACGGGTGAAATACTGAAGAGGGGATGTAAAAGAGGAGGTGTTGCTGTTTCAAAGTCGGAGATGCTGTCTTATTGATAGGAAGATTTATCATTATGAGACACCAATAGATGGAAAGTTAATGGGCTGCTTCCATATGGAAGCAGCGATGAGCGGAAGTTGTCAGATACATCCCAGTCTGGACAGTGAGTGTAAGACCGACTGTATAAAAGATTTTGAGCAGCGTTGTCAGGTTTGGAGAAGATTTTCCTGATTGGCTGTATGCCGCTACTCCTTTATAATCAGGTTGAATTTAGACTGAAAATAGGGTATAATCAGCCTAAAATCAGATTGGAGGAATAGAAGAAATGAGTGATGGCACATATTTGGACACCTATTTACTTCAGCAAGATATGAGAGTAAGAATGCCTAAAGCAATTCTTTCAAATATGGCTGTTGAAAAGGGTACAACCAAATTTGATATATACATGAGTCCTGATCATGAATCATTGGTTCTCCGTGTCCATAAGGAAGGAGATGGAGGTGCAAAAGGTGAGTAAAGAAATAACAGCAGTATCGTTGTTCTCTGGGGCAGGCGGAATGGATGTTGGCTTTGAAAAAGCGGGTGTCAAAGTTGTGTTTGCCAATGAGCTTATGAAAGATGCTGCGGATACATATAAAGCAAATCATCCGGGTGGGGTGATGATAAATGATGATATAAACAATGTAATTGACAGCTTGACAGAATATAAAGGGGTTGATCTTGTGTTTGGAGGACCTCCGTGTCAAGGGTTTTCAGTAGCTGGGAAAATGGATCCTGATGACGAACGCAGCAAACTGATTTTTACATTTCTTGATGTTGTTGAACGTGTACAGCCTAAAGCGTTTGTTATGGAGAATGTGAAGGCATTGGGTGTGCTGGAAAAATGGGGAGCTGTTCGAAGCAAATACCTAACAAGGGCAAATACATTGGGATATGCGTGTTTCCCTTATATTCTTAATGCTACAGAATATGGAGTTTCGCAGAAACGAGAAAGAGTATTCTTTATTGGAATTAAAGGAGATCCTTTTTTCCAAGTTCGCATTGGTGAATTGATTGAACAACAGAAAAATAAAGCCCCTGTAATCCGTGTCCTGTTAAAATCTCTTGGGAAAGCAGGAACAGATGATAATCCAGACACATGCACAGCAAAGATTACATTTGCTACGCATCCTATAATGAGAAAATCGCCTTATGCGGGAATGTATTTCAATGGACAGGGGCGTCCAATCGATGTGGATGGATATGCCAATACGCTTCCGGCTTCAATGGGTGGAAATAAAACACCATTTGTTGATGAAGAATACTTATACGGAGATGCAACCAGCGATTGGGTGGTTGATTATCATAAGGGGCTTATGGATGGCACAATCATCCCGGAATTTAAGGAAGCTCCTGAGAGGTTAAGACGGATTACCATAAAAGAGGCAGCAAGGATTCAGACATTTCCAGAAGATTATGTTTTTTGCGGAAACAAGGGGATGGTGTATACACAGATTGGAAATGCCGTTCCTTGCAAACTTGCGGAAGCGGTTGCGAAAGCTGTAGTGGCGTACCTTGAAGAGAAGGCAGAGGCGGTCTGACAGGAAATGCAGATTGAAATTAATGATGACTTTGATTTGGCAAAAATAGTTGCAAGCGGTCAATGTTTTAGAGCTGGCTTGGTGAATAACGGAACATATCGTTTTATTACCGGGAATAATGTGCTTTACATACAAGAGACGGAGAGAGGATTATTTTCCGTCTCTTGTGACTGTGATGAATGGCATAGTGTATGGATAAAATACTTTGACTTGGATAGGAATTACAGAACGATTTTTGAAGAAGAACATGGCAAGCATCCCTTTGTAGATAGGACAATGGATGCAGGACGTGGACTAAGAATTTTACGGCAGGATCCATGGGAAATTTTAGTTTCCACGATTATTTCACAGCGGAAGAGTATTCCTGTGATTCAAAAGTCAGTAGAGATCATCGCAGAGAAATATGGAACCATAAAGAAAACGGAATATGAGGAATTAAAGCTGTTTCCTTCAGCTAAGGATCTGCTTCACGTATCTGAAGACGATATGCGGAAATGTGGTGTGGGTTATCGGGCACCTTATATTCTGGATGCAATTTCAAAAGTTACAAGCGGAGAAGTAGATCTTGGAGTGATTAAAGAATTGCCAGATGGAGAATTGCTTCAAAGCCTGGAACGTATTCGCGGAGTGGGAGAAAAGGTGGCAAATTGTGTTGCGCTGTTTTCCTATGGTCGAACGGCCTGTGTTCCTGTTGATGTATGGATATCTCGCGCAATAAATGATGATTGTTGTGGGATATCTCCGTTTGATTTGTACGGCGAAAATGCCGGAATTATTCAACAGTATATCTTTTATTATAAACTGAGCCGCCAGCGATGAACTGACGGCTCTTAGATTTATTGTTAATGCTTTAGACCAAAGATTCTTTGCGCGAGACCATCGAGGTATGAGATGGTTTCCTCTTTGAATTTAGTATCCCTCGCTGTTTGTAGAATAAAACGTATAAACTCTTCGCAATCGATAGTTTCCAATGAAGAAATCATAGTTGAAAAGAAAAACTGGTATGAAAGGATTCGAAGCATGAAGTTTCTCGACATATATTCGCGTTGAATAGGTTCAACAAACTCATCATTTCCGGATCCTCGAGGTCCTTCTATAAATAGCATGCGATTTCCGCCTGCATTTATGACTTTATCAGCGGCATGTCGTACATCTGTCTCTGCATAGTTCTTATCTTTCAACTCGTTAGATGAAATCAGCTTTCCATTTATGTAGATATCCAGATCGCTTACTTCCCGGCTTGAAGCTCCGCTTTCATTTACGGGGTGTACTTCCACATTCACATCAGGGTTATGTAGGTACATGAGGTGGTAAATTCCGGCTACCATCAATGTTAAAACTTCTCCCTCGTAGCTGTTCTTAAGAGCTTCATTTACAAAATGAATGAGCTTTGATGGAAGATTGGCGCTGTCTTCAATGGAAAAAACAGTAAGCTTCTCTTTCTCGTCACGTATTTTTATTAGTTTGCAAAGCAAATAAACAAGGCATTTGTAGGCATCTTCAGATGTTTTGATTTTAGGCAGGTTATCACATAGAGAATTAAGGATCGCTTGATCATTCCCACGTCTTACAGCATTGGTTTTACTTAATTCAGGGAACCTTGCCGGCTTATTGAGAAAAGGTTCATTGGATCCGCCAAGAGCCTTTTTTAGAACTTCCATCTCAAAGGGGACTATTACCTTGTGACACACAGTTCTTGCATCGTAAGCCCCCGGAAGTTCCGACTGTTTTTGAAGGCAAAGAGCATTAATGCTCTCATCGGAAGCTTTTGATAGAATTGCAGTGAAAAGGATATATTTGTATGTGAGATGAGTATTATCGATCACATAGTCTATAAAATCCTTGTGGCTACAGCTTGAGTATGGCTCTGCAGATGCCTTCTCATATGCTGAGTAAAGAACATCTGTCGCGGTTTCTTTTAATCCCATTTGGTTTTCCTCCTTATTTGAACAAGTGAAACTCCTCTTTGGTCAATCCCATATCAAGTGCACGATAGAAAAAACGTGCTGCGATTGAAGAATAGGGTTTCCACTTTTTGCATTTTTTTGCTACGCTTGCTGGCGTGCAGTCTATTGTCTTATAAGCCCACCGATATCCCTGAAGAAAAGCACCGTCTTCTACAGGAAGTATATCGGGGCGATCAAGCACAAACATTAGGTACATTTTTGCCGTCCATGTACCAATCCCACGAATTTTTGTCATTTTTCGGATAACATCTTTATCAGATATTACGGTGAGGTTGTCGAAGGACAGGGTACCAGATTCCAGTGCATTCGTTAGGTTTCGTATATATTCAACTTTAGCATTTGATGTTCCGGTACTCCGTATCTGTTCATCAGTTAGTGATGAAATGTTATCTGGATCAACGTTTCCATCACATAAGTCTTCTAATCGAGAGAATATCTTTTGACCTGCTTTTACAGAAAGCATCTGCTCAATAATCTCGTGGATAAGAAAACGGTATGGGTCATCTTCATGTGGTGAATATGTTATTGGACCGACCATGCTGATGACCTTGGCTAATCTTTTGTCGCGTGCGCATAGATACTGTATGGAAGCAGTATTCATGTCAAGAGTGATGATTTCTGGCATAGACCCTCCATTTACAGACCGTTAAAGAGTTCGCTAAGCGTTACATCCAGACCATCAGCAATCTTCTTAATGTTTGTTATTGAAATATTACGCTTGCCTGCTTCGACAGAGGCAAAGTATGTCCGGTCCATCTCTATCTTATGGGCAAACTTTTCTTGGCTCAAGCCAGTATTGCAGGTTCTGAGTTCACGAATTCGTTTACCGAGTTCTTCTTGAATCATTTTTCTGTACCTCCAGCTGAGCATTATAAAGGTAAACGGAATTTAAAGCAACGGATTATAAGCAACAGTTAAATTTTCCGGTGGGACAAAATAGACAAAATAAATAGAAATATGCATTCGCACTTGACAAATCAAAAAATTTATGTAAAATAAATAATAGCAAATCTTGAAAGGAGAAATCACCTTGAATATTATGGATGAAATTGATGTAATTGATATCCAACCCGAGCTTAGGTTGATTGTAAATGCTCTTGTCAAGGCTATTGGTCCTGATACCAGAAGCTACCTTACAGGGAGCAATATGGACACTAACAATGCGATCAAACTTCTCAGGGGGGATTTTATCAACACAAACCTTCGGGATATGGTGGTCGCCATCAATGATAATCTCGAACTGAAACACTTCAAGCGCTTTGTGTGGACAGGAAGTCTTCTGATAGATCGGAAGCATAATATCACAATTACGATTTCTGCCAGACCAACTTTGAAAAGAATCAAGGGAGTAAAAGGGAGAAAGAATCCGCACTATCTGCAGTCTATGTGCCATGTGCTTAACGGGGATCTTAAAGCTGAATGTAAGCAGATGACACTTGCGGATATGGAAGGCGTTGATTTTGATCCGCCGTTCGCAGATGAAGTGTATGAAGATGATTTTGACAGCATCATTGATGCGGCAATCAGTCAAGGCGAAGGGTACCGTCATTGTGTTATTGCTTATGAAGCCGAACGGTTGGAGATTAAGAGTCTCTCACTTTTAATCCTTGATGCAGATTTAGATGTCGTAAAAGATATTTCGCTAATGGATCTTCTACAGCCTGACTTTGGCACATTGACGGCCGAAGTAGCAGCGATGGAGGAAGCACCTCAAAAGAAGGATGCACATAGCCTCGTTAAGGTAAGGAAAGACATTAAGAGTAAAAATTCCAATGAGCCGGATAAAAAGACGGAAATCTCAACAAAACGTGAGGAGGTTGGGAAGCAGGCGTAATGTAGTCTGTTTCTGAATACTATGAATAACAGGAAATTTAATGGCGCAAGATTAAAAGAGGCGTTGCAATTTAGGGGTATGAAAATGACCGAGCTTGCGGATAAGATCGGAATTAAAAAACAATCCCTTTCCAATTACGCCAATGGGTTAAATGTGCCGCCCTATGAAAATGTTATAAAGATTGCTCAGGTTCTGGATTTTCCTGCGGATTATTTTATGGTAGAGGATCTGTGTACCACTGCGACTGACAATACATATTTCCGTTCACAGGCAGCAGCCACCAAGACCGCACAAAGAGCGCAGGCAATAAAAATGGAATATGTGGCAAAGATGTACGATGTCATTTTGGACTATGTGGAATTACCGCAGCTGGATCTTCCTAAGATAGAATTTGAACAGAATGATGATCTGAACTATACCAATTCTCCGGAAATGTTTGCGAAAATCGAGGAAATTGCAAATCAGGTAAGGCAACAGTGGGGGCTTGGAAACGGACCGATAGATAACTTTCAATATGTTTTGGAATCGCACGGTATTATTGTTACCAGTTCCCGGAATGTGGCATCTGAAATAGATGCTTTCAGCCAGAGGGTTCGTTTAGGTAAAGGGCATGAGCAGGGGTATGTTTTCATCATTGTTCTGGCACTGGGGGAGAAACCTATAGAACGTCTTCGCTTCGATATGGCTCATGAACTTGGACACATCCTGCTTCATCCTTGGGAAGAAAGCAATGAGGAGCTTGATAAAGATTCTTTTAAAGCACGTGAAGATCAGGCCAATATGTTTGCAAGTGCTCTTCTGCTTCCGAAACGGGCGTTTACCAGAGATATAGTTGCATATGCTACGGAGATTGATTATTATCGGCACCTTAAGAAGAAATGGCGTGTATCGATGCAGGCCATGATGTACAGAGCAAGACAGCTTGGAATTATAACCGGCAATCAGTTTTCTTATATGATGCGGCAGGTATCTAAGAACGGATGGAGAAAGCATGAACCAGGAGATGCACCGGGAGATCTTAATAGCACGATATTCCAGGGAGCATTAGATATACTTTTCGAAGATGGGTATCTCGACTCTCATGAATTGAGAGTGCAGTTTGCAAAATACGGTATCATTCTTTCAGATAAGGATCTTACAGACCTTATGGGGCTGCGAGAAGGGACAATAGTTCCAGAACCTGCAGAAACCATAAAAGTCGAACCGGAAACAAAGATTATTCAATTTAATATTAAGAAGACCACAAACCCAGAAGGAAATGCATGATTTAGAAACAATAAATGCGGGCAAATAGAATACTATTATGAAGATGTGTTGCCTGGCCTCCCTGCCAGGCAACATTTAAGGAAAGTGGGAGTCTGAAATGGCAAATGCAAAAATATACGGTATAGCCTTGACCATATTAGATGTCATGACGGATGTTTTCCCGCAGGATTATCGTGATTTTGTTTTTGCAGGTCTGTTAGATCCGGGTGATGTAGTTGAGATGGTCATATTTGACCTGATCAAAATGACATATGATAAGACCGAAGAAAAGCATTCTATGCGCTATTTCTTTGAGAAGTATGGAATCACTAAGCAGGATCAGATTATGAGATATAGTAGAATCCAGTCATATGTTCAGAAATATAGAAAAAGGGAATATGACTTCCGAACTAAAGTATCGGATTTTGACATTCTTTCTGATATAAGTGCTTTATTGCCTCCGGATATGTCTGATATGAAAACAAAGCTGGATGGAAATCAGCTAACGGAAATGAATTTCTTTGAACTGACAACAATTCTGGAGAATGAGTTCACGAAGGCTTTTACAGAACTCAGGCTTATTGATTCAAAGAAGATTCCTAATGCAAGATTTAGGGAAATAATAGCACAGTATGACTATGAAATTCTTCAGATGAACGGACGGTGGGTGAAGTCTGATGAAAACATTGTTTTTTACACGCTGGCTGCCTTTACGCTTGAATGGAAGTACCCGATTAATTTCATTTATTCTATCGCAAAACGTATGGAAGAACTTGGAATATCAGAGTTTCCAGATCAAAAGTCAAGAATGGCTACGTTTTGTGCTGATAAATGCCGGTGACAGGTACTGTTAACTGAGAATGAGGGGAATGAGAAAACGATATGCTATAAGAAAGCGAGATGAAAATAACTGATATGTAATGACCGTTGTCAATACCTAAATTGAGAAACAGTCAAGTTTTTTCTGAAGGCATCTTGAAAGAGCTCTAGGGTATCAGTTCCCGGCATTGGCCACTCTGATATACGTGGATTCGGAGATCGCTCTCCTTACCGACAGGTCAATGGTCCGCCGTGAGCCCTACCGTCTAAAAGCGTGGATCGCAGTTTCCTGTGCCAACATAGTTATTTCGTAGATGGCTCGAACCTTGAAGAGTCTAAAGCTCTTTCAAGATGCCTCCAGTGTTGATAGTTTCATGTAGCCGTTTATGACGGCGTAAGCCGGCTTACAACGGCTTAAATGTCCGTTATCACATCGGGATGCAGTGTCAAGGCTGCTGAAGCACCGCCGCAGGCGGCTTGGCCTTGATGCTGACAGAACGATGTGATACCTCATGCCACATTGCCGGTAATCATGCCCCACATGAAACAAGCAAGTTCCCTGGCAACTGCAGTTTTGGCAACATTGGTTTTCTTGTTATTTTTAAGAACCATGTGATAATACTTCCTCCGTAAGCGTTCGTTGGCTTTATCCGCATAGGCGATAACCTCCGGCGGATTTCCATCCTGCCTTGCTTTGAGTGCTTTGGATTTGAATCCGATCTGTCCGCGACTATAGCTCTGCGCAGCTTCAACAAGTAAGGACCGCACATGACGGTTTCCGGCTTTGGTGATTCCAAGGCGATGCTGGTCGTCACCACTGGAATCTTCTCCAGGTGTAAGTCCGATATAGGAAGCAAAGTGCTGTGCTGACGCGAAGCGCTTGAAGTCCCCTACTTCCGTGAGGACTGCCAGTGCGGTCACTGTCTTAACGCCGATGAAACAGTGGGATATCTGGTGACAGGCACTGTTAAGTTTGGAAATGAGCAGCTGTCTGCTGGCAAATACCCCTGACTACCAGGCTGCGATAGACGAGAAAAGGTTGCACAGTGCCTTGCGCTGTTGAACAACATCGATGAGGTGATTTTATGACTATCTTGGAAGCGAAACAGATATGCCGGAATTACTATGAGCTGACGAATCCGTCGGATAAGGATCGTTTTCTCTACAGTGAGGCACTCGATTATCTGATCTCGGAGACAAAGGATCCCGATTACATGAATGAACTCGGGGCCATGTATTACGCGGATAGGGACTTTGAACTTGCCCTGAAGTATTACGAAATGGCCGCGGAAGCGGGGAACCGCTACGCGATCTCCAATCTGGGATATATCTGGTATTACGGGCGCACCGGTGAGAAGAACTACAAAAAAGCTTTCTTCTATTTTGACAAAGCCCGCCGGATGGGCGATGTGATCTCTGCGTATAAAATCGCGGATATGTACAGGAACGGGTACTATGTTGAGAAAAACGCGGAAAAATATAAGAACATCATCGAGAGTCTGTACCCGCAGGTGAAGAATGCCCGGCGGCTTGACGAACCGCTTCCGGAAGTATTCACGCGCCTGGCGAAGATCCGTTCGGAGGAGGGGAAGACAGACGAGGCACTTCGTCTGTATGACGCCGCTAGGGATTTTCTCGCGCAGCGCATCCGCTGCAGTGGCTTTTTCGGTGACCTGAATATCATGAAGTGGATGATTCTGAATATCTATAAGCTCCGCAAATTTGATACGGAGCGGATGGATTTCTATGATCTCTATTATCTGCTGCAGACACCGCACGGGATATCTGGTGACAGGCACTTTTAAGTGCAAGCGGTGCCACGATAAAAAAACGGACGGGAGGATTCCCATCCGGTGTACAGGTACTGAAATTTGTTATTTTGCAATTGATGACATTCTTTTGTGCGGATCAGTCTGGACAGTGAGTGTAAGACCGAGTGTATCAAATATTTTAAGCAGCGTTGTCAAGTTTGGAGAAGATTTTCCTGATTCAATCCTGGCAACGGATGAGTGTGGAAGACCGCACATCTCTGCAAGGTCACGCTGAGAAAGGTTTAGATTATGGCGCTGGTCGATCATGGCGCTGACAATCTTAGCTCTTTCTTCGACTTCATCAATATCCCTGCCGATTTCGGGATTTGATTCACGCACGTGTTTTTTATAATCGTTCCATGTTGCCATAGCATTCACCTCTTTTCATGCCGTGATTTCCAGTCGTCTCTTTCGGCAAGGGCCTGATTTATCTCACGTTGGGGAGTCTTTTGGGATTTCTTGCGGAACTGGTGAAGTAGAACAAAGGTATTGTTTTCAAAATAGAAATAGAAAACCCTGTTGTTGCCGGGACGCAGTTCCCAAATGTCCTCGACAAGATGTTTCGTTATATTTGTTCCAAGCCTTGTGCCATTCTCCTGCAGAAGCTCAATGTAAAAAGATATCTGCTGATGCTGTATTCTGGCATCTTTATTTTTGCCGGCTTTCTTTTGCAGGTCATCAAGAAACTCCCAGAGCTGAGAGTAACCATTGGAATCTTCGTAGAATTCAATGCTGTACATGTAAGCTCCTTTCGTTCAAGGATATGATAGCAAAAATGCGTTCAAGCGTCAAGAGAATATGAATAGACGGCGGGTAAGGTCTGAATCCCTGTGAGCCACGGCTCGGAGACCGCCGCCCCCTCTGGCGTGCAAAACTGTTGCAAGCATATATATTCCTTGCTCTGTGTAAGCATATGGAGGTTTACGGCGTTCTCCTAATTGTCCGGAAAAGAATGAGAAATCTTGGTGACAGGCACCAACGTGGTAGTACATAAGAAAAATGCGCTGGTGCTCGGCAGGTCACCGTATCAGTGGTAGCATGAGCCTTGTCTGTTCGGATGGAAGCAGAAGGGCAGGCACGAGTGGCATTCCGATAGGAAGCGGACGACGATCTGGGAATATGACCGTCCGAAGGCATCGTAGGATCATCCGACTACAAAGGATGTGCAGCTGATGGTGTATCCGATCCGGATGTGTATCTCATCCGTGACGGCCAAAAACTGACTTATGAGGAGGGAGGTTACCGATTCTGAAAGTTGAGAAAAATGTCGAAAATGTAGAAATAGCATTAAATAGTTCCTGTCCGTCTTTATCCTGTGGTAGAATTTGATATTGCAGATGATGGAGCGAAAGCTACTATCAATAGCTGGAATGTAGACTGGAAAGATACTTCGGTGGAAGTCGTTATTTCTGTAACTGAACAAGATGATGTACTTTATGTTTTAAAATTTGATGGATCAGTCGATAGGAAACAACTTGATACACGATATGGGCATATCAAAGAAGAGCGGATCAGAAAATGAATAGCAAAGAGTTGCAAATTTTTGAATTTGGCGGACAAGGATATTGTAAAATATTCTGTAATGTATGGAAATGAGCAGCTGTCTGCTGGCAAATACCCCTGACTACCAGGCTGTGATAGACGAGAAAAGGTTGCACAGCGCCTTGCACTGTTGAACAACATCGATGAGGTGATTTTATGACTATCTTGGAAGCAAAACAGATATGCCGGAATTACTATGAGCTGACGAATCCGTCGGATAAGGATCGTTTTCTCTACAGTGAGGCACTCGATTATCTGATCTCGGAGACAAAGGATCCCGATTACATGAATGAACTCGGGACCATGTATTATGCGGATAAGGACTTTGAACTTGCCCTGAAGTATTACGAAATGGCCGCGGAAGCGGGGAACCGCTACGCGATCTCCAATCTGGGATATATCTGGTATTACGGACGCACCGGTGAGAAGAACTACAAAAAGGCTTTCTTCTATTTTGACAAAGCCCGCCGGATGGGCGATGTGATCTCTGCGTATAAAATCGCGGATATGTACAGGAACGGGTACTATGTTGAGAAAAACGCGGAAAAATATAAGAACATCATCGAGAGTCTGTACCCGCAGGTGAAGAATGCCAGGCGGCTTGACGAACCGCTTCCGGAAGTATTCACGCGTCTGGCGAAGATCCGTTTGGAGGAGGGGAAGACAGACGAGGCACTTCGTCTGTATGACGCCGCCAGGGATTTTCTCGCGCAGCGCATCTGCTGCAGTGGCTTTTTCGGTGACCTGAATATCATGAAGTGGATGATTCTGGATATCTATAAGCTCCGCAAATTTGATACGGAGCGGATGGATTTCTATGATCTCTATTATCTGCTGCAGACACCGCACAAAGTGAGGTTTACCTGTGAGGACAGGCCGCACGAAGCGGAAGGCGTTGCGGAAGACGGAGGAATATCCGTCCGGTTTGACGACCGCTGGTACCGCACCGTCGATGATTTCTTCAGGAAGGCGGAGATTGATGGCGAACGACTGACAGCATTGTACGAAGAACTTTATGATTTTGAGGTGATCGGATGGAACTGATCAAGAGCGGCGACTCAATGTATGAAGAATATGAGAATCTGCTTCTTAGGCGGGATCAGCTTCAGAAGGAGTCAGGTCAGATCTGGACGGCGTATACCATCCGGTTTGGCCGGCTAATCGCGGATGTCTTTGAGGAGCAGCTGGAATGTGTCAAATGCAGGAAGAAGATTGCGTACTATCAGTCGGCAATCAATCACGGCGGCGTCATCGACGGGGAAGCCATGCGGAAGTACCTCGACAGGGAGATGGCGGCCTGTTACGCGCATCTGAAACGGCTGCAGGACGACAACAATGCCTGTAAAGACGCGGAGACGTCGACAGCCTATGAAGTGCAGCGTTCAAAGACGCTTTACCGGAGAATCGCGAAACTCATCCATCCGGACATTAATCCCGAGACAGACCGGAACGACAGATTTATGGAGCTGTGGCAGAGAACTGTAATCGCGTACAACCATAATGATGTAAAAGAACTTTCAGAACTCGAAGTCCTGGTGCGGCACGTTCTGAACGAACTTGGAGAGGGCAATATCCGGGTGGAGATTCCGGACATCGAAGAGAAGATCGATGCTCTGAAAACGGAGATCCGCGACATAACCCGCTCGGAACCGTATATTTATAAAGATCTCCTCGAAAATGAGGATGCCGCGGAGAAAAAGGAATCCGGTCTGGAAGATGAGCTGAGATCGTATAAGGAATATCATCAGAAGCTGGATGAGGAAATCCGGAAGATTCTCGCAGACGGAGGAATCAGAATACAATGGCAAATGAACTGACAAAGACGGAGACGGGCGCGCTTGTCTCCGCGATTGATAAGCATGGTGTCGGCGAGCTCCTGAAGCCACTTATTCGGGAGATTCATCTCTTTGACTCATATGTTGCGGGAACTACGCATCTTGAGGATCAGTCCGTGCTGGAAGAGATAAAAGCGGGAGACCGTTTGAATCTTATGCGCGAGGACAACAAGTTCGATGAGCATGCCGTCATGATTCTTACTGAAGACGGGATGAAACTCGGTTATGTGCCGCAGAAGGACAATATCATTTTCTCACGGCTCATGGATGCCGGCAAGAAGCTGATTGCGCAGATCAGCAAAATCGAGAAAAAAGGTAGTTTCACGCAGATCAGCATCGGGATTTATCTGATTGATTTCTGAGTAAAAATCCGAGATATCTGGCGACAGGCACTGTTAAGTGCGCCACCACTGTGACATCTGTAAGCAAAAAGCAAATGAATCCTTTGCGACGAAAACGATCCATGAAATGTGGGAAGTTTTAATAATTAATGCGGGAGATGGGATTCGAACCCACAAGATGTCGCCATCGGAAGATTTTGAGTCTTCTGCGTCTGCCGTTCCGCCACTCCCGCGCGAAACAGAGATATTTTACCAAAAAATGCTTGAAGCGTCAATAAGCGAGCCATGTGACATCTGAAAACAAAAGCAAAATGAATCCCTGCAGCGAAAATGATGCATGTTAATTGATGCAAGCGCATTTAAAGTGCAAACTTCGTTTGCTTGCGCTTGCACTTGTAACATCACTTCGTGATGTTACATTAAATGCGGGGAAGTTTTTGCAGATAAGAATTTTTCACACTTATTTTGTTGCATATCCTGACCGATATATCTAGAATAAGTGTATCAAAGAAATTGGATGATTATATTGAAAGGAGGAATCATATGAAATTCCAAAAGATTGATGATAATTCGATCAGATGCATTATAAGCCAGGAAGAGATGGCGGAGTCAGGTATTGAGATTGAAGATCTGATGGATCACCGCGACAAGGCTGAAGGATTTCTCCGCAAGGTTCTGAAAGAGGCGCGCTCTGCCGTGGATTTCAAAGCTGACGGAAGCGTGATCAATGTTCAGATGTCCGTGATGCCGTCAGGGGATGTGTCACTTATGATCACAGATGATGCCAATGCGGCTATCCGGAATATATTGAACGAGATAAAGGAACGTATGAAAGACGGAGCAACGGATTCAGGAATATTAAAAGCCTGGGTCCCGAAGGAATTCCATGATACAGATGTTGCGGAGAAGAATAAAAAGCCACTGGACCTTTCTTTAGACAAGGCAGAGGATAAAGTATCTGATATGAAGCTGTGGGCTGAGTTCAATAGTCTCAGCAATGCCATCAGCTGTGCCGGGAAGCTGCCGGACATAGTTAATGCGCCGTCGAGTCTCTATCAGTTCCACGACAGCTTTTTCATGGAAATTCGTCTGAAAGTAAACAAGAAGGATTTTGCAGGAGTGGCTTTCCGCGTAGCGGAATATGCGGATGACATATATGCGGAGACACCGGTTGCCATGGAGATAAAAGAGCATGGCAAAGTGGTAATAAAAGACCATGCGGTTTCCGTGCTTTCTTCTGTCAGCCAATGGTGATATCATGGCGATAAAAGATGAGATTCGCTCTGAGAGAGAAAAAATAAAAGGACAGGGCGCGAAAGCGCACCTGTCATATTTTTGGGATTATTACAAAATTCCTTTTTTTATTGTGATAGCGGCAGCTGCTGTAATTATTTACATGATATCTTTCTATGCATCAAAAAAACAGGTCTTTTTTACGGCAGTATTTTTGAATACCGAATCAGGCGATACAGAAGCTGAAAATAAGATATCAAGTGAATTTTCCCGTGCCATCGGAATCGATGGTGATAAGAAAAAGGCCGTCATCGATATGTCCATGCAGGAGAGACCGGGAGATAATTCATCAACTCAGGCGCTTGCCGTGAGTACAAAGCTGTCATCGCTTTCGGACGGTAAAAAGCTGGACTGCGCCGTAATGGATTCTTACAATTTCAAAACATACGCCATGTCGGGGATCTTTTCGGATCTCAGGAATGCTATGTCTGAAAAAGAACTTAAGAATTATGACGGCAGGATCTATTATATAGACGGCGCCGAATTAAATAATGAGACTTTTATTGATAATGACAAGGTAAAAAAGACGGATTCTCTTCAAGAAGCCGAGAAAAAAGACAGTAAAAAGAATTTCATTCTGCCGGATCCTGCAGAAATGAAAAAGCCGATTCCGGTCGGAATAGTGGTGGAGGACTCTGCTGTAATTAAAAAGAATGACCTTTACAAAGAATCCGTGCCGGTCTTTGGAATAGGACGTACAAGAAAGGATACAAAAAACGCAAAAGCTTTTCTGTCCTTTCTCGATAAGGGAAAATAAAGATTATGGACAAAAATGAAATAAAGGAAATAAGACAGAGAATAAAAAAGGAGAGCGCGACTTTTCAGCTGATGTGCGGCTGTTATGTAAATTCCGAGAAGAATATAGTAACGGAATTTGAAAAGACATTTGTAGATCTGCCCGAAGAGGAAATACATAAATATATTGAGATTGCTTCAAAGACCCTGTCCGGGAAGAAGGGAGACAATCTGATAGAACTCCCGTTTCCCATGGAGGCTGAGTCGGACGGCGGATCCGAGAAGCTTTTAATAAGACTTAGAGACAGCGGACTTAAGGATGAGGATATCCGCCATGAATTTTATAATCTAATAATCAATAATTATGCCAGGCCGGACAACTATCTCATACTCGTATACCACGATATATACGACGTGCCGATGAAGACAAGCGACAATATGGAGCTCGATGATTCGGAGGATATATATGATTATCTGATAACAGCTATATGCCCGGTGGAACTTTCAAAGCCGGGCATAGGATACTATCCTGATTCCAACAGCTTCACCTCGCTTGAGCGCGACTGGGTGGTGGGGCTGCCGGAGAGCGGATTTTTATTTCCTGCATTCACTGAGAGAATGGCCGATGTGCATTCGGTTCTTTTCTACACCAAGGACACGAAGGAACCTCATACCGAGCTCTGGGAAGATGCTTTTCAATGCAAGAGCGTGCGCACGTCAACGCAGAAGAAAAATACATTTACCTCCATCATCAGCGAGGCGCTTGGCGACCCTGACGATGACAAGGTAAAGGATTCCTTTGCGGAGGTGGAGAGCACCTTAAATACTTTTCTGGAAACAGAGAAAAAAATAAGGGAAAAAGACGATCCCATCATCATGACAAAGGATGACCTGAAGCCTATCCTTGCCGACAGCGGCATTGATGACATGAGAAGCGAGAGGATAGCGTCAAAATACGAGGCGGCTTTTCAGGAGGAGCTGCCGGGCACTTCAGAGATAATTGACTCAAAGATTTTAAAGGACAGCGGACCCCGTCTTGAGAGAAAAGACCTGATGAAGCAGGTGTCGGATCTCAATAAAAAGCTTACCGAGTCAGGTATTGTGAAGCCTGACGGTAAGGAAGCTGATGTGATAGTGAAAGTGCCGGATGATACGGCGGAGAAAATCACCGCTACTTTTATTGACGGGCAGAGATGTCTTCTGATTCCTCTGGAAGGCAATGAGGAAATGATGATAAACGGAGAGAAGAAGGATTTGTGATATTGCGAAGAAGCGCTGATTGCGATACACTTTAATATACTGTCGTTAATGAGGGAATGCCCCTTAATAAGTTTGGAAACGGTTCAGGAGGTTATGAGATGAATCTGACAGAGATCAGGACTTTATACAAAGAGACGGAGAAATATAGCGGTAAAGATGTAGTGACCGGAGGATGGGTAAGGAATAACCGCGATTCAAAGAATTTCGGATTTCTGATGATCTCGGATGGGACCTTTTTCAAAACGCTTCAGGTCGTCTATAACGATAATATTGATAATTTTCAGGAGATAGCCCATCTGAATATCGGCTCTGCCGTGACAGTTCGCGGCAAGCTTGTAATGACTCCGGATGCAAAGCAGCCGTTTGAGATCCAGGCGACAGAAATAAGTGTAGAAGGAACATCCACTCCTGATTATCCTATTCAGAATAAGCGTCATTCAATGGAATATTTAAGGACAGTGCCGCATCTTCGTACCCGTACCAATACTTTCCAGGCGGTTTTCCGCGTGAGGTCGCTTGCCGCTTATGCCATACATAAATTTTTCCAGGAACGGGGATTTGTCTATGTGCATACTCCGATCATAACATCGTCTGACGCTGAAGGCGCCGGAGAGATGTTTCAGGTGACGACTCTTCCGCTTTCTGATGTGCCGAAAAATGCTGACAATAATGTGGATTATTCCGCTGACTTTTTCGGAAAGGCCACTAACCTTACCGTATCAGGGCAGCTGCAGGGTGAGACATTTGCTCAGGCCTTTAAGAAGATCTATACTTTCGGACCTACATTCAGAGCTGAGAATTCAAATACCACAAGACACGCGGCGGAATTCTGGATGATCGAGCCGGAGATCGCCTTTGCGGATCTTGATGATGATATGGAGCTTGCCGAGAGCATGCTGAAATATATAATCACATATGTTATTGAAAATGCTCCTGAGGAGATGGATTTCTTTAACAGATTTATAGACAAGGGACTTTTAGACCGTCTGAACCATGTTGCATCATCTGACTTCGGCAGGATCACATATACGGATGCCGTGAAGGAACTTGAAAAGAATAATGACAAATTTGATTATAAGGTGTTCTGGGGCTGCGATCTGCAGACGGAGCACGAGCGTTTCCTTACCGAGAAGATTTTCAAGCGCCCTGTATTTGTTACGGATTATCCTAAGGAAATAAAGGCCTTTTATATGAAGCTGAATCCTGACAACAAGACTGTTGCGGCTATGGACTGCCTGGTGCCGGGAATCGGAGAGATAATCGGAGGCTCCCAGAGAGAGGACGATTACGACAAGCTCCTCGGCAGAATAAAGGAACTGGGAATGGATGAGAAGACCTATGACTATTATCTCGATCTCAGAAAATACGGTTCCACGAGACATGCGGGATTCGGACTTGGTTTCGAGAGGGCTGTGATGTATCTGACCGGAATGGGCAATATCAGAGACGTGCTGCCGTTCCCGAGGACAGTGGGTACATGCGAGCTCTGATTTCTTGTTAGAAAGGGGAAAGTTATGTCCAACATATTTATTCCGGATGGATATAAGTCTGATCTGGATCTCAGGGAGACACAGATAGCGATAAAGGAAGTAAAGGATTTCTTTCAGCTTATCTTATCAACCGAGCTGAATTTGCACAGGGTGACAGCGCCTCTTTTCGTAGCGCCGAAATCCGGTCTCAATGACAACTTAAACGGAGTGGAGCGTCCGGTTTCTTTCGGAGTAAGGGAGCAGGGCGATAGGAATCTTGAGGTAGTTCATTCTCTTGCCAAGTGGAAACGCATGGCGCTCGGAAAATACGGTTTCAGGGTCGGAGAAGGTCTCTATACTGATATGAATGCCATACGCCGTGATGAAGATACTGACAATGTGCATTCTATCTATGTGGATCAATGGGACTGGGAGAAGATCATCACCAGAGAGACCAGAAACAAGAAGACATTCGAAGATACCGTAAAGAGCATATACGAGGCTGTCAGGCTGACGGAAAAGCGGATGTCGAATCTTTATGATTATATAGACTGCAGACTTCCGGAGGAGATTTTTTTCATTACTACGGAAGAGCTCTTCAGGATGTATCCGGATATGACTGCGCATGAGCGTGAGGATATGATCGCGAGACAACACGGTGCTGTATGCATAGAGAAGATCGGCGGCAAACTTTCATCCGGAGAGCCGCATGATGGCAGGGCTCCGGACTATGATGACTGGGAACTGAACGGAGACATTCTGGTCTATTATCCGCTGCTGTCCCGCTCACTGGAATTATCTTCCATGGGTATAAGAGTCGACGCTGATTCTCTTAAAAAGCAGCTTTCTGAGGCAGGATGCCCCGAGAGGGCGGAACTTCCTTTCCAGAAGGCAATAATAGAGGACAGGCTGCCGCTTACCATAGGAGGCGGAATAGGTCAGTCCAGACTCTGCATGTTCCTTCTCAGAAAAGCTCATATAGGAGAAGTGCAGGTTTCCGTGTGGCCGGATGAGACCATTCGCTTTGCGGAGTCGAGAGGAGTCAGTATACTCTGACAGAAAGCAGGTGGACACTTCTTATGGATATAAGAAACAGCGAGACGGATCGTCTGATGGACGGTGTGCTGACGCTTAAAACCAGAGAGGAAGCATACAGATTTTTTGAGGATCTATGCACTGTAAATGAGATCCAATCTCTGTCACAGCGCTTCGAGGTGGCGGGAAGACTCAGAAATGATGAAAAATATCATGTCATAGCTGATGAGACCGGTGCTTCTACCGCGACCATCAGCAGAGTAAACCGCGCTTTAAGATTTGGCGAGAACGGATATAATATGGTGCTTGACAGGCTTTCAGATTATCAATAAGGATTAAGGAATTTGGTCTGATATGGGACAGGATCTTTTGAAGGGACTTAATGACGAACAGAAAAAGGGCGTGATGACGACGGAAGGACCGGTGCTCATACTCGCGGGAGCGGGTTCCGGAAAGACGAGAGTTCTTACGCACAGGACGGCGCATCTTCTGGATCTGGGAGTCGCGCCGTTTCGTATCATGGCAATCACATTTACAAATAAAGCCGCAAAGGAAATGAGAGAGAGGATAGACTCGCTCGTAGAGAACGGAGCGGACTCGATCTGGGTATCTACGTTTCATTCTGCCTGCGTCAGGATCTTGAGACGCTTTATCGACAGGATAGGATACTCTTCTCATTTTACCATATATGATTCGGACGACTCGAAGACTCTTATGAAGGATGTCCTGAAGTATCTGGAGATTGATTCCAAGCAGTATAAGGAGAAGACTTTTTTAAGCAGGATCTCTCATGCGAAGGACGAACTCATAGGACCCGATGACTATATGGCATATTATTCAAAGGATAAAATGGGTGAGTTGACGGCCAGGGTCTACAGAGAGTATCAGAGGAGACTGAAGGAGTCGGATGCTCTTGATTTTGACGACCTTATCAGACTGACAGTTTATCTTTTCAGAAACGATAAGGAGACGCTGGAGTATTACCAGAACAGGATTCAGTATCTCATGGTGGATGAGTATCAGGATACAAACAGCGCCCAGTTTGAACTTATAAGACTTCTGTCCGGTAAGTACAGAAATCTCTGTGTGGTAGGCGATGACGACCAGTCGATCTATAAATTCAGAGGCGCAAATATCTATAATATTTTAAATTTTGAAAAGAGATTTCCGGACGCCACAGTAATAAAGCTGGAGGAAAATTACAGGTCCACGCAGAATATTCTGAATGCCGCAAATGCTGTTATTCGTAATAATAAGGGAAGGAAGTCAAAGACTCTCTGGACCGGCAGCGGCACCGGAGACAAGATCACATTCAGACTGTTTGAGTCTGCTTATGAAGAGGCTGAGTATATAGCTCTCGACATTTCTTCACGCGTCTATAAAAAAGAGGCGAAGTACGGCGACTTTGCGGTGCTTTACCGAACCAATGCCCAGAGCCGTCTTCTCGAGGAGAAGATGGTGCGCGAGAATATACCATATAAGATCGTTGGCGGCGTGAATTTCTATCAGAGAAAAGAGATAAAGGATATCATAGCCTATTTGAAGACTATTGATAACGCAAATGATGATATAGCCGTGAAGAGAATAATAAATATTCCAAAACGAGGAATCGGTCAGACCACCATATCGCGTGTGCAGGGCTTTGCCGGCAAAAATAATATGTCATTTTATTCAGCACTTTCCGGTGATCTCTCATCGTTCGGAAGATCTGCGTCAAAGCTCAGGGAGTTCACAGATTTTATCTCGGATCTCAGGTCTTTTGCCGCATCTTCTGACGTGGCATCATTGATCAAATATGTGACGGAAGAGACGGGATATGTGGATGCGCTTCGCGCCGAGAATACGGATGAATCCAGATCGAGAATCGAGAACATCGACGAGCTGATCTCGAAAGCCGTATCCTATCAGGAAACGGCTGAGGAACCTTCGCTTTCCGGATTCTTAGAGGAAGTGGCGCTTATAGCAGATATAGACAATCTGTCCGAGGATAATGATTACGTGGTGCTAATGACTCTCCACAGTGCCAAGGGACTGGAATTCCCATTTGTATATATGGCAGGCATGGAAGAGGGACTGTTTCCGAGCTTTATGTCTATAAACGCTGATAATCCCGAAGAGGAGATAGAGGAGGAAAGACGGCTTTGCTATGTTGGAATAACGCGCGCAAAGACAAAGCTTACGATGACAGCCGCCAGAACCAGAATGGTAAGAGGCGATTTCGAAAGCCATAACGTCTCACGGTTTATTAAGGAGATACCGCCTGAACTTCTGAATTCCAATACATCAGCTTCCGGGAAGAAAAAGGTTATAGACAAAGCTCCCCATCTCAGGTGCGGTTCATCAGAACGGCCGGTCACGAGGAAAAAAACCGCGGCGCTAAGCTACATGACTTCTTATAATTCAAAACCTTCCGCTCCGGCAGCAGGACTTGGCTATACTGTCGGAGATAGGGTGCATCATGTCAAGTTCGGCGACGGTATCGTGAAAGCCATAGCTGACGGAGGACGGGATTTTGAAGTGACGGTGGATTTTGATGGAACCGTGCGGAAAATGTTTGCCGGATTTGCACATTTGAAGAAGATTTGAACCGTATATATGTGATATAATAGATTCAATAGATTTCGAACATTTCATTTCTATCTGAAAGGAGAAGTGCTATGAAAAAACTGTGTAAGTTCCTGCTTGTGTTATCGGCGGTAGCTGCTGCGATCGGCGTGCTTTATCTGCTCTGGAAGAAGTTCAGACCTGAGCTTGAGGCTGATTTTGACGATGACTTCGATGACGCATTCGGTGACAGTGATGATTCTGACAGTGAATTTGAAGCTGAGACTGTAGACGACTGATATTATTATGAAAAAGGGAGAGATATATACAGGCAAAGTTCTGAAGGTCGGCTTCCCGAACAGAGGCATTGCAGAGATTTATGATGAGGATTCTGCGATGCCTTTATTCTTGCGCGTAAAAGATGTGCTGCCGGGGCAGACTATAAGAGCCAGGATAATAAAGAAGCGTGCCGGACGTCCTGAAGGCAGCCTTGTCGAAGTTACGGAACGGGCAGAATATGAATGCGAGAGCCAATGCAACGTCTTCCCGGATTGCGGAGGCTGCGCCTATCAGACTGTGCCTTATGAAAAACAGCTGGAGATCAAATCCGGCATGATAAGAGAACTCCTGGGATCTGCCATAGGGGAGGAAAGATTTGAGAGGATCTATAAGGGGATCATTCCTTCCCCCAGAAGGCTTGAATACCGTAATAAGATGGAATTTACCTTTGGAAATCCGGTGAAGGACGGACCTCTGACGCTTGGCATGCACAGGAGACACGGTTTCCATGATATCCTGCCGGCCGGCGGCTGCCTCCTCGTGGATAAAGATGTACGCCTCATAGTAAGCTTCACCGAGAGCTTTTTCAGAGAAAAAAACATACCTTTTTATCACAGGATGAATCATACAGGATTCTTGAGACATCTGCTCGTGAGAAAGGGAGCCGGCAGCGGAGAGATCCTTCTGGATCTTATTACTACATCGTCAGATGAATATAAGGGTCTTATTGACGAGTGGGCTGACGGGATCAGGTCTCTTGAGCTCGATGGAACCCTGACCGGTATATTACATACGAAAAATGACAGCCCGGCTGATGCAGTGGTAGATCAGGGTACCGACACAATTTTCGGCAGGAATTATTTTTACGAAAAGATACTGGGACTGAATTTTAAGATCACGCCTTTTTCTTTTTTCCAGACAAATACATTGGGAGCTGAGAAACTTTACGAGACAGCCATGTCAATGATAAGTGACATAAATAACAAGACTGTCTATGACCTATATTGCGGCACTGGCACCATCACTTCCGTGATAGCGAAGAGAGCCGGCAGAGCAATAGGTGTGGAGATAGTGCCGGAGGCAGTGGACGCCGCAAGGGAAAACGCGGAAGAAAATAAGATTAAAAATGTTGAGTTTATCTGCGGCGATGTGCTTAAGGTACTGGATGAGATGCCATGTCCTCCCGACATGATCGTTCTCGATCCACCACGTGACGGCGTGAATCCCAGAGCCATGAAAAAGATCCTCTCCTACGGTGTAAATGAGATCCTCTACATTTCATGCAAGCCCACAAGTCTGGCAAGGGATCTGCCTGCCATGATTGAAAACGGATACGATCCTTCTGAGATAAGGTGTGTGGATATGTTTCCGGCGACGACGGGGGTGGAGACTGTGGTTCAACTTTCCAAGGGAGATATCGACAAGGGAAGTTCTGGAAGAAGTGACGCTATAAAAGCCGGTGTTTTTGGAGTGATCAGCGGTTACAGTAAAGGAAACAAGGCGCCTGAGACAACAAATGTAAAGATAGATTTCTCCTTGGAAAACCTTGATCTTTCGGAACTCAGAGGCAAAGCAACATATGAGCAGATAAAGGATTATGTAAGGGAACAGACGGGGGTTAGAGTGTCTGCACTATACATTTCTCAGGTAAAGAGAAAATGCGGTCTGGAAGTCGGAGAAAGCTACAACAAGCCAAAGTCAGAAGATTCCAAACAGCCGCAGTGCACACCGGAGAAAGAAGAGGCAATCATGCAGGCACTTAGACATTATGGAGTAATATAAATTTTTGTATGCTTGAAGGAATATTGAGGATATAATTTGGATTTTTGAATCTACTGAATGCTGTGATGGAATGTAAAAATATAATTCCTGGCACCGAGAACAGTGATGTGGTTTCAATTATCAAGGTAGGGAAAATATGCTTGTAGATGAAATATGGGATTTTAAGAGTCTTAATATGGGGCGTGAATTGGAAATAGCCGGTGAGTTCATTTATGATTCAGCAAAAGAGGCAATGTCCATCAGGGGATTGAATAATACATATGAGATTAACATCATATTATATACAGGTGCTGTGGGAATAGAAAGGTTGCAAAAAATATACCTTTGCCTGGTGGCGCCGGATCCAACAGATGTTAGTTCCATGCCAAAGTGCTTAGGGAAGCATAATCATATAGATTTACAGCATGAGGTTAATAAGTTTTCGAAGGATAATTTGAAAAAAAATGCTATGAGCCTGCTGGGCGTTTTTGCGGATTATTATAATAATTTCAGATATGCAAATTATTATCCGGGACAACCTGAAAAAAATTTACGAAAGTTGTTCATTGGTTTTTTGAAGAGATTAAATGGAAAATTTAATTTTGATGAGCCATGTGCTGCAGTGCAGTTTGAAGAATTTAAGAGGTTTTACATAAATGAGCTGGGAAAACTGGCAGTACACTATTACTCGCTGATACATGAAAAGGCTAGAGAATTGAATACATATACCTATGAAATAGATTCTTTTTCAAGAGCAGCACGAGTATTCTGGTCTGTACAAAGAAGAACTTTGTATGAACAAATGATTTTAGAGCAGAATGCAACAAAAGAACTGCTTCTATATATCTACAAGAAAAATCGTGGAACGGGTGTTTTTAGGTTGCTTGATGAAATGGAAGCTTTGGATTTCGACGATGGTTCAGTAAACGAGTATCTGGAAGATCTTTGCGCGGGGAAGGTTAATGATTTATTGATTGATTATGTGGATGATTCTCATGAAGATATCGAGGATATAGCAAAAAGAAAAGAGCGGAAAGAATTACTGTCATTGATAGGTAATAGTTCAGTCATGTTTGATCTTGATGAAGAGGATGAAAACGAAGAATAATGATTCTTAGAAGCAAGAAACTAACAACTGATGTGAGGTTTTTGGATGGTATGAGAAGTCGTAAAAGAGGATTTGGATTCATTGCTTGAACTGTATCTGTTTTTACATGAAGACAGTATTCCAGAGCATGATAAGCACTTAGAGAAAACATGGACGCAGATTATTGAAGATCCGAATCATCATCTGCTCGTGAATGAAATTGATGGTCAGATTGTATCCTCCTGTGTATGCATGATCATACCGAATCTTACAAGAAGCGTAAGACCGTATGCTTTTATAGAGAATGTAGTAACGCATGCTGATCACAGAGGAAAAGGTTACGCAGGAGAGTGCCTGGCTTACGCAAAGAAGATCGCGGAGCAGGAGAATTGCTATAAAATGATGCTCCTTACCGGATCAAAGAAGCCGGAGACTCTGCATTTCTATGAAAAGGCCGGATATAACAGCAGTGATAAGACAGCTTTCGTACAGTGGATAGGGATGGAGAAGTAATCAATACGAGATACATCAGAAGGGTGTTGGAGGCTATTCCTGTACTTTGATAATCCGTAATTTATGGATTATCAAAGTACAGGAAAAAATATATACAAAACAGGACATATAGCTGTCTTGTTTGCTTTGGTAAGATAAGCAGGAAGGTGAGCATATGAAGATTGACAGGTTGATCGGAATATTATCGATACTGTTGCAAAAGGAGATGATAACGGCACCTGAGCTTGCGGAGCATTTTGAGGTGTCCCGGAGAACCATAGGCCGAGATATAGAGGCCCTTTGCAAGGCAGGAATACCGATTCACACTATGCAAGGATCCGGAGGTGGTATCTCCATTATGAACGGATACCGAATGGACAGGACTCTTTTGACATCCCGGGATATGCAGATGATCCTTGCCGGACTTCGGAGCCTGGATAGTGTGAGTGGAAGCAGGTATTACGGTCAATTGATGGAAAAGATCCAGGCAGGATCATCAGAACTTATCAGTGGAAGAGATTCTATTTTGATCGATCTGTCATCTTGGTACAAGACATCGCTTGCGCCTAAGATAGCTACCATACAGGATGCGATAGAGAATAGGCATATTCTTGAATTTGACTATTATGCACCATCCGGAGAGAGCAAGCGCTCCATAGAACCATATTATGTCGTTTTTAAATGGACCAGCTGGTATGTGTATGGATGGTGCCTGAAACGTAAAGATTACCGGCTGTTTAAGTTGAATCGCATGGACAAGGTTAGGGAAACAGAACTGGTATTTACATGCAGAAATGCACCGGTTCCTGACCTTACATCCGAAGTTGCATTCCCAAGAAATATAGTACTCAAAGCATTATTTGAGCCGGATATGAAATGGAGACTGGTTGAGGAATTCGGGCCTGATTGCTATGAGGTTCAGAAAGATGGATGGCTTCTTCTGGTCCGGGATTACAGCGATATGGAGAATCTGACTATGTGGATGCTCACCTTTGGGGATAAGGTGGAGGTACTTGAGCCTGTGGAAGTAAGAGAAAAGCTTATGAATATGGCAGAATCAATGATCAGAAAGTATGGAGGAAAGAAAAGTGGGAGAAATTGAGAGATACGACGTAAGTGAAGAGTGGGCACATTCAGGAATCATTAAAGCAGGCGACTTTTGTTTTTTAGGATACTGTGTTGGAAATGTTGGAGGAACTATAGAAGAGCAGATAAATGGAGCTTTTGATAACATGGAGGAAAGGCTTGCTCTGGTCGGACTTACTCTTGAATCCGTGGTTCAAATGGATTGTCTGTTCAGGGACGTTTGGAATATCCCTGTCATGGAGAAGATCATAAAGGAAAGATTTGGCGGAAAGTATCCTGTGCGAAAGTCTATCCAGACCGAGTTTGCACATGTGGGCGGCAAAGAGGGCCTACAATTCCAAGTGGATGCTGTTGCGTACTGCGGATAAGGATTTTTGATGGAGAAAGGGACTATATGAAATACGAATGGATTGATGAATACATACTGAAAATGCCGGGCGTTACCAAAGATCTGCAGAAGGATTGGAACTGGATCCGCTATCAGATCGGTGGGAAGATGTTTGCTGCAATATGCCTGGATGATGATGACAAGCCATATTACATAACGCTGAAACTGGAACCTTTGGAGGGAGATTTTTGGCGGAAGCAGTATGAGGACATAATCCCCGGCTATTACATGAACAAACAGCATTGGAATTCGGTAAAGGCTGATGGAGAGGTGCCTGATGACATCTTGAAGGACCTGCTTGATAAAGCATATCAAATAGTGTTTGGAAGTTTCAGTAAGAAAAAGCAGAAGGAGATATTGGGAGATGAGTGAGCTTAGTGAAATGATCAGCTGCTGTGGCTCGGACTGCAGTACGTGTTATTGCTACGGAGAAATGTGTAAGGGCTGCAATGCTGTTTGCGGTAAGGTGTTTCATGCACCGGAAGGAAAAGAGTGTCCCATATATTATTGTTGCAGGATTCAGAATGGTTTTCATTCCTGTGGAGAGTGCAATAAACTGCCGTGCGATCTGATCCTAGAAACGAGAGATCCGAGCATGTCCGAGGAAGAGTTTATGAAGAATGTGGACGAAAGAGTAAAAAGGCTCAGGGGGTGAGTGCGATGGCATTTGATTTTAAGAAAGAATACAAAGAGTTTTATATGCCCAAAGATAAACCGGAAATAATATTGGTTCCAAAGATGAATTATATTGCGGTTCGTGGCAAAGGCGATCCAAACGATGAAAATGGTGAATATAAAGCTGCAATAGGACTGTTATATGGGATTGCTTTTACTATCAAGATGAGCAAGAAAGGCGACCATCAGATAGATGGATACTTCGATTATGTGGTTCCGCCATTGGAAGGTTTCTGGTGGATGGAAGGCAAGGTCGGTGTTGACTATGCACACAAGGAGAGATTCCATTGGATTTCTGTGATACGCCTTCCGGATTTTGTGAGCGAGTATGATTTTAGATGGGCAGTGGATGAAGCAGCAAAGAAGAAAAAGCAGGATTTCTCTAAGGTGGAGTTCCTGACAGTTGAGGAGGGCGTATGCGTTCAGTGTATGCATATCGGTCCTTATGATGATGAGCCCGCGACAGTTGAAATAATGCATGATTATATCGAAAAACAGGGTTATGTTCTTGATATCTCCGATAAAAGACTGCATCATGAGATATATCTGAGTGATGCCAGAAAAGTTGCCCCTGAGAAACTGAAGACTGTGATCCGGCATCCGATCAGAAAGAAAGATACTTGACAAAACAAAACGCATGTTCTATATTATGGGTGTGTTTATTATACCCAAAAATCGGGAAACATAAATTTATCAGGTTATTGATGAAAGCTCAAACCCCTTGTGGTTTGGGCTTTTTTTGATGCCTGGAAACTCCAAAAGGCGGATGTCTGTTTCTATAAAAGTAGTAAATTGCCGGGAAGAGATGGACAAAAGGTACTCGATTTTATGGGAAATACTTCACAAAAATGATTGTGCATATCCAACAAAAATGAAAGGCGGTGATGATGCTTGAAGAATACATAGCGGCGTAGTGTATGTGGATAATGTGATTCAGATACTATACTACGGAGGACTGGATTGGATAAGGATGGGAGGTGATCAGCTTGAGAGGATCGTAAAAAATATTGGTAACTATTAACACAGGCATCTTCAGGGATGTCTTTTTCATTTTATGAAGGAGAGAGAAGAAATGTTTAATCAAGAATATCTTCCGTGTAACAGACAGATCCATATTAAGCTTTCGGACGAAGAATTAAAAATGATCCGGGACAGGATGGAACAAATGGGGTTCAAGAACATGAGTGCATATATCAGAAAAATGGCAATCGATGGATATTGCATCAATGTAGATTTTACTGCAATTCATGAGCTTGCCAAGATGATGTGCGTCGATAGCAGAAACATCAATCAGATTGCAAAAGCAGCTAATACCTATGGCTGGGTTGATGAGAAAGTCATCGTTGATATGAAAGCTGAGCATGAGAAAGTTCTGAAAACGGTAAAAGAGTATTTTGATAAATTGCTTGAAATCATGTGACTACGGAAAAATGGTTTTCGAGCCTGCCTGCAGGCGTAGCTTGTCGATGAAAATCGGCAATCCCGGGGGATTGGGGCATGTTCCCCAACAAGCAAAATCGCATCAGGTGTACACCGATGCACTGCTTGCCAGTTTTGTCTCGAATTCTAGACAAAAGTGGTTGTCTAGAAAGATTTGTTATCTAGAATTCTTAGAAAAAATCACGATTTTATATATGTCCAAGTCTTAATTGTTCGAGATAACTCTTTGTATATATGAATCCTATAAAGCTTTTTGAGTTTCTT
>Ga0256406_1001155_pt1 | contig 43835 bp, 35 predicted proteins | sample RumenRJG_03DNA_FD_185986 | JGI IMG/M metagenome (GOLD analysis project Ga0256406, IMG submission 185986) | Bovine rumen microbial communities from Lethbridge, Alberta, Canada - RJG_03 | ecosystem: Host-associated > Mammals > Digestive system > Stomach > Rumen | place: Canada: Alberta | collected... | reverse complement strand
TAGACCATCCGCCTCAAAACTTCCATTTTGGTCTGACGATTATGCCCTAATTCTGGGGCGATGGAGCCTCTCGTTAGACCATTTCAATTTTTTCTTCCCGTTTGGTCTAACTTTTCAACCCTATTCGGTTTATTTTTCAGACCAAATCGGGATTTGCTGGCCGATTGGTCTAACTTTTCTCGGAAAATAAACCGAAAGTGGTCGGAATTGTCAGACTAAATCGCCGAAAAAAGGGGAAAAGGTCTAACGGGCGGTTGGCTGGAAGTGGGACAAGGCCCGAGGTGCCGCTCAACCCGCTTGCGCTCAGCTGCTTTTGGGAAAAATTGGGAATGCGGTAAATTTCCAGGGGTTGACTTCCCAGTAGATTGTGGTATTATGGTCTCAAGGAAAAGTTAGCAAATGCTAACCAACCGCCAAATATTATTACAAAGAAGGTGACACCATGTCTCTCATCAATAAAGAAGTCAGTGACTTCACCGTACAGGCTTATCAGGACGACGACTTCCATGCAGTATCCCGGGAGGATCTTCAGGGGAAATGGAGCGTCTTCTTTTTCTATCCCGCCGACTTTACGTTCGTGTGCCCCACGGAGCTTGCGGATCTGCAGGATCTCTACCCGGAGTTCCAGAAGATCGGCTGTGAAATTTACTCGGTGTCCACCGACAGTGAGTTTGTCCACATGGCGTGGCATGAGCATTCAGAGCGGATTTCGCAGATAACGTATCCCATGCTCGCCGACCCGACGCATAAGCTGGCCGAGGACTTTGAGGTGCTCATTCCGGAGTCCGGACAGGCGGAACGCGGCACATTCATCATCGACCCCGACGGAAAGATCGTCGCCTATGAGGTGAACGCCGGAAATGTTGGCCGCAACGCCGCAGAGCTTCTCCGCAAAGTGGAGGCCTGCCAGTTTGTCCGCGAACACGGCGACCAGGTGTGCCCCGCCAAATGGAAACCGGGAGCGGCTACGCTGAAACCGGGTGCCGACCTCGTCGGAAAACTTTAAGCCCACAAAAGCCCTCATCCCAGGGGCTTTTGCAAATAACCTCAATCCCATAACCCATAATCCCACAGTAGGAGAGTGGCGCCCGCGGAGTGGAGTCCGCCGGGCGCCTTTTCCTTTGGGCGGGCGCATTTGACATTGTGTCGGGGATTGGATAGAATAGTTACCAGATTGCGGCAGGCCGCATGAAGGGGTACACCACCTTGGGTGTAGACTTTCATGTGGCCTGCCTTTTTTCAGGAGGTAATATGGTCATCATCAACGGTGAAAAAGTACCGGAGGCCCAGGGGCAGACGGTACAGGAATATTTGACGGGCGCGGGCTTCCCGGAGGGGGGTATTGCCGTGGAGCGCAATGAGGAGATTCTTCCGAAGGCCGCATATGCGACGACAACGCTGCAGGACGGCGACGTGCTGGAAATTGTGACATTTATGGGCGGAGGATGCTGAATATGAAAGATACATGGACATTAGGAGGAAAAGAATTTAGTTCGCGATTCATCCTGGGTTCCGGAAAGTATTCCGTCGAACTCATCAAGGCCGCGGTGGAAAACGGCGGCGCACAGATCGTGACGCTGGCGGTCCGTCGGACCAACACGAAAAAACATGAAAATATTCTCGACTATATTCCGGAGGGTGTGACTCTGCTGCCGAATACGTCCGGCGCGCGCAACGCCGAGGAGGCGGTGCGCATTGCACGGCTTGCACGGGAGCTGGGCTGCGGCAACTTCGTGAAGATTGAGATTATGCGAGACTCCAAGTATTTGTTCCCGGACAATCAGGAGACCATCCGCGCCACCGAAATGCTCGCGAAGGAGGGCTTTGTGGTACTGCCGTATATGTTCCCGGATCTGTATGCGGCGAGGGACCTGGTGAATGCCGGCGCGGCGGCGGTCATGCCGCTGGCGGCGCCCATTGGCTCCAACAAAGGGCTCTCCGCAAAGGATTTTATTCGGATCCTTATCGACGAGATTGACTTGCCGGTCATTGTCGACGCCGGAATTGGCAAACCCTCCCAGGCGTGCGAGGCCATGGAGATGGGCGCCTCCGCCGTCATGTGCAACACGGCGGTGGCCACGGCCGGCGACGTGCCGGCCATGGCGGGTGCATTCAAAGACGCCATCAACGCAGGCCATGCCGCCTACTGCGCCGGCCTCGGACGCGTTCTGGAAAGAGGAGCGTCCGCTTCCGACCCGCTGACCGGATTCTTACGGGACTAAAGGAGGGGAGACACCATGGCAGAAAACCAGTTCTTTATTGACTCCGACAAACTCTCGGAGAAGGCCCTCGCCAAGAAACACCGCATTGAGCAGGATCCGTCCTGCCGGACCGACCCCATGAAGTATATGGACGGCATGGAGGAGATCCCTCACGACATCATGGATAAGGTGCTCTCCGAGATGGAGGCCTACGATTATACAAAATACACCGCCGTCGACGTCCGCCGCGCCCTGCAGCATGACACCTGCACGGTGGAGGACTTCAAGGCGCTGCTGTCCCCGGCGGCGGAACCGTTCCTCGAGGAGATGGCCGCCAAGGCAAAGATCGAGACGAGCAAGCATTTCGGAAACACGGTGTATTTATTTACCCCGTTGTACATCGCCAACTACTGTGAGAATTACTGCATTTACTGCGGCTTCAACGTATACAACGACATTGACCGCAAGCAGCTCACCGGCGACGAGATTGAGCACGAGATGAAGGTCATTGCCGACTCCGGCATGGAGGAAATCCTCATGCTGACCGGAGAGAGCAAGACCAAGAGTGACCTCCACTACATTGGCGAGGCCTGCAAGCTGGCCAGCAAGTACTTCCGCAACGTCGGTCTTGAGGTGTATCCGGTCAATACTGACGACTACAAGTATCTCCACGAGTGCGGCGCCGACTATGTCACGGTCTTCCAGGAGACCTATGACGCCGTGAAGTATGAGACGCTGCACCTTATGGGCCACAAGCGTGTGTTCCCATACCGGTTCGAGGCCCAGGAGCGGGCTATCCTTGGCGGCATGCGCGGCGTCGGCTTCTCGGCGTTGCTCGGCCTGTCCGATTTCCATAAAGACGCCCTTGCCACGGCGCTGCACGTCTACTACCTGCAGCGGAAATACCCGTGGGTGGAGTACTCGCTGTCCTGCCCGCGGCTGCGCCCCATCATCAACAACGAGGCCATCAACCCGCTGGATGTCCACGAGCGCCAGCTGTGCCAGATCCTCTGCGCCTACCGCATCTTTCTGCCGTATGTCGGCATTACGGTCTCTTCGCGGGAGTCGAAGTCGTTCCGCAACGGCATTGCAAAGATCTGTGCCACGAAGATCTCCGCCGGCGTGTCCACGGGCATCGGAGACCATGAGAGCAAGTACACCGGAACCGAGGAGGAGGACACGGGCGACGAGCAGTTTGAAATTGCCGACACCCGCAGTCTGCCCCAAATGTACGGCGACATGTCCGACGAGGGCCTGCAGCCCGTCCTGAACGACTATGTCTATGTCGGCTGATATTTTCTTGGGCGATTCACAATTCGATTGGTCCAAATGCCTCTGCATTACGAATCGCCATTTATGCCCCGGCACCCTGGAGGACCAGCTGGAGCGGCATGTGCTGCCGCTCCGTCCCCGCGCCGTCATCCTGCGCGAGAAGGACCTGACTCCCGCCGAATACTCTGACCTGCTGCGCCGGGTGGCCGCCCTTTGTCGCGCGGCCGACGTGCCTTTGATACCGCACACCTTTGTAGATGCTGCGCTGCAGCAGGGCTTCACGGCCATCCACTTGCCGATGCCCGCCCTGCTGCAGCTCTCGCCGTCCGACCGGCAGCGGTTCACGGTCGTCGGCGCCTCGGTCCACTCCGTGGACGAGGCCCGCGCCGCCGTCGCCGCTGGCGCCACCTACGTCACCGCCAGTCACATCTTCCCGACGGACTGCAAAAAGGGCCTGCCCCCGCGGGGCCTCCCCTTTTTGCGCTCCGTCTGCACGGCTGTCCCGCTGCCGGTCTTCGCCCTCGGCGGAGTCGACCCCGCCAATGCGGCGGCGTGTCTCGCCTCCGGCGCCTCCGGCGTCTGCATGATGTCCGAGTTCATGACACTAAGCTAATTGAAAAACCGCGCTCTGCGATTGCGGGGCGCGGTTTTTCTACCTTAACAAGGGGAAACTAGGACCGGAATAAAGGAATCAGGTGATCTGGTCCTAGTTTTGGCTCCCATCTGGCCGAGCTTAGGCGTGAAACTAGGACCGGAAAGCGAGAATCGGCGGTTCCGGTCCTAGTCTCAGCTTCCATCCAGCAGAGCTCGGGCGTGAAACTAGGACCGGAAAGCGAGGACCGGCGGTTCCGGTCCTAGTCTCGGCTTCCATCCAGCAGAGCTCAGGCGTGAAACTAGGACCGGAAAGCGAGAATCGGCGGTTCCGGTCCTAGTTTTGGTTTCCATCTAGCCGAGCCCAGGCGTGAAACTAGGACCGGAAAGCGAGAATCGGCGGTTCCGGTCCTAGTCTCGGCTTCCATCCAACAGAGCTTAGGCGTAAAACTAGGACCGGAAAGCGAGAATCGGCGGTTCCGGTCCTAGTTTTGGTTTCCATCTAGCCGAGCCTAGGCGTGAAACTAGGACCGGAAAGCGAGAATCGGCGGTTCCGGTCCTAGTTTTGGTTTCCATCTAGCAGAACCTAGGCGTGAAACTAGGACCGGAAAGCGAGAATTGGCGGTTCCGGTCCTAGTCTCGGCTTCCATCCAGCAGAGCTCAGGAGTGAAACTAGGACCAGAAGGTGGGTGAGTGGTTGTTCAGGTCCTAGTTGCATATGATTTCAAACCGAATTCGGTTGATTGATTGGAATCGAAATGACGGATAAGGTTTCCAGTTAGACCAAACTCAAAATTTTTTCCCTTTTGGTCTGACGATTTGGCCCTTTCATTGGCCACGGAGCGGCGGCTGTTAGACCAAAATTAAAATTCGGAGGCGTTTGGTCTAACTTTCGATTAAAATCTTGCGAAATTATTAGACCTTTTAAGAAAAAAAGAGAGGTTTGGTCTAACTTTTCTTCGAAAATAAACCGAATTCGGTCGGAATCGTTAGACCATTTCCATGATTTTGGGGAAAAGGTCTAACGCCCGCCGAAACGGCGGGCATCAACACAGATGCCGCCAAAAAGGTAAAAGAAAAAAGGGGCGACACAGCGCCAAAACAGCACTGAATCGCCCCAGAAATGCGGGAAATTATTAGCCGATCTTATAACTTTCCGTGAACACGCCCGAGTGCTCTGCCGTCCAGCTGGACAGCACACCGTCGGCACCATAGGAAGGTTTGTTCGCAAGATAGGGGCTTGCGTAGTCGGCCGGGAACGTGACGTGGTTCACCGTAAACGTGGTCAGGCGGCCGGCCGCGTCATAGGTGTAGCGCGACGAGTTGCCGTCAGAGCAGTCAATGGCAGTGAGGCGCCCAGCAGCGTCGTATGTATAGTGGATGCTCGAAGTGCTGCGCTGAATGCCCGTGCCATAGATGCCCGTAGCCTCCAACTTGCTGCAGGTCACATCCGTGAGCTGGTGCTTGGCGTTCACGCTAAAGGTGTACTTGTACTGGTCAGCTGTCTGCTGGTATCCCTTGTTCTCCACAACAATGAGGGTGCGCATGCGGCCCGACGTAATGAGCGGGCAACCTGCGTAGATGAGCGGGGCGTTATCCTTCAGGCCATCATAGGCGAGCCGGGCGGCGAGGGGAGAGCCAGCGGGGACAGTCTCGGTGCGGAGCATGGCGAAGAGCCAGGGCTCGGCGCCCGGGAAGTAGGGCTGGTCGTAGACGGAGAGGGTGCTCTTGGCGGCATCCCACGCGATGGTGGCCGTGGTGGTGCCGGCGCCGTAGCCCGTGCGGGTGTAGACGACGGTCTCCGGGTAGGAGTCGGCCGCGGCGGCGACGGGTTCCTCGTCCCAATTCATAAACGGCGGGGCGGCCTTGGCGGCCAGAGCCGGGACCGCGAGGGCAAGGCAGAGAACGGCTGCCAGAAGTAAGGACAGCGCGCGATTGAGTTTCATTTGAATCACCTTATACCTTATTTGATGACAACTATTGTAGCATAAACTGTGATAGAATGAAATTGAGGTGAAATTGTGAAAAGGAGATGAAAAAATGAAAAATTTAAAAAGAATGTTATGCATATTTCTGACGACCGCGTTGCTGGCGGGCATGTGTATAGGCGCAGTATCTGCCTTTGCTGCAAAAGAAAAGCCCAAGACTGTGACCATCTGCAGCCGCACGGAGCCGAAGTATGACAACAGCTGGTACAAGGACCTTACGGTGTATCAGATCTGGTGCCGGTCGTTCAAGGACAGCGACGGTGACGGTATTGGTGACCTGGAGGGTGTGTACCAGGAACTGGACTATTTGAAGGATTTGGGAGTGGACTGTATTTGGTTTTCACCCATCTATCCATCGCCCCAGAAAGATTACGGGTATGATATTGCGGACTACTATGGAATCAACCCGGAATATGGCACCATGGAGACCTTTGAGAAGGTCATGAAGGGTGCCCATGACAGGGGAATGAAAGTGGTCATGGACCTGGTAATCAACCACACGTCGGATCAGCACCAGTGGTTCCAGGAGAGCCGGAAGTCCAAAGACAACCCGTACCACGACTGGTACTTCTGGCGGGACCCGAAGAACGGCAGCTACCCCAACAACTGGGACTCCCTCTTCGAGGGCAAGGCCTGGAAGTATGACGAAAATCTGGGCCAATACTATCTGCATGTCTTCGCCGAGGGACAGCCGGACCTGAACATGGACAACCCAGAAGTCCGGAATGAGGTCAAAAAGATCATGCGGTACTGGCTGGACAAGGGCGTCGACGGGTTCCGGGAGGATGTCATCAGCTACATCTCAAAGGATCCGGGGCTACCGGACGGTATTCCGCTTCCGGCGGCAACAGGTATTGAGCACTATGACAAGGGTCCGAATCTGGACAGTTACCTGAAGGAATTCAAGCAGGACGTCTACAACAACTACAACATGTTCACTGTAGGCGAAATGCCCCAGTCCAAGCCCGCTGATGCTCTTACCTACGGGTGCGGCAAGCGGCTCGACATGCTGATCTCCTTTGACCAGATGACGGCCGACGGCATCGTTACGGACTACGTCCATGTGCCCTTCTCCCTCGTGCGGTATAAACGGGCATGGCGGGACTGGCAGACACAGCTCTACGGAAAGGGCTGGAACTGCCTGTACATTGAGAACCACGACCACGCACGCGTCATCAGCCGGTACGGCAGCGAGCATTACTGGAAGGAGAGCGGTAAGACACTGGCCACCTCGTATCTCATGCTGACCGGTACTCCCTTTATCTATCAGGGCCAGGAAATTGGCATGCTGAATACCCATTTCAACTCCCTTGACGAGTGCAAGGATGTCGTGACATTCAACAACGAGAAGACATTTGCCAAGGTCGGCGTGACCGGACAGCGTTACCTTGACCTGGTCAACAAGACGAGCCGTGAACACGCCCGAACTCCGGTCCAGTGGGATGACTCCAAGAACGCGGGCTTCACAACCGGAACTCCGTGGTTCGGCGTCAACCCCAACTATAAGACCATCAACGTGGCGGCAGAACAGAAGGATCCGGACTCCATTCTGAACTACTACAAGAAGGCGCTGAAGGTCCGCAAGGCGTACCCGGCACTGTCCAAGGGCAGTTATAAGGAGTACTATCCGGCGAGCGAGAAAATTTACTGCTATGAGAAGGATTACGGAGACCAGAAGGCCCTGGTCATCTGCTCGTTCAGCAAACAGGATATTCCATTTGTTGCCCCAACCGGATTCGACCTGAGCAAGGGCACCCTGGTGCTCCAGAATTATCCGGACGCTCCGGCGGGAAGCCGCAGCTGCACGCTTCGGCCGTATGAGTGCCGCGTGTATATTTATAATGGATAACGTAGGATCGCCCTGACGCCTGGGCGATGCACGGAAAGTTTACATATTCTCACCCCTCCCTTATGGTACAATCGTAGCCAGAGGGAGGGGTGTTTTTGAAAGTCCTGAATTTTGGGTCCATGAACATGGACTATGTCTACCGCGTGGAGCACATCACCGAACCCGGGGAGACCCAGAAGTCCTCGGACCTCACGGTCTATAACGGCGGCAAGGGCCTGAACCAGTCGGTGGCCCTGGGGCGCGCCGGCGTCTTCGTCTACCACGCCGGCAATGTGGGACCCCATGCCGAGTCCCTTCTGCAGGAACTGGCGGAGGCCAACGTGGACACGACGCTTGTGCGGCGACTGCCGGACGAGCCCACCGGACACACCGTCATCCTGCTGGACGACGCCGGAGAGAATGCCATTACCGTCTGCGGCGGGGCCAACCAGCTCATTACCAGTGAACAAATTGCAAATACATTTCAATATTTCGGCGAGGGCGATGTACTTCTTCTCCAGAACGAGACCAATGCCCTCAAGGACCTCATGGCCGCGGCCGTGAACCATGGCATGCGGGTCGTATTCAACCCTTCGCCCATTGACGACGACCTCCTGTCACTGCCTCTGGACACCGTGGATACCTTTGTTGTCAACGAAGTGGAGGCCGCGGCGCTGTCCGGCGGGTCGCCGGACGAGCCGGAGGACATGCTCAACTCCCTGCGGGAGATGTTCCCCACGGCCCGGGTCGTCATGACGACGGGGGTGGCCGGCTCCTGGTACGACGACGGGAACGAGCGCTTCCACCAGGAAGCGCTGCCTGTGGACGTCGTCGACACCACCGGAGCCGGGGACACGTTCCTCGGATACTACCTGGCGGGCCGGCTCGAGGGCATGGCCCCCCGCGGGGCCATGGCACTCGCCGGGCGTGCCGCCGCCCTGGCCGTGGGCCGGCCCGGCGCGGCCCCGTCCATTCCGACCCGGGCCCAGGTGGACGCCACCTGACGGCGGCGCCCGTCGCGCCGCAGCGCAGCACCGCGCTCGGTACGCACCAATGGCGCCTCGTCGGCGCCAAAACGAAAAAATGGGCATGGGCTCTGTATGAAACCATACAGAGCCCATGCCGCAATTGATGAAGAAGTCTGGAAGAAAATAGAGAGAGAAAATTCTTCCGAAGGGTAAATAAAGGGGATTTACTGCTTCTCTACTTCTAATACTATCATCATTTCTGAACTTTTGCTTAAACTTTTTCTACAACTGTAAAAGTTTGTTGAAAATGCTGAAAACGGATGGGGGATATTTGGTTGAACTATCTGACAGTTGGGGCCGGAGGGACCGGTGGAACGTTGAGCTGGCATCTGGCAAGGAGCGGACAGGATGTCACAGTTATAGCCCGCGGGGCGCATGGGCAGGCCATTCGGGAGAACGGCCTGATACGGCACGCCCTCTGGGACAACTCCCGTATTTCCGTTCCGGTGGCCGTGGAGACCACGGATACCTATGACCCCGTGAACTCTCCGGACGTAATTCTTGTCTGTGTTAAGAGCTACTCTCTGGAGGCTCTGGTGCCTTTCCTACGGAGGGTGGCCGGCCAGGACACCGTCGTCCTCCCCATACTGAATGTATACGGTACCGGGGAAAAGCTACAGGAAAAACTACCAAAGACCACTGTGTTGGACGGGTGCATTTATGTGTCAGCAGACATTGAATCGCCCGGAGTTATTCGGCAGCATGCGCCAATTCTGCGGGTCGTCGCCGGTCAGCGGGACCACAATGTCTCTCCACGTCTTCTGGAAATTCAGCGCGCCATGGCAGGGCCGGACCTCGAAATGGTACTCTCCCGCAGCATCCAGCGGGACGCCCTCATGAAATTCTCCTATGTCTCCCCGGTGGGGGCGGCGGGAGTCGCATTGGGCGCCACAGCTGGCGACATGCAGCAGGTTGGTCCTGCCCGGGATCTCGCCATCGCGCTGATGCGTGAGGTCACAGCATTGGCATCTGCCATGGGTTTCCCTTTTGAGGAGGACATGGTTAAACGCAACCTAGAGATTATGGCTACGCTGCCGCCGGAGACCACCACATCTATGCAGCGTGACATCTTGGCGAGCCGTCCGTCGGAGGCCGACGGACTCATCCTGGAGCCCATCCGGCTCGGAGAAAAATATGGCGTCGCCACGCCGGCCTACCGCCAGGCCGCCGCGGCCCTGAAAACAATGGAGGAAAAATCATGAGAAAGAAGAACCGTGAGGTCACCGACTTTTCCGAGAAAGTGGAGATCATGCGCCACTGCGACGTCTGCCGCCTTGCCCTCAACGACGAGAGCGGCTACCCCTATATCCTTCCGCTGAACTTCGGACTGCGGGTGGACGGGGAGACCGTCACGCTGATTTTCCACAGCGCCACTGAGGGCACAAAACTTGACCTCATTGCCAAGGACCCCCGCGCCTCCTTTGAGATGGACTGCAAGCACCGTCTGGAATACAATGAAGAGAAAGGTTACTGCACCATGAACTACGAGAGTGTCATAGGTCATGGCACCATCCATATGCTGAGCGAGGAGGAAAAACTCGCAGCCCTGGAGGATATCATGCGGCAGTATCACCCCGAAAATATCTCTTTTAATCATGCCGCCATTCCGAGAACGGCGGTCTATGTGCTCACGGTGGAGGACATGACCGGAAAGCGCAAGGAGTCGAAAATCAAAGAATGAATGTAAGAGGCGAGTAATAACCATGAAACCTATTATCCGTGCAACGACAAACCCGGATATGACCGAGCGGGAGAAGAAAAACTATGCGCTGGCGCGCCGGGCGGCGGCCGAGGGCATGGTCCTGCTGGAGAACCGCGGAGCGCTGCCGCTCAAGGCCGACACCGTGGCCCTCTACGGCCTCGGCGCCCGGCACCCGAGCTTCGGGGGCACCGGCAGCGGGGAGAACGCGCCCCGCTATCAGGTGACGCCGGAACAGGGCTTGAAGAACGCCGGCATCAAGATTACCACTGGCTCCTGGCTGGACGACTTAGACGAGACCTGGAACATGCTCCACGATATCTGGAAGGAGTCCATCGCCGAGGAACTCCGGCACATTCCGGTGCCAGAGCGCTTTGAATACTCCTGCAAATACCCGTTCCGCCCGCCGGTGGGGCGCCCGGTTCTGCTGGGTGACATCCGGGACTCCAAGACGGACACGGCCATCTACATCCTGACCCGGGTCGGCGGAGAGGGCGTGGACCGGAAGACCGAGACTGGCGACTGGTTCCTGACCGCCACGGAAATTTCCCACCTGCGCGCCCTCACGGAACACTATGACAATGTCATCCTCATCATCAACAGCGGCGGCGTTATAGACTTGAGTCCCGTCGACGACATGGAACTCGGTGCCATCCTGTACGCCTCCGAGGGCGGTATGGAAATGGGAAATGCCCTTGCCGACGTGCTGACGGGAGTGGTGACACCCAGCGGAAAACTCACCGACACCTGGGGTGCCCGCTATGAGGACTACCCCGGCGCAGAGCACTTTGCGGACCGGGACGGTGACCCGCTCAATGAGTACTACCATGAGGGCATCTATGTGGGCTACCGCTGGTTCGATGTCCAGGACATCAAACCCCGCTACCCCTTCGGTTACGGTCTGTCCTATACGACATTTGAACAGGAGTCCCAGGGCATTCAGGTGAACAACTCCTACGTGGATGTCCGGGTTAAGGTGAAAAATACCGGTCTTTATCAAGGAGCGCAAATCGCCCAGCTCTACATGGCGGCCCCGAACGGAAGCCTGCCCAAGGAGAAGAAGTCCCTGGTGGCCTTCGGGCGTACCTCCGTGCTGAAACCAGGCGGGTCCCAGTATATCCACCTGACATTCGACATGCGGGACTTCGCCTCCTATGACGCTGAGAACGGCCGTTTCGTGCTGGAGGGAGGCAACTATGTCCTCCTGCTCGGCGACTCCGCTGGAAGTGTGAAACCCATAGGGACCCTCTTCCTGGATGGCGATGCACCCACGGAACTCTGTGACCGCGTCTGCCCGCCCAAGGAGTACATTGCCTGGGAGAACATCCCGTCCTTTGTCCCCTGCGGGCCGGTGGAACCCATCATCCCCATAAAGAGCAGCAGCATCTACTGCGAGCGCCACTCCTATAAGAAGCTTCCCTTCACGCCGCACCCGAAGGCGGACTTCATCATGGAGAAGCTGACGCCCCAGGACATGCTGAAAATCACCATAGGGACCAGCTATGTCGGATCTATCCATAACATGGTGTTTGGCCCCGCCGGCTACACCACATCGGAGTATGTGGACATTGGCCTTGAGAACATGCCCATGGCGGACGGCCCCCAGGGTCTGAACCTGACGCCGGAGGCAGTACAGCCTCTGACAAACCGCATCTCGTCACCGGTGCTGCCGGAGGCCATGCAGTTCGGCGCGAACAATGTCTGGAAGTCCATGAGCCTTCCCCGAAAGAAGGAGCGCCGTACCGTCTACTACCAGTACTGCACCGCATGGCCCTGTGAGACGCAGATGGCCCAGACCTGGGACGTCGACCTTCTCGAGCAGGTGGGCGATGCAGTGGGCACCGAAATGAAGGAACTCGGTATCGTCTTCTGGCTTGCCCCTGGCATGAACCTTCACCGCAATCCGCTGGGTGGCCGCAACTTTGAGTATTACTCCGAGGACCCATATCTCACCGGCGCCATGGCCTCTGCCGTCACAAAAGGTGTCCAGAGCCACCCGGGATGCTTCGTAACATTAAAACATTTTGCCTGTAATAATCAGGAGACCGAGCGGAAGAACTTAAACATTCATCTTGATGAACGCACTTTACGTGAAACATATTTACGAGCGTTCCGCATGGCGGTCAAGGCAGGTGCCCGGGGCGTCATGAGCAGCTACAACATGATCAACGGCGTCTACTCGCCCAATAATAAAGACCTGCTCACCAAGGTCCTGCGCATGGAATGGGGCTTTGACGGCCTCGTAATGACCGACTGGTACGCCTCAGGGCACGGTGATTGCAAGGATGAGCTCTGTATTCCCGCCGGAAATGACCTCATCATGCCCGGTTCCCCAAGAGTCTACAAGGAGGTCGCCAAGAAGATCCGGGAGGGCTGTATGACCTCGGACGATCTTATGCATGCCGCCTATAATGTCGTATGCGCCTCGGTGGACAGCTGCGTCTCTTCGGAGCTCTTCAAGAAGTGACTTGAACCATCCCATTTTTGGGACAATTCGGGGGTGAATCGCCCGGGAAAATTGTTCCGAAAAATACAATTTTTGACCTTTACCCACCTGTTAACATCTTGTGTGTTCAACGGCGACGGCGTCTTAGGAAATGCATTTCCCTGAGACGTCGTTTATTTATAACTTCAGATCGATTAGAGGAGGCAGACTGATGGAATCCAGAATTCAGGAACATCCTATCCTGGGAACCTATGAAAAAGGCCGTCCCGTCAAGTTCACCTATGACGGAAAAGAAGTCGAGGGCTACGAAGGCGAGCCCATCGCCGAGGCGCTGAAGGCCAATGGTGTCATGATCCACCGCTATACCGCAAAAAAGCACACGCCCCGCGGCATGTTCTGTGCCATAGGACGCTGCACCGACTGTGTCATGGTCGTCGACGGAGAGCCGAACGTACGCACATGTATGACCCCGCTCAAAGAGGGCATGGTCGTCCAGACCCAGTACGGCAACTCCGCGAAACCCTTTGAAGAGCAGGAGGTACAGAAATAATGAAACGGATTGGACTTATCGTAGTCGGAGCGGGCCCCGCCGGCCTGTCTGCCGCCATTGAGGCAGCCAAGCGCGGCGTCGACGTCGTTGTGTTCGACGAGAACGCCCGTCCCGGCGGACAGCTTTTCAAACAGATCCATAAATTCTTCGGCTCCAAGGAGCACCGGGCCAAGGTCCGCGGTTTCCGCATCGGCAAACAGCTCCTCGAAGAGGCCGACGCCGCCGGCGTACAGGTCGTTCTGGACGCAACCGTTATCGGCGTATATCTCGATAAAGAAGTCGTCGTCCGCATCGGCGACGGCATTGAGCACTACAAGGCGGACGCCATCATCATTGCCACCGGCGCCGCTGAGAACATGGTCCCGTTCCCGGGCTGGACGCTCCCCGGCGTCATCGGTGCCGGCGCGGCCCAGACCATGATGAACCTCCACGGTGTCCGTCCTGGACAGAAGGTCCTCATGCTCGGTTCCGGCAACGTCGGACTTGTCGTCAGCTTCCAGCTGAAGCAGGCCGGCTGTGACGTCGTCGCCCTGGCCGACGCAGCTCCGCGCATCGGCGGTTACGGTGTCCACGCCTCCAAGCTGGCCCGTACCGGAATCCCGTTCTATCTTCCCTACACCATTAAGGAGGCCGAGGGTACCGACCACGTCACCGGTGTCACCATTGCCAAACTCGACGAGCGTTTCCAGTTCATTCCGGGCACGGAGATCCACTTCGACGTCGACACCATCTGCATCGCCGTCGGTCTCTCTCCCATGAGCCAGCTCCTCAAGATGGTGGGCTGTGAGATGAAGGACAACGTCCCGGTCTGTGATGCCCATGGCCAGACCTCCATCCCCGGCATCTACGCCGCAGGCGACGTCTCCGGCATTGAGGAGGCCTCCTCCGCCATGATCGAGGGCCGCCAGGCCGGCGTCTACGCCGCCGAATATCTCGGCTACATTGAGAAGGATGAGATGGACACCGAAGAGGCCAGCCTCGACACCGCTCTCGACGGTCTCCGCCAGGGCATGTTCGCCCCGGGCAACAAGGGCAAGAAGATCGACCTCACCGAGGAGGGAATCCCGGTCTCCGAGAACCTTCTCTCCCGTGGCTTCGTCGCCGAGGACGAAATTGAGCGCTTCCCCGGCGTTGTCCACAAGGCGGGCATCCATCCTGTCATTGAGTGCACACAGAATATCCCATGTAACCCCTGCCAGGATGCCTGCAACAAGGGCTGCATCAAAGTGGGTGACCATATTACGACCCTCCCTGCAGTGGAGGATGACTCCACCTGCATCAACTGCGGCATGTGCGTCGCCAACTGCCCCGGCCAGGCCATCTTCCTGGTGGACGAGGACGCGGGCGATGGAATGGCGGAAATCACCATGCCCTATGAGTTCCTCCCGGTACCGGAGGTCGGCGCCAAGGGTGTCGGACTCTCCCGCAGCGGCGAACCCATCTGTGACGCGGAGGTAACCCGTGTCAGAAGCAGCAAGGCCTTCGACAAGACAAACCTTCTCACCGTCAAGGTTCCGAAGGAATACGCCATGAAGGCAAGATTCTTTGAGGAGGTTTCCAAATGAGCAAAGTGACTGATCGCTCCAGAGATATCGGACCCTTCGTCCCGGGTCCGGATGACGATATGATTATCTGCCGCTGTGAGGAGATCACCAAGGGTGAGATCCGCCAGGCAGTACACGACGGCATGTGGAATATGGCGGAAATCCGCCGCTATCTCCGCTGCACCATGGGCCTCTGCCAGGGCCAGACATGCGGAAAGCTCGTGAAGGGCATCGTCGCCAGCGAGCTGGGCATCCGCCCGAATGAGCTGGAATTCCAGACTTCCCGCGCTCCCATGCGCCCCACCGAAATGCATGTCTTTGCCAATGAAGAGGAGGCGAAAATCAAATGAATCCGGATGTAATCATTGTCGGCGCCGGCATCATCGGAAACTCCTGCGCCTACTATCTTACGAAAAAGGGCTACAAGGTCCTTGTCCTTGAAAAATCCGATATCATCGGCGACGGCGGATCCTCCCGCAACGGCGGCGGCGTCCGTCAGTCCGGCCGTGATCCCCGCGAGCTCCCCCTCGCCATGTACGGCATTGAGAACCTCTGGCCGACCCTCTCCGAGGAGCTGGACTCCGATGTCGAGTACCACAAGGAGGGCAACCTCCGTCTCGGCAAGACCGAGGAGCACCTGAAGATCCTCGAGGGCCTCGCCAACCGCGCCCAGGCCTGCGGCCTTGACGTCCATATGATCGACGGCGACGAGGTCCGCCAGATCAACCCGTACCTCTCCGACGAGGTCATCGGCGCCAGCTGGTGCCCCACCGACGGCCACGCCAACCCGCTCCGCGCCACTCTGGCCTACTACCGTGCTGCCCGCCGCCTTGGCGCCCAGTACATCACCGGCGTCTCTGTACTCGGCCTGAAGAAGGTCAAGGGCAAGGTCCGCCAGGTCATCACCGACAACGGCATCTATGAGGCAGACCACATCGTTCTCTGCAACGGCCTCGGCGCCCGTCCGGTCGCCGGCACCGTCGGCATCGATCTCCCGATGATGTCCGTCATGCTCTACGCCCTCGTCACCGAGGCCGAGCCGCCCATGTTCAACCAGATGCTCGGAACCGCCGAGGCCGACTTCTACGGCCACCAGACCAACCACGGCTCCTTCGTCTTCGGCGGCAGCACGAACTTTGAGCCCGTCGCCAAGGACAACGGCACCCCGGTCATCATGGCCAACGCCGCACCCTGCATCTGCCGCGGCATCCTCAAGTACTTCCCCATGCTGGCCGACGCCAAGATCGTCCGCACCTGGGCCGGCTGGATGGATCAGATGATGGACGGAGTCCCCGTCATCGACAACATCTCCGAGGTCCCCGGCCTCACCATCGCCGCCGGATTCACCGGCCACGGCTTCGGCATTGCCCCCGCCGTCGGCACCGTCGTCTCCGAGCTCGTGAACGGCGACCCGACCTCCGCCGACATCTCCGGCCTGAAATATGACCGCTTCAAGACCAAAATCTAACATTGCTAATATACGGCGCGCCGCCGCTCAGACCTGTGAGGGTTTGGGCGGCGTCGTTTTTTGGTGTTTAATTGGGGAGCTGTGGCCAGGGTGGCTTTTCTCTCTGTATTGTGGGGGCGATGGAGTGGAGACTAGCGCTCTTATCTTTGTAATTAGGGGCGATGGAGTGGAGACTAGGACCGGAACTGGCGAATTGACTTGGGTGGTCCTAGTCCTTTGAGGGTGACTTGAGGCAAACTAGGACCACATTGGGGGATTGAGGCAGTATGGTCCTAGTTGGGAAGAGGGGGACTAGGACCACATTGGAGGATTCAGGCTAAGTGGTCCTAGTTTGCCGAAACCACCTGAGCTGCGACTAGGACCATAACAGGAATTTTGGCCTAAGTGGTCCTAGTTCCTTGAAAGTTCTCAAGTGCTAACTAGGACCACATCGGGGAATAAGGGCAATGTGGTCCTAGTCGAGAAGAGGGGGACTAGGACCACATTGGGGGATTTAGGTAATGTGGTCCTAGTTTGCCGAACTCACCTGAGCTACGACTAGGACCACAACAGGAATTTTGGCCTAAGTGGTCCTAGTTGAGAAGAGGGGGACTAGGACCACATCGGGGAATAGGGGCAGTGTGGTCCTAGTTGAGAAGAGGGAGACTAGGACCACATTGGGGAATTGAGGAAGTGTGGTCCTAGTCGGAAAGAGGGGGACTAGGACCACATTGGGGAATTGAGGCAGTGTGGTCCTAGTTGGGAAGAGGTAGACTAGGACCACATTGGGGAATTGAGGCAGTGTGGTCCTAGTTGAGAAGAGGGGGACTAGGACCACATTGGGGGATTCAGGTTATGTGGTCCTAGTTTCCCCCAGAACCCCTCTATCATATGAACTTCGCTTTCGCCTGTTAGACCACCCGCCCTTATTTTCTTGATTTGGTCTGACGATTTGGCCTGTTTTTCGGGCTGGGAGCGGGCTCCGTCAGACCAAATCGAAAATTCGAGGCCTTTTGGTCTAACTTTTCAACCTTTTTTAGTTTATTTTTTAGACTGAATGAGAATTCACGGGGCGTTTGGTCTAACTTTTTTCGAAAAATAAACCGAATTCGGTTGGAATCATCAGACTAAATCGCCCAAAAAATGCAAAAAGGTCTAACTGGTCGCGAGAATGAGCCCACCTTGTAATCAATCCAAGTCCTGGCTCGCCGCCACTAGCTGCCACCCACCGCCGAAGCGGGCTTGGGCGGTCTATTCCAAGCTGCATCGCCCAAAAAATGCAAAAAGGTCTAACTCACTGCCGAAGCAGTTACCCGGCCTCAATTTATGCCGTCACCACGACAAAAGAAAACCACCCCACCAGACCACAGCAGGTCCGGCGGGGTGGCTTTTCCTATCCTTGATGCGCAGTAAAATTATTTTCCCATTTTCCCTATTTACCTGTTAATCCCATATACCCAGAGGGCGAATTTCTTAGTCCATCGGGCCGTCGGTGCCTGCTACAGCGGCAATAATGTCACTGACGACAGGAACGGAGGTTGCGGCATCTTCCTCGGGCTGCGTCTCAGCAGCGGGAGTCTCCTCAACGGTAGTCTCGGCGGCGGGAACGGTTACGGTCTCATCGCCAGAGAGAAAGCCTTTGATGTTGTTGATAAGGTCAAAGGTGCTATTGGCGAGATCAAGTCCGGTCTGTGCTGCGGAAGCGGCCTTAGCAGGAACATTCAGCGTGTCTGCTGCACTGTTCGCAAGGTCAAGAGAGCCGCTGGCAAGCTCAACGGTACCGTTTGCAAGATCAAGCCCGGTCTGAGCGGCGGAAGCAGCCTTACCCGGGACGTTGAGGGAATCCTCGACGTTGTTCTTCAGGTCAAAGGAGCTATTGGCGAGGTCGAGGCCAGTCTGAGCAGCGGAAGCAGCCTTACCCGGAACATTGAGGGAGTCCTCAACGTTGTTCTTCAGATCAAAGGAGCTGTTTGCGAGGTCAAGGCCGGTCTGTGCGGCGGAAGCAGCCTTACCCGGAACGTCAAGAGCGTCGTCGACGTTGTTCTTAAGATCGAAAGCACTATTGGCGAGGTCAAGGCCGGTCTGTGCGGCGGAAGCGGCCTTACCCGGAACGTCAAGAGCGTCGTCTACGTTGTTCTTCAGGTCAAAGGCCCCATTGGCGGCCTCAAGAGCACCGTTCGTGAGGTCAAGGCCAGTCTGAGCGGCGGAAGCAGCTTTACCCGGAACGTCGAGTGCATCGTCGACATTGTTCTTCAGGTCGAAGGCACTGTTGGCGAGATCAAGAGTGGTCTGTGCCGTCTCAGCGGCGCCACTGACCGGGTCAAGGCGCTCGGCGGTGTCGAGGATCGAGTTGAACAGATCAATGTTGGCCTGCAGGTTGTCGCGGTCAGAGCGAAGCTCCTGTTTTGTGGAATCAATGTCCGACTCCACGACATATTTGGCGGTGTTTCCGACTGGATCCGCTGCAAATTCGACCCATTCCACAACGACGGGAACGACGTTTGCGGGGCTGTAATCGGAGACGGCGGCCATGGCCGGTGCGGCGCAGCAGGCGGACATCGTGAGCCCGAGCAGCGCGGCTATGAGTTTGGAAGGTTTATTCATTCCTATCAACTTCTTTCATCCTGCGCATGGAACAAAGAACGATGTTATAGGTATAACATCAAAACCATTTTATTATGCTTTTTCCGCCATATGGATTACAACAATTCCAGCAATGCAACATACTGTACGAATAAATTACATAAGTCTTATAAATGGGCAAAACAAACGGGGGCGCCGCAAAGCGTCCCCGCAGGAATTGTAAGTTTTGGAATTATTCAGCCCCATCCGTATTTGCCAGGCTGGCAATGACGCTGTCCAGAAGAGAGGAGCTCTGTGTCTCTGTCTCATTGGGCGATGCACTGGCAGTTTCCGCCGTAGCACTTGTGTCCGTCGCACTGTCCTCCGGAATAAGTCCCTTCACATTGTTATAAAGTTCAATGGAACTGTTGGCGAGGGAGACCGCACCGTTGGCGGCATCCAGTGTGCTGTTGGTGAGATCAAGGCCGGTCTGCGCAGCAGAGGCTGCCTTTCCGACGATGTTGAGAGAATCCTCAATATTGTTCTTAAGCTCAAAGGTGCCGTTGGCCAGGCTGACTGCACCGTTCGCAAGGTCCATCGCACTGTTGGCGAGGTCCAAGCCCTTCTGCGCCTTGTCGGCAGCATTGCTGACAGGATCAAGGCGATCGGCGGTGTCAAGGGCGGAGTTCGTCAGGTCCAGAACCGACTGGGCCTTGGCGACCGGGTCCACATGGTCTGCTAGATCCATTGCACCGTTGGCTGCGTCGAGAGCTCCATTGGTGAGGTCGAGGCCGGTCTGGGCTGCATCGGCAGCCTTGCCGACGACGTCGACAGAGTCCTCTACGTTGTTTTTGAGTTCGAAGGCGCTGTTGGCGGCATCGAGGCCGTTGCCAATCGTCTCTACTGTACCCGGAATCGGGTCTAGGTTGTTCTTGAGCTCGGCGGCGCCATTAGCGGCATCAAGGCCGCCGTTGACAAGGTCAAGGCCGGACTGGACGCCGGAAACCGGGTCGACGCGGTCAGCGAGATCCGCCGCACCATTGGCGGCGTCCAGAACACCGTTGACGGTGTCAAGTGCGCCAGAGAGCGGGTTCACCCTGTCAGCAAGATCCAAGACGTCGTTGACAAGTTCCACATCCGCTTTGATGCTGTCCCGCACATCCCGTACCGGAGTTAGCGGGTTAATAGCACTCAAATCGATTAGACTCAGTGGATTAAACGCATCTGTTGCGCCAGCGGCCATAGCCGGCACCGCACAGCCCATCGTTAGCATCAGGCTCAGCAGCGCTGCCAGGAATTTATTCTTATGTTTCATTCCATATCATCTTCTTTCTTCCATTATTGGATAGGAATATAACGTCAGTTTTTCTTCCGCTATGATGCCATTATACAATAAACCGAATTCGGATTGTTTCAATATAGACTAGGCAAACACCCTTTGGTGATAGCTTTCTAAGCACTGAGGCAACTCTGCTTATCGAATTCGTGGGTGATTTATGGCCGACAAATAAAGTCGGTTTCTTTCAACCGACGAGGGTATGGAAAAAAGCTACAAAATTACAATCCGTGTGTGTGAAAATATTGTTTAATAAGCATAGACAATTGGTCTCAATCGAAAACGACAAAATAACGATTATTGCTGTGAAATAGGCGGTGAACTCCTCCGAAAAAGACAATTCCCGATATCCTCCCATAAATATACTAATAGACAAGATGACCGAACAACGACATGGGCGCGGCAGACAAAAAAATAACCCCGGCAAAAAGCCGGGGCAGAAAGATTGATTTGATTATACGAGAACAAATTTCTCAGTGTAGTTGCTCTCCAGAATTTCCTGGCGATACTTGCGCGGTGTGGTGTCCATGCAGCGGCGGAAGTCACGGATGAACTGGGGCTGATCATAGTAGCCGCAGTCCGCAGCCAGGTCAGAGAGAGAAATCTTATTGTCGTGGTTCAAGCGGTCGACAGCGTTCTGGAACCGGGTAATGCGGCAGAACGTCTTGGGGGACATGCCGGTGTACTCTTTGAAGACACGGTCGACATAACGGCTGCTGTAGCCGGTGAAGTCGGCGAGATCCTGAATGCGGATACTGCCGGAGGTCTCCATGATTTTGTCCATGACAGCCTTTACGAGGTTGCCCTTCACCATGGTGCGGTTGGAGGCAGTTTCCTCTTCCATATAGGATTTCTGGCAGGCACGCATGAGAAGGCTTGCGCGCTCCCCAAAACTCTGGCAGTTGCCAATGCGCTCTTCCAGATCATGGTATTTGCAGCAATCTGCAAGGTTGATATTCTGGCCGACATAGTCGGAGAAAGATCCGTTTAAGAAGCGGGGGAGAACGCCGGGAAGGAAGCGTACGCCAAAGTACTCATGACCAAGGGTGTTCTCAACGAGGGTGCCATTCATGACAGCGCCAAGAGCACGGGCTTCCAGAGTGCCGTCTCCATAGTCGAACATAAGGTCAATGCAGCCGTCCGGGATCTCAATGGTCTTGTTCTCGTCCGCATAGTCCACAGTGTAGCTGTAGAAATGGGCAATACCATTCTGCTGCAGATTGCGCTTATAATATTTATCGGAGCTAAGTGCGAAATATGGCTGAATTGGTCTCATATCTGACATCCCTTTCTAAAAGATATTCGACAAAATAAAAAAATAAGCGCCAAGAAGTACATCCTTGTACTTCTTCGCACTTGATGCCATTATCGTAAACCGAAAACTTGAAAAAGTCAAGGCATCGTTAACAAAATAGTAAAATATGGACAAAAAACTGCCCCCATATTAAAATATAGTTGGAACAAAGGGGGACAGGTTATGTCAGCAGGAATCTTGACAGCTGGAATCATTTTTGCAGTGCTCGGACTCGCTCTGGCAGTTTACTTTGTCCACGAGAAAAAGTACTCAGTGGCTCTACTAAGCGCACTGAGTATTTTCATTGTTGCCGCCATCCTCTATGTGGTGGCCGTCGTCTTTTAAAGCAACTATTTGAAGATTTAATAATTCTATGATAAACACAAACAAGACATATGATGTCATTATTATTGGCGCCGGCCCGTCCGGTGCCTTTTGCGCCTATACCCTGAAAAATGAGTGCCCGGACATACGGGTCCTTCTTATTGAAAAAGGACATCCCATTGAGCACCGGGTCTGCCCGAAACGGGAGACTGGCGTCTGCGTGGGCTGCCACCCCTGTAGCATTACTACCGGTTTTGCCGGGGCCGGGGCTTTCTCTGACGGCAAGCTCTCACTCTCGCCGGATGTCGGCGGAAATCTCCCGGAAATCCTCGGCTACCAGGAGGCGGAGGAGCTCATTAAGGAGTCGGACCTCATCTACTTGAAATTCGGCGCCGACAGCAGCGTCTATGGTCTGAACAAGGAAAAGCAAATTCAGGACATTCGCCGCAAGTGCATCAAATCCGGCATCAAGCTCGTGGAGTGCCCCATCCGGCATCTCGGTACCGAAGAGGGCTATAAAATCTACGGGAGGCTGCAGAAGTACCTCGAGGAAATTGGCGTAGATATGCTGTTCGACACCATGGTGGAGGACATCCTTGTAGAGGACGGACATGCCATCGGTGTTGCCGTCGAGGACGGCACTCGTTACTATGCTCCTGAGGTGGTCTCCGGCGTGGGCCGGGAGGGCGCCGACTGGTTTGAGCAGATCTGCCGGGACAAGGGCATTGAGACCCAGGTCGGCACTGTGGACTTGGGTGTCCGGGTCGAGGTCCGCAACGAGGTCATGGCCGAGCTGAACCGGGACCTCTACGAGGCGAAGATGATCTACTACACCCCCACCTTTGATGACAAAGTCCGCACGTTCTGCACGAACCCCTCCGGCATTGTCTCCACCGAGCACTATGACGACGGGTTATGTACTGTAAACGGCCATGCCTATAAGGCAAAGGACCACAAGACGGGAAACACCAATTTCGCTCTGCTTGTGAGCAAGAACTTCACCGAGCCGTTCCATGAGCCAATCGCCTATGGAAAATATATAGCTGGCCTCAGCAACATGCTCTGCGGCGGGAGAATCATGGTGCAGCGATACGGGGACTTCCTCCGCGGGCGACGGACCACAGAGGACCGCCTATGCCGTACAAACCTCATGCCCACGCTGAAAGACGCCGTTCCAGGGGACTTATCCCTGGTGCTCCCGTACCGTATCATGACAGACATAAAGGAAATGCTTGTGGCACTTGACCATGTGACACCGGGCATTGCATCGGACGAGACATTGCTCTACGGTGTCGAGGTCAAGTTCTACTCCAACAAGGTAATGGTTGACAACAATTTTGAGACGAATATCAAGGGACTCCGTGCCATGGGCGACGGGGCATCCATAACCAGAGGGCTCCAGCAGGCGTCGGCCAATGGCATCTGCGTGGCCCGCAGAATCCTGAACCGGGAGGAATCCGTATGACACAGAAACTCAATACCCCGTGGAAGAAAATGGCGGCCTTGACCGCTGCACTGCTCCTGCTTTTCCTGACAGCAGGCGTTCTGCCGTCCCATGCCGCTGCGCCTGCCAAGGGAACATCGGCTTCGGCTGTCCCCACATCCACCTACACCCAGCAGAATATTGTCACCTCCGAGGTGGACAATAAGACCGGCGGGAAGAATTTGGGCCATCAGGCCCTCATGATTGTCGGCGTCGCCCTCATCATCGGCGTTCTGGCCGGCATCTATGGACTCATCCACATGTCCGAGTCGAAAATGCGCAAAAATGAGGTGCAAATGCAGATCCGAAAGGGTCGCGGAGAGAACGACGAGAAGGACAAGTAATTTTTTTGGCGATGCAGTAATACTTTAAAACCACGGACCGCCCGTGCCGTTAAAGGTGCGGACGGCCCTTATCCTTTATATAGAGGAGGATCCCTTTGAAGTTTGTCCACCTTTCCGACCTGCACATTGGGAAAGTCGTAAACGGCTTTTCCATGCTGGAGGACCAGAAATATATCCTAAATGAAATTTTGGGGATCATTGATGTCCAGAAGCCCGACGCCATCCTCATTGCCGGGGATATTTTTGACCGCGGTATTCCGCCGGAGAGCGCCATCAATGTAGCAGATGATTTCTTTGGTGAGTTGCTGGAACGGAAACTTCCCATTCTTGCCATCAGCGGAAACCATGACTCGGCGGTGCGGATCAGTTTTAATTCCGGTTTCATGAGAAAAAGCGGCTTCTATATGACCTCAAATTTGGCCGGAGATATTGGGCCCATCACCTTGACCGATGAATACGGGCCGGTCAATTTCTGGCTATTGCCCTACATTCAGCCCTTTATGGTCCGCAAGGCCTTCCCGGATGACGAATTTGATGGATATTCGGGCGCCGTGGAGACAGTGGTGCGCCACATGAATATTGATAAAAAACAGCGCAATGTCATTCTCTCCCACCAGTATGTGGAGTTCTCCGAGACCTCCGGCTCTGAGGAGTCGGCGGTCGGAACGATCAACTGCATTGGCCAGAAAATATATGATGACTTTGACTATGTGGCTCTGGGCCACATCCATAAGCCTGCCACTCTGGCACCGAACCATATGCGTTACTGCGGCACGCAACTGTCGTATAATTTTTCCTCCCATGATTTAAAGGAGAAGACTCTTACGGTCGTGGAAATGGGGCCCAAGGGCTCCGTGGAAATCAAGGAGATTCCGCTGCATCCCCTCCACGCCATGCGCACGGTCTTCGGAACTTTTGATGAGATCATGAATCTTGCCGCCTCGGAGGACTATCTCAAGGTCACGCTGCATGACGAGCAGGAAATTCCCAACGTCATGAATGAACTGCGCAGCCGTTTCCCCAATGTCATGCATCTTGAATACGACAACACCCGTTCCCGGAGAACCGCTGTGGTGGAGGCGCGAAAGAAGGCTCTGGAACTTCATCCGGCCAAGCTCTTTGCGGAATTCTATGAGAATATGTCCAACCACCCCATGACAGAGGAACAGGAAAAAATTGTAGACGCCCTGGTGCGTGAAATCTGGGAGGGGGAGAAAGAATGAGACCCAAGAAGCTGATAATGCAGGCCTTCGGCCCCTATGCGGAGCGGACGGAAATAGACTTTGACGAGCTGACGGCAGGAAGCCCGCTCTACCTGATCACCGGTGACACGGGAGCGGGAAAGACCGTAATATTTGATGCCATGTCTTATGCTCTCTTTGGCGGGAATTCAAACGGATATCGTAATGGTGCACACGATATGCGATGCACTTATGCTTCTGATGACGTGGAAACAGAAGTCACACTGGATTTTGAATCTGACGGAGAGCTTTATAAGGTGCTTCGTTCGCCAGAATATTTTCGGGATAAATATGTAAAAAAAATCGGAAAAAGAGAATTCCAAAGGCACGAAGCTAAAGTAGTACTTACATTGCCGGATAAGACGGAAATCAAAGGTGCCACAGAAGTGAACAAGGCCATCCAAAAAATCGTTGGTCTCGATGCATCACAATTTAATCAGATTGTAATGATTCCTCAGGGAAAATTTCAGGAATTCATGTCAAAGAAATCCACCGAACGCAGAGGTGTATTACAAGGACTGTTTCACACAAAAAACTATGAAAAATTCCAAAATAGACTGAAGGATATGTCCAAAGAAGCAGTAGAAAAATTGGACAGTATTCTCCGGGATATGGGGCGGTGTGCTGATGGACTTATCATGGATCCATCTTTTTCCGAGGAGGACTGGAAAAACCTGGTGAACATCCATTCTCTGGAGGATGAAAAACACTGTATTGATGCGCTTTCTGACATCATAACCCAAGAGGAGAAAGAGCAGAACTCCATCGACTGTAAAGTAGAAGAACTTAACAGAATGGTATCGGAACTGAGCGAGAAACGCGGAAAACTGCAAAACCAAGCGAAAATTCGAGAAAATCTTCAGGTGCAGGAAGAAAAAATCCCTGCACTCTCCGGTGCAGCAAAAAACGCCGAAGATGCCTGGGGAAAAGTGAGTAAAAATGAGACAGTAATTAAAGAAAAAAAAGACGATGTTGCCAAACGGGAAGATCGACTTCGGGACTATCGGGAACTGGAGGAAAAGCGCAGTTCTCTTATGAAACTGGGCTGTCGGAAAAAGACTCTCCAAAAGTCTGTAGAGGAGCTCAATCAGAAAATTGCTGCTCAGAGGAAAGCCTTGAAGGAAAAGGAGAGTGAGCAGGATTCTCTCAAAGAGGTTCCTCTTGCCCTTGAAAGGGTGAACCAGGAGAAAGCTTCCATAAAGAAAAATGAGAAAAGAAAGCGCGATGAAATCCTGGCAAATCAGAGCGCACTGGCTGAGGCAAAACAGGCGTGTGCTTCCTGTGAGAAGGTCTTCAATCAGAAACTGGGTGAGCTGGAAAAACGGAAAGAGGAAGAGGCAAATATAGAACGTCGTTTCTTCCAAAATCAGGCGGGACTCTTGGCGGACGAACTCCAAGACGGCTGTCCCTGTCCTGTCTGCGGTTCCACGGCCCATCCAAGCCCGGCTGAGAAGGAAATTAACGCACCATCACAGAACGATGTCAAAGCGGCCAAAGTACGGGTGGAAAAGCAGACCCAAATCGTGGAAGAAAGCACGAAGGATGTAAACAGTGCTAAGACCAAAGTAAGCTTTTTGGAAGATAATCTCAAAACTTTGGAGGCTCAGACCGTACCAGAGGGAATGAGCTTTGATCAGTGGTGGAATGGAGTACGCGAGCGGGCCTTTGATTTGCATAGACAGGCTGAAAATCTCGAGAAAAGGGAGAAAAGACGCAAGGTTCTGGAGGATGAGATTCCTAAACTGCGCCGCAGCATAGAAGACTGTACTTCAGAAAGGGTAAAGCAGACCGGTGAACAGGGAAGTTTGGAGGGGCAGGAAACAGAACTGAATCGCCGGGTTTCCCAATTGGAGAAAAGCCTGGATTTCTCCGGGCTGAAAGAGGCACAGGATGACCTGAAATTTCGCCGCAAGGAAGCTGATGAACTGAAAAAGGAGTTTGACAACGCCAAAGAAGCCTATGTGAAGACGAAGCAAAATCTGGAAAAAGCGGAGGAGATAGTCCGGACGTTGAAAACGGAACTGGGCGAATTCCATCCGGAGCAGCTGAAAGAGGCGTCCATCGCCCTGGAAAAACAGAAAGAGGAGCGGGATGCTCTTGAGAAACAGCGTGGGGAAGCCCGGGAACGTCTGAATGCGAACCGCAAAGGGCTGGAGCAGCTGGAAAAGCTGCGCAAGGAGTATGAGGAAGCCGGGGAGAAGAGCGCAATTCTTGCGGATCTTTCAAAGACCGCATCAGGAGATGCCGGCAAGGAAAAGGTGGAGTTTGAGACCTATGTCCTTGGTGCCTATTTTGACGAAGTCCTCGAACGGGCCAATATCCAGATGGGTATCATGACAAAAGGACGGTATGAGCTGGTACGGCGCACCGGTAAGGCGAGCGGTAAAGCAAAAGGTGGCTTGGATATTGATGTCCACGATGTCTGGTCTGCAAGCAGCCGCCCTGTCTCAACGCTGTCGGGTGGTGAGTCCTTCGAGGCATCGCTCTCTCTAGCAATGGGTCTAGCGGATATTGTCCAGGAGAATATTGGCGGTGTGCAGATAGATACCATGTTTATTGATGAGGGCTTTGGCAGTCTGGACGAAGACGCCTTGCAGAAAGCAATAGATGCACTGCAACAGGTGGCTGGCAGCAGCAAATCCATCGGTATCATTTCCCATGTGAGTGAGCTCACAGAGAAAATTGACAACCAGCTCATCGTGACCTCTCGCGAAAATGAGGGCAGCCATGTTACCATATCCAACGGCATGACCGGGTGACTTGAAAAGCTCTGTAAAATATCGGATAATACCATCAGAATCATATTTTTAGATGGAGTTAGGAATGAATTACAGACATGCCTTGCGCGCCGCACTGGCGGCTGTGCTGTGCCTTGTGCTTCTCCTCTCCCTCGCAGGATGCGGCGGGAAGGAGGACAAGCGGGACACGGCTCCGCTGTCCACCACCCGGGTCTCGGAGGAACTCAATCACCACAGCGAGGAGAACACCTCTGAGGAAATGCTGTTGGACGCCATTTATCGGCAAAATCGACTGGATGCACTCCTGCTGAACCACCGCTCGGTCCAGCGGCGTACGGTCTGCATGGACATCTCTGGAAACGAGGTCTTCTCCGCCACAGTATACGGGGACAGCAGGCAGTATGCTTATAGGGACAGCAAGGGCAACATCTCTGTTGTGGCAAGCGGTTCGGAGGTCGGAAAGGACGCCTCCAAGAACAGGCCTTATATGACCAGCTTCTATAACAACTCTTACCGGAACTATGCTGCCAATATCCGGAATCATATTATCTTTACCGGTTATGATGGGGAGTTTATCATCAGTGCTTCCACGGAGGACAAGGAATTTATCGTAAAGACGAAGGTTCCAATGAGCAGCATTGACCAGTCTGCCAGTGACTTTAACCCCGGCGAGACGTTCTCCGCGAAGGACACCTGTATTATTGAATATCATATGATTCCGTATCTGTATGAAATCACTTCCATGGACGTCTTTATCGTACGGAGCAACGGAACCACCGTGAATCTCATGCAGACGAAGATCACCTATGATGTGCCGTCTTACCACCTTCCGGCCAGTCTCCGGGCGCGGCTCCAGGAGGGAAAAGGTGTCGAACAGAGAACCGTGAAATGACGGATTCCAGCGGGCGTCTGGCGTTTAGACACAATTTTTATTTTGTGAAATGACTTTTGTAAAAAATAAGATTATAGTGAGATAGTGGTATCGAACATTAGAGGGCAAATTTGCAATTTAAGTGTTGCAAATTTGCTTCTGATTTCTTTTTACTGATCATGGGGGATCAGTTATCTGTACCAAATGTATTGGAGGAACCAACTATGGCAGCAAATACCAACAGCCTGTCTCATTCCGTGGAGCGCAAGGCCGCTGGAATGATGATCGACGTTCTTCTTCACCGCCTCTCACGGAAAGACAACGCCGGTAAGCGACTCAGCTATAAGCACATCGTCGACTTCGTCGCAAAATTCTGGAAGGAGGACAAGTACAAAGAGCGCTTTGACTCCGTCCGCCGTCAAATCGACGACCCAAACAGCCGCTGGATCAACTATATCAACCGCGTCATCGACGAGTCTGACAAGCATGTGCTCAAGACCACCGTGCTGAATGTCGGCTACGAAATGCTTCTCCGCGGCTCCAAGCAGGTCCATGCGAACCGGGAGAAATACAACTGCAATGTGCCCATGCTCATCCTGTTTGACCCGACCTCTGCCTGCAATATGCACTGCGAGGGCTGCTGGTCCGGCACCTATGGTCACAAGGACAACCTGACCTATGAGGAAATGGACCGCATCATGACACAGGGCGAGGAGCTCGGTGTCCATCTCTATCTTCTGACCGGCGGTGAGCCGCTTGTCCGCAAGAAAGACATCATCCGTCTTGCTGACGCGCATCCGTACAGTGAAATCGGCATCTTCACCAACTCCACCCTCATTGATGAGGACTTCTGCAAAGAGGTCGTCCGGGTCGGAAATATCACATTCTTCCTGTCCGTCGAGGGCTCTGAGGAGACGAACGACGCCCGCCGCGGCGACGGCCACTATCAGGCTGTCATCCGCGCCATGGACATGCTGAAGAAGTACGGTATCATCTTCGGCACCTCAGTCTGCTACACCAAATACAACCTCGACGCCGTCACCAGCGACGAGTTCTTCCGCTTCCTGTCGGAGAAGGGCGCCCGCCTCGGCTTCTTCTTCCACTATATGCCTGTCGGCAACAACGCGGTTACCGACCTGCTTCCGACTCCGGAGCAGCGTGTGGAAATCATCAAGCGCATCCGTCATATCCGTGACCCGAAGTGCGACATTGAGTTCTTCCCCATGGATTTCCAGAATGACGGTGAGTATGTGAACGGCTGCATCGCCGGCGGCCGTCAGTACTTCCACATCAACTCTGCCGGAGACGCAGAGCCCTGCGTATTCATCCATTACAGCGACTCCAACATCAAGGAGAAGAGCCTGCTCGAAATCCTGCAGAGCCCGCTGTTCCAGACCTATCGTGCATCGCAGCCCTATAACCGGAACCATTTCCGCCCATGCCCTATGCTGGAGAACCCGTATTATCTCCAGGACATTGTGGCCCGCACCGGTGCCAAGAGCACGAACCAGGAATCCTATGAGAGCGCCGAGCATCTCTGCGGCAAGTGCTACGACTATGCCAGAGAGTGGGCTCCCGTTGCGGAGGAGACCTGGAAGAGCATGAAGCACTACAAACCGGTTTATGCAAACTATGATAAGGCCCACACCGAGGATCCGGAGCTCGCCGGTTTCCCGGAGGAGCAGAATAGAAAGGTCGCAAAGGCCGGAGACTAATTGACTCTGAAAGTTAATAATCAAAAACTCGCCGACAGTCTTCTGCCGGCGAGTTTCCCTTTATTGTACAAAAAATTGTCCAATTATTTTACACTCAGATAATTTTGCTATATTATTTATAAACCATAAAGGGAGCGATGAGAGAATGATAGTCTACCGTATCAATGTCCTCGAGGAGTTGAAGAAGGCCGGGTACAACAGCACGGTTATCTGGCATGACAACATCCTGAGCCAGTCGGTCATGCAGCGCCTTCGCACGGGTGAGATGATTGGCATGAAGAGTCTCAACCGGATCTGTGAGCTGCTGAATCGCCAACCGGGAGAAATCGTGGAATATGTTCCCGACCCCCGGGAGTCCGAGGAATAAAAAGACGCAAAAAAATTACACTGCAGGTTGTAAGGTTCCTGCAGTGTATTTTTTATGCCTTAGTTTGCGTGGACGAGCTCCGGTTCGGACTCGGACAGGGTATCTTCGCTCTGCTCCTGCTCCAGGTTCTTCTGGGCCGTGTTCAGCATGAGCTTGATGCGGTTCAGCTGGTTGACCTCCGAGGCACTGGGGTCGTAGTCCACCGCGATGATGTTGGCGTCCGGGTGCGATGCGCGCAGCTCCTTGATGACGCCCTTTCCGACGACGTGGTTTGGCAGACAGCCGAAGGGCTGGCAGCAGACGATGTTGGGGACGCCCTCGTCGAGGAGCTCCATCATTTCGCCGGTCAGGAACCACCCCTCGCCGGTCTCGTTGCCGATGCCGACATGGGGAGCGGCCATTTCCGCCAGATGCTCAATGTGCGCCGGCGGCGTGAAGTGTTTGGACTTCTCGAGCTCGGTGCGGGCTGTGTTCCGGAATTTCTCGAGGGCCTTGATGCCGATGCCGGCCCAGAACTTGTAGTCCTGACGGCCGCCGAGATGCTCATATTTATATTTCTGGTTGTACATGCAGTAGAACAGGAAGTCCAGCAGGTCCGGCATGACGGCTTCGGCGCCCTCGGCCTCCAGCAGCTCCACGATGTGGTTGTTGGCGAGAGGGGAGAACTTGACGAGGATTTCGCCGACGATGCCGACTCTCGGCTTCACGACACCCTCCTTGCGCGGAAGGTTGTCGAAGTCCCGGATGATTCCCTTGACGTTCTTCACATATTCGGCAAAGCCCGCCGTTTTCTTTGTGACGGACTTCTTGCAGATTTCTGCCCACTTGGCATGAAGTTCATCGGCCGAGCCCTCAACGAGCTCGTAGGGCCTTGTGGCGTACAATACGCGCATAAAGATGTCACCGTAGGCGAGGGCCTCCATGGCGTTGATGAGCAGCGGGATGCTGACCTTGAAACCCGGGTTTGTCTCCATGCCGTTGGCGTTCAGGGAGATGACCGGGATGTTCTCCATGCCGGCCCGCTCGAGGGCACGGCGGAAGAAGCCGACGTAGTTGGAGGCGCGGCAGCCACCGCCGGTCTGGGTCATGAGGACGGCGGTGTGGTCCAGGTCGTACTTGCCGGACTGCAGGGCACTCATGACCTGTCCCACGACAATGATGGACGGGTAGCAGGCGTCATTGTTGACGTATTTGAGGCCGGAGTCGACGGCACTGCGGTTGTCGTTCTGGAGGATGACCAGGTCGTAGCCGTTGGCGCGGAATACCGGCTCGAGGATGTCAAAATGGATGGGGGACATCTGCGGCGCCAGGATGGTGTAGCGGTCCTTGCGCATCTGCTTCGTGAACTCGGAACGGTGGTAGGCGGCGTCGTGGACCTCCCGGGAGTAGCCGGTCTGGGCGCGGACCCGGATGGCGGCCAAAAGGGAGCGGACGCGGATGCGGGCGGCGCCGAGGTTGTTGACCTCGTCGATCTTCAGGAGGGTGTAGATCTTATCGGAGCCGGTCAGGATGTCCCGGACCTGGTCGGCGGTGACGGCGTCGAGGCCGCAGCCGAAGGAGTTCAGCTGGATGAGGTCCAGGTCGTCCCGGGTCTTCACATAGGATGCCGCGCGATACAGTCTCGTATGGTACATCCACTGGTCGGTGGCAATAGTCGGGCGGTCCACCTCGGCCAGGTGGGCCACCGAGTCCTCGGTGAGGATCGCAAAGTGATAGGAGTTGATGAGCTCCGGAATGCCGTGGTTGACCTCGGGGTCGCAGTGGTAGGGGCGGCCGGCGAGGACGATGCCCCGGTGACCGGTCTCCTGCATCCACTGCAGGGTCTCCTCGCCCTTCTCTTCAATGTCGGTCTTGGACTGCATAAGTTCAAGCCAGGCCTTGTGGGCGGCTGCTGCCACCTCTTCCTTCGTGAAGTTCATCTCATGGAAGCGGTCGAGGATTTTCTCCTCAGTCAGGTCGCCGACGGGGCGGATGGCGTCGAGAATCATATGGTCCTCGGTGAACGTGCGCACAAGGATGTCCGTCAGGACCTTCTCATTGGTGAAGGCCATGAACGGGTGCATGAACATGATGCTGTTCTCGGGGATGGACTCGACGTTGTTCTTGATGTTCTCCGCGTAGGATGTGACGATGGGGCAGTTGAAGTGGTTCGTGGCGTCCGGCGTCTCCTCGCGCTCATACGGGATGCTCGGCATGAAGATAAATTTCTGGCCGTGGGCGATGAGCCACTCGATATGCCCGTGGGTCAGCTTGGCCGGATAGCACTCGGACTCCGAGGGGATGGACTCGATGCCCATCTCGTAGATCTTCCGGGTGGAGAGGGGAGAGAGTACCGTGCGGAACTTCAGCTCCTTGAAGAACGTGGCCCAGAACGGGTAGTTCTCATACATGTTGAGGACACGCGGGATGCCCACCTCGCCACGGGTGGCCTCCTCCTTCTTGAGGGGCCGATAGCCGAACATGCGGCGCAGCTTATACTGGAACAGGTTCGGCATCTCGTTTTTGACGCGCTCTTTGCCGAGGCCCCGCTCACAGCGGTTTCCGGAGATGAACTTCCGGTCGTCGCCGAAGTCGTTGATGGTGAGAATGCAGTGGTTGTTGCAGCCCTGGCAGCGGTCCATGGACGTGGTGTACTCCAGGGAGATGATGTCGTCGAGGGACATCATGGACGAGACGACATGGCCGTCCACGACCTTCGTGGAGCGGAATTCCCGCGGGCGCGACTTGCGGGAGTCGTGCTCGGTGATCTTCCCCTCCATGGCGAATTCCTCCGCCACATGGTAGCGCTCGCGGGCGATGAGGGCGGCGCCGAAGGCGCCCATGACGCCGGCAATGTCCGGACGGACGACATCGGCGTCCAGAAGTTTCTCGAAGGCGCGCAGAACCGCGTCGTTATAGAATGTACCGCCCTGGACGACGATGTGCTGTCCGAGATCCTTGGCGCTGGTGACCTTGATGACCTTATATAGGGCGTTCTTAATGACAGAGTAGGCAAGGCCGGCGGAGATGTCGGCGACAGAGGCGCCCTCCTTCTGGGCCTGCTTGACGTTGGAGTTCATGAAGACCGTGCAGCGGGTACCGAGGTCTGTGGGGCTCTCGGCGAACAGCGCCTCTTTGGCGAAGTCCTTGACGCCGTAGCCAAGAGATTTTGCGAAGTTCTCAATGAACGAGCCGCAGCCGGAGGAACATGCCTCGTTGAGCTGTACGGAGTCGACAGTGCCGTCCTTGATGTGGATGCACTTCATGTCCTGACCGCCGATGTCGAGGATGCAGTCCACGTCCTTGTCGAAGAACGCAGCCGCATAGTAGTGGGAGATGGTCTCCACTTCGCCCTCGTCCAGCTGGAATGCGGACTTGAGGAGCGCCTCGCCGTAGCCGGTGGAGCAGGACCACGCAATTTCTGCGTCCTCCGGAAGCTGTTCCTTCAGTTCCAGGATGGCCTTCTGGGCCGCAATGATAGGCGAACCGTTATTGTTGTCGTAGAAAGTGTAGAGCAGCTTGCCGCTCTCCGAGATGACCGCCACCTTTGTCGTGGTGGAGCCGGCGTCAATGCCGAGATAGCATTTGCCGTGGTAGCTGCTGATGTCACCGCGCTTGACCTTCGCCTTGGCGTGGCGCTCTGAGAAGGCCTCATACTCGGCTTTGTCGTGGAACAGGGGGTCCATGCGCTTGATCTCCGCGTCCATCTGCACCCCGGAATGGAGGCGGGCGATGTACTCGTCGATGGAGACGACAGCATCCTCCTGCTTCGCATTCATAGCCGAACCGATGGCGGCGAACAGATGGGAGTTCTCCGGCGCAATGATCTCGTCATCCGTAAGCTTCAGCGTGCGGATGAACGCTTTACGGAGCTCCGGCAGGAAATGGAGCGGACCGCCTAAGAAAGCTACGTTTCCGCGGATGGGCTTGCCGCAGGCCAGACCGGAGATGGTCTGGTTGACGACGGCCTGGAAGATGGAGGCCGAGAGGTCCTCTTTCGTGGCGCCCTCGTTGATGAGGGGCTGGATGTCGGTCTTGGCGAATACGCCGCAGCGGGCCGCTATGGGATAGATCATCTGATAGTTTTCCGCATACTTGTTGAGACCGGACGCGTCGGTCTGCAGCAGGTCGGCCATTTGGTCTATGAAGGAACCGGTGCCGCCGGCGCAGATTCCGTTCATGCGCTGGTCGATGCCGCCGGTGAAATATATGATTTTCGCGTCCTCGCCGCCCAGCTCAATGGCAACGTCGCACTGCGGCGCATACGCCTTGAGGGATGTGGCCACCGCCACGACCTCCTGGGTGAACGGGACGTCGAGATGCTTTGCCAGCGTGAGTCCGCCGGAACCTGTGATGACGGCGCGGAGCGGAATGGAGCCCAGCTCCTCTCTGGCCTCGACAAGAAGGTCGGCAAGTGTTTCCTGGATGTTGGCAAAATGCCGCTTGTAGTCGGAGAAACAGATATTGTCCTCCTCATCCAGAATGGCAATTTTTACAGTGGTGGAACCGATGTCGATTCCCAGTCTGTACTGACGATCCATATAAAACCTCACTTTGACTTCCCGAAATACGGGAAATCAGACGTACTCAATGTTTTCCAAGACATGTATTGTAACACGAAACATTCTTGGTTTCTATGAACACTTTCGGCAATGTTGTTTTATCAATCCGGAAGACTACATTGTAGCACGGCGGGGCAGAAAATCCACCCCGAAAATGACCACTTTTGTGTCCGATTTTTGTCGCTTTTTGGCGTTGACACGAACAAATGTTCTGGTATAGAATGAGGCCAGTGGGCATCATGGGCAATCTGAAAAGGAGGGGGAGACGACCTACGTCCCGCACATATCTCTGTATTGACCTGAAGTCCTTCTATGCCTCCGTGGAGTGCGTGGAGCGGGGACTGGACCCCATGACGACGCTGCTCGCCGTGGCGGACTCCGAGCGCACGGAGAAGACCATCTGTCTGGCCATAACGCCAGCCATGAAGGCGCTGGGTATAAAGAACCGCTGCCGCGTCTTTGAAATACCGGACTCGGTGGACTATATCATGGCCACGCCGCGCATGCACCTGTACCTGCAGTACTCTGCGCGCATTTATGGCATTTATCTCAAGTACATCGCCAAGGAGGATATCCATGTCTACTCGGTGGACGAGGCCTTCCTGGACGTCACGAACTATCTGTCCCTGTACGGCCTCACCGCGCGGGAGCTCGGGGTGCGCATCATGCAGGACATCTACGACACCACCGGCATTACGGCCACCTGCGGCATAGGCACCAACCTGTTTCTCACCAAGGTTGCCCTGGACATAACGGCCAAGCATGTGCCGGACCACATCGGCTACCTGAACGAGGAGCGCTACCGCCGTACACTCTGGCAGCACCTGCCGCTCACCGACTTCTGGATGGTGGGCCACGCCACCGAGCGCCGTCTTCTGCGCTACGGCATCCATACCATGCGGGACATCACGCGGGCCGACGAGAATCTTCTCTACCGGGAGTTCGGCGTCAACGCCGAGCTCTTAATTGACCATGCCTGGGGTGTCGAACCGGTGACCATTGCTGACATCCACCGCTACCGGCCCCAGTCCCGCTCGGTCACGGCGGGCCAGGTCCTCCCGCGGGACTACTCCTACGACGAGGGTCTTCTCCTCATGAAGGAAATGACGGACCAGCTCTGCCTCCGCCTCTGTGACGGCGGCCTCATCTCGGACTCCCTGACTATGTATGTCGGTTACTCCCGCACCTTCGCGGAGCGCACCGGCCGGGGGCGTTCCGACGGTACCATCTCCATGGACCGCGGCACCTGCCTCACCACAGACGTCCTCCCAAAGACCGAGGAACTCTACCGCCGCATTGCCCTCCCCGAGGCACCCATCCGCCGTGTGGGCCTCTGCTTCAACCGCGTGGAGCCCGAGGGCTTTCTCCAGTACACCCTCTTTGACGACCCGGTCCGCCTGGAAAAACAACACGCCCTCCAGCGCACGGTCTCCTCGCTCCAGAAGCGCTACGGCCGCAGCACCGTCATCCGCGCCATGGACCTCTCGGACGCCGGTCGCACCCTGGAGCGCAATGAGCAGATCGGCGGGCACCGGGCATGAAAAAGGACAATGGAAAAGAGCCGTCCCGCCGAGCGGAGGCGCCCGTTGGCCAGGGCAAAGAGGAGTGCAGTGACGCCCGAGAAAAGGGACTATCTGGCACCTCCGGCCGCCGCCGTGCGCCCCATCTGACCCGCGCCCAGCGCACCAGCCAATTTCTTCCATTTGACGCCCTGGAAGGTCTCGGCGCAGAAATCCGCAGCATGGAAAAGGAGACGGCCAAACCGGTCACGCTCTCCGAGGAGAGCGCCGAGTCGCTGGACGCCCGGCTGCGGGCCCTGCGCCCCGGTGACATTGTCACCGTGACATACCTTCTCGGCGGCCAGCTCCATGAACTCACCGGCGCCGTGGCCCGGGTGGACACGGTGAACCGTGTTCTGCAGGTGGTGGAGACGAAAATACCGTTTTCCGCCCTGTATGGGCTGCGGGGGAGCGAGCGGTGAGGCGTGTTTGCTGGCAGAAAGAATGAAATCCACTGGCTGCTGCAGCCAGTGGGTTCTCTCCTCTTTACCGCATTCGGGAAAAATGTCCAATGCGGTAAATCTAAAATTTAACAATTACCGCATTTTAAAAAAAGCTCCAATGCGGTGAAGAATTTTGGGCGATTCACCCCTCAGATTTCACTGCATCCACCTTTTTTCGGCATTGGAGTAAAAAATCTGAGTGGTAAGGAGACGCGTTGTAGCATAGTTTTTTACCGCATTAAGCAAAAACTGGAAATGCAGTAAGATGGAAAAAATAATTTTACTGCATCGCCAAAAAATTGAAGATGCGGTAAAGACGAAGGGCTAGGGCCACGAAGACTTTCGTCCTGGCCGCAGATAAAATTCATACACAGTTTCAAATATCTCAAATGTGTCCTACCGTGGCCCTTCAATGGGTTGTATCTGGCTCGAAATAGAATAAAAAACCGCCGGCAACGCCGACGGTCACATCATTTCAAAATTAATCCTTTTCCCCGAGAAATCCGGCCAGTTTTGCGCCGCCCCAGGTCTCATCCTCCGCATCCACAAGCTCCACTTTCTCCAGCAGGGAGCGGTCTTTCAGAAGGTCCGCAGTGGGGAGGTCGGCGGCCAGGGTGTGGTCCGGAGAGAACAGCAGCGCGCGGCTGGAAATGCGGCGGGCCAGAACCAGGTCGTGGGTGGAGGTTATGACGGTCTTGCCATTCTGGTTGAGGTTGATCAGGAAGTCGGTGAGCCAGTGTTCGGTACGGGGGTCCAGGCCGTTCATGGGCTCGTCGAGCACCAGGACCTCCGGGTTCAGAGCAAGCGTGGCGGCAATGGCCACTTTCTTCTTCTCGCCGCCACTCAAATGGTAGGGCTGGCGGTGCTTGAAGTCCTGCATTTCGAGCATGGCTAGGACATCGTCGACGCGTTTTTCCGTCTCCTCCTCTTTGAGACCCATCTGGCGGGGTCCGAAGGCTATCTCATCGTAGACGGTGGAGCAGAACAGCTGGGCCTCCGAGTCCTGGAAGACAAAGCCCATGCGCTGGTGGAACTTCTTGGCGGTTTTGCTGTTTTTCATACGCTTTTTGGTAATGGCGTCGCCGTCAAAAGAATAGATGCCCTCAGTGGGGAAAATCAGGCCATTCAGGAGCTTCAGCAAAGTGGACTTGCCACAGCCGTTGGGGCCGAGAAGACATAGAGACTCGCCGGGCTCCACGGAGAAACTGATATGGTCCAGGGCTGTGACCCCTTCATAGGCAAAACATACGTTGTCAAACTGAATCATGGGAACTCCAAACTCCTATCGCACGTTATGCGGCGTGCTGGAAATAATAGAAAAGGTAGACAAAGACACCGTTCAATAGGATGTAGGCGGCGTCCCAAACCGTAAAACGGAACTTATCTGTTATCTTATACTCTCCGTCAAACCCGCGGCACTCCATGGCCTGGTACATAGTCTGAGACATGGCGCGGGACTTCACGAACAAGGATCCGCCGACCCCGGCAATGGAGCCGTACTTCTCCTTGTTTTTGCCCACAGAGCGAAGCTTCAGGGCGTAGAGCATCTGAAGGGCATATTCGCCGAGCAGCACAATGTACTTTATCATGATATCAAAGATGAAAATGACGAGGCTCGGGAAGAAGAGGCGCCGCAAAGAGGCAATAATGTGGTCCCAGCGCGTGGAGAAGGAGAGAATGTTCACGGCCAGGACGCTCTCCAGCACTTTGACGGGAATCATCGTAATGCTGTAATGGTTTCCGGTCAGCGCCGAGGGTATCAATATGAGATAGGTAAATAGCGCGGCCACGAGTGCTCCCTTTAGGCTGGACTTAATGGCAGCCGGTGGCAGCACCGCCAGGAGAATGATTACGTAGGCCAGCATAATATAGAGGAAGGCAAAGTTCTGGGTCGAAGAGACAAGAACAATAAAGAGCACCGTGAAAATGAGTTTGAAGAAAGGGGAGACGAGGAGAAGATCTTTGTCATGCCGACTCTGCTGCTTTATTTTTGACAAGGTGTTCAGAAAGGAGAGAATGCTCTTGTCAATGAAACGATCCCGGTCGGAGGGAGGACTGTAGTTCTCCGGCTGTTTCATCCAGTCGGGAAGTTCACGCTGCATGGTGTCATCTCCTTAGATAAAATGCAAATAAACGGCCGCCTTGCAGCGGCCGTTACAAATCAAATGTAAAAGCGGTTACGCAGTGGGCGCTCCCGTGCCGGAGGAACTCTGCTGTTTTGGTTTCCCGGAGGCGGCGGCGCCAATCAGGCGGAAGACAATGACCAGTATTCCTGCACCTATTATAGCAGAGAGAATGTAGCCCAGCCACTCTGGCATTCCACTGCCAAAGGAGTAGTCCGGAATCAGAGCATGGAAGTCCATGCCATGGGTCATACCTTGGGGCGTATAGCCGAGGGCCTGACCACTCTTGTCGGTGAGACCGGAAATTTCATCCGAGCCCCATTCACCCCAGGCGGTGCCTGTGGCAAGGAGTCCGAGAGGGGTCAGTGCAATGAGTCCGAGGACAAGGCCCCAAATACCCTTTGTCTTCTTTTCCGGATGATCCTGAACCATATCCGGATCCACATTGCGGATAAACGCGTAGATAAGTACGGTGAACAGTGCCTCAACGACACCGGCAACGGCAAGGTGCGGAATGGTCATGGCCGGAATGGAGACGGACAGCGGATACGGGCAATAGAGTGCCTGACCGGCGGCATTCTTGAAGATGAGAGGCTGAATGCCAAATTCCACTGCCGCACAGAGAGCCGCAACGTTAATGCCAATATAAGAGCCAATGGCTGCAGCGGCATATTTTCCGCCTTTGGACTTGACCCGCTCGCTGATGAATTTATAAATATAGTATCCGACAAACGGGAGAACGAAGGCCATGTTGAAACAGTTGGCCCCGAAGGCTAAAATTCCTCCATCGCCAAAGAGAAGAGCCTGCACCAGCAACGTTATGGAAATACATATCGTCGCTGCCCATGGCCCCAATACAATGGCCACGAGCGTGCCTCCAACGGCATGTCCGGTCGTTCCGCCGGGGAGCGGGACGTTGAACATCATCATAAGGAAGGAGAGAGCGGCAAAAATACCGATCTCCGGCAGCTTCTCCTTTGGAAGCTCCTTACGGACTTTGTGAATGGCCACGGCCCAAACAGGCACCATGGCAGCCGCCATGACCGCACAGGTCGACGGACTTAGGTAGTTATCTGGTATATGCATTTTCATTTCTCCTTTATAGGGAATTCTCTCTGACTCAGATTTTAAGGGAATCAAGAATAGAACAACAAGCCCCCGGGGGGGATATGAATCCCGAATAACCGACACTTTTCCGAGATTATCGCACAACCCGTTCTGTGCCTCTTCTTTTCGGGCGATTTACCTGCCGATGTCGCCCTTTTGGCTTCTCTAAAAAATACTATCTATATTTTCTTCAAAATATTTAAAAAATTGCAATAATTTGGTGGAATAATCCGATTGACCCGCAATTTTATTGCTGTTATTATGATACCGGATTATACAAGAGAAGAGGAGGCTGTGTTACTATGGCACATAGAAAATTTCCAGTGGAGACTCTGGAGCGGTTTCTCAAGGATGCTTTCGTAAAATTCGGTTTTTCTGGGGAAGATGCGGCGACGATAACCGACGTGCTCATCACCGCGGACAAATACGGCATTGAGTCCCACGGAATGCAGCGGGTCTCCCGGTACAACAATGGCTTGCAGAGTGGCCTTATCAAGCTGGACGCAGAGCCGGAGGTCGTATTTGAGACCCCGCTGTCTGCAGTCATTGACGGACATCAGGGAATGGGCCAGCTCGTGGCGGTGAAAGCCATGAATATGGCCATTGAAAAGGCTAAGACAAGCGGAGTTGGCATTGTAACGGTCCGGGAGTCGAACCATTACGGCATTGCCGGGTACTATGCCAAAATGGCGGCGGATCAGGGGCTCATCGGCTTTTCCTGCACAAACTCGGAGGCCATCATGGTGCCGACGTTTGGAAGACAGGCTATGCTGGGAAGCAACCCCATTGCTATTGCCGCACCGGCGGAGCCGTATCCGTTCCTGTTTGACGCGTCCACCACGGTTGTCACCCGGGGAAAGCTCGAAATGTACCGGAAGGCGGAAAAGCCGGTTCCAGACGGCTGGGCGTTGGACGCCAAGGGCCACCCGACGGACAATGCCGAGGAGGTCCTCGTGAACATAGTGAACAAGGCGGGCGGCGGCATTGTCCCGCTCGGCGGGGCAGACGAACTCCATGGCTCCCACAAGGGCTATGGCTGGGCCATGGTGTGTGAACTGTTCTCCTCCATCCTCTCCCAGGGCTTTACCTCGAATCATACCCACAAGAATGGCCATGGAGGCACCTGCCACGGTTTTGCCGCCATCGACCCGAAAATGTTTGGTGACCCAGAGGATATTCAGAAGCATTTTTCTACACTCCTTGAAGAACTACGGGAGTCCCCGAAGGCAGAGGGCGCCTCGGAAATCTATACCCATGGCGAAAAAGAAGCCCGGGCTGTGGCGCGGGTAGAGCAGGAGGGTGTTCCTGTGGATATGAAGACGGTCGTAGAACTTAAGCAGATGTCTGACTACCTCGGCATGGACTTTTCTTCTTACTTTGGAGATATTGACGTGGACACGAACTCGTTCCACTCCATCTACAACAACTGAGAACTTTGCATGGTGCGCTCCAAAAAGGGCGCAACAGCCCTGATGGAAGGCAAGAGAATGGCTAAGACATTGAGAGACATGGCATACCAGTATGAGCGGGGGCAGTACAGCTTTTCCCACTTTTTGGGTCTTGCCGAGCGCAGTGACATGTATCGGGAACTTCAGGAATGGGAAACGCTTCCCTGGGAGTTCTTCGGTGGCATGGAAGACTGCGAGCGTGTGGTATTGCGCATCGGCAGCGAGGACTCACTGGGCTATGACATGCCTTATCCCATTGCCCTCGTGAAAATTGCCCCAAAGAACGCGAAATTTGCAGACGAACTGGGACACCGTGACTTTCTGGGCTCCATTCTGTCGCTGGGGCTGGAGCGGGACTCCATAGGGGATATCTTTGTGGAGGACAATATTGGATATGTCTTCTGTCTTGACACTGTAGCAGCTTACCTTGTTGAAAATCTGGAAAGAGTTCGCCATACCGCCGTGAACTGCAAGATTCTGGATGAAGTTCCCGCCCTTAAGAGTACGGAACCGGAGGAAAAGACTGTGCAGGCGGCATCTTACCGCATTGACCTTGTCCTTGCGAAAGTCTATAATCTGTCCCGCGGAAACGCATCCGAGCTGTTTCCCGAGAAGAAGATCTTTGTGGACGGCCGTCTCTGCGAGGACCCGGGCAGAGAGCTGAAACCCGGCGAGCTCGTCTCTGTCCGTGGCTTCGGGCGGTTCCGCATCCGGGAGGAACTGGGTCTCTCCCGGAAGGGAAAGCACAATTTGGCGGTGGAAGTCACGCCACGCTGAGGAGGAATCCTTATGAACGACGAAAACTATTACTACGATGTGGAGCATCCGGAGCATCCGGAGCAGCCGGGCAGCGGCAACCGGGCGGCACAGCCGGACGGGTATATGAACCTGGGACTTTTCACGTTCCTTATGATCATTACCGCCGGAATCTACAGTATTTATCTCTACTATAAGTTCACAAAGCTCACCAACGAGGACCAAATGCTGCCGCAGCGAACCCCGTGGGCGCAGCTGCTTCTGTGTCTCTTTGTCCCATTCTACCGTTGGTATTGGTTCTACATGACTTCGCTGCGCATGGACAATCTGGTACGCAATAAACAGGGCATTGTCGGCCAGACCTTCTTGACAAATTTGCTGCTCTCCATCTTCGGCCTGGATATGATTGCCTTCATCGTCCTTCAGAACAGCTACAACAAGTCCGTGGGCGGTGCCACCGGAAAGAGCCCGAACTCCACCGGATACGGCCACTGCAAGAACTGCGGCCATGAGTTTCCGGATGACTATGTCTCCTGCCCGTACTGCAACACCCCTTACAAGAAACCGTTTTACCGGAAACCGGGGTTCTGCATTGCCATGGTCATCATCGTCATGATTCTGGTCTTCAGCTTGCTTTTTGCCTACATTCCTGGCGGCAGTTCACAGGAATCGGTGGACTCGAGTCAATATGAATACAGTTACAGCGTTACAGAGCCCTATAGCGGCACAGAGGGCCCGCAGCAAGGGGAGCCCGGCGAGAGTTCCGCCACTACAGAGACGGTTCCATTCGTGAACGCATAAAAATTTGAAAAAGAAAAAGGGTACCCAGTGAGGACGAGGTGTGAATCGCCCAAGCCGGGTACTGGAGCTCTATAATTTAAGCGCAGTCGATAAATCCACCAGGCAATGATAAAATATCATTACGGAGGAATCGAAATGCGTTACGACAAAGAATTCAAACAACAGGCGCTTCTCTTATCCGATGAGAT
>Ga0256406_1001152_pt1 | contig 43886 bp, 43 predicted proteins | sample RumenRJG_03DNA_FD_185986 | JGI IMG/M metagenome (GOLD analysis project Ga0256406, IMG submission 185986) | Bovine rumen microbial communities from Lethbridge, Alberta, Canada - RJG_03 | ecosystem: Host-associated > Mammals > Digestive system > Stomach > Rumen | place: Canada: Alberta | collected... | reverse complement strand
AGAGGAGGGCCTTGAAGTCGAGATCATCCAGCCCCCCGAAAACGGCGTTGAAGCTGTAGTCGGATCCGGCGAAGCCCAGATGGGCGTGTCCTTCCAGGACTACATGGCGCCGGTCCTCGAGGGGGATAAGAAGCAGATGCCCATCACGGCGGTGGCGGCCATCCTCCAGCACAACCTTTCGGGGATAATGTCGGCAAAGGGTTCGGGGATCACCTCGCCCAAAGGGATGGAGGGCAAGACCTACGCCACCTGGGAGATGCCCATCGAACAGGCTATGATCAAGGAATGCGTCGAGGCTGAAGGCGGCGACTTCAGCAAAGTCAGGATGGTACCTGAAGTCATAGACGATGAGGTGGCAGCACTGAAGTCAAAAAAAGTAGACGCCATCTGGGTTTACTACGCCTGGGCGGGGCTGCACGCAAAGGTGGCGGATCTCCCTATCGAATACTTTGCATTCAAGGACATCGAGCCGGCATTTGATTACTATTCGCCTGTGATCATCGCAAACGATGAGTTCCTCGAGAAGAAGCCGGATGCAGCCAGTGCATTCCTGCGGGCGGTGAGCAGAGGATACGAGGATGCCATGGCAGACCCTGAGGCGGCGGCGGACATCCTGATCGAGGAGAACCCGGAGATCGATGCAGATCTGGCCAGGACCAGTCAGGATTTCCTGACAGATCAGTATCAGGCGGAGGCTTCCCGCTGGGGCGAGATCGATGCCGGCCGCTGGAACGCATTTTATAAATGGCTCAATGAGAAGGGGCTGACGGAAAAGGATATCCCAATGGATGCCGGCTTCACCAACGAGTATCTGCCGGAGTAGGAAATGACATCAAGACTTGTCGCAGAACACATAACCAAAGGATTCGGAGACAAAACCATCATAGATAAGGTCTCCATCAGGGCTGATCGGGGAGAGCTGGTCAGCCTCCTTGGCGTGTCCGGAGCCGGCAAGACCACGCTGTTCAACTGTATATCGGGAATATACGATCCTGATGATGGACAGGTGCTCCTTGACGGAGAGGATATAACGGGTGAAACGGGCCGGATAAGCTACATGCTCCAAAAGGACCTGCTCCTGCCCCATAAGAAGGTGGTGGACAACGTTGCATTGCCTTTGATCCTGAGGGGAACTTCGAAGGAGGAGGCCCGTGCAAAGGCAATGTCCCACTTTGGGGAATTCGGCCTTGAAGGAACCGAGGAAATGTGGCCGTCTCAGCTTTCGGGAGGCATGAGACAGAGGGCGGCCCTGCTTCGGACATACATGTTCTCCGATAAGGTGGCACTTCTTGATGAGCCCTTCTCAGCCCTCGATACGATTACCAGGAGCAGGATGCATCGGTGGTATCTCGACGTGATGGAGGAGATAAAGCTGACGACGCTCTTCATAACCCACGACATCGACGAGGCCATCATGCTATCCGACCGCATATATATCCTGGCCGGCCGGCCGGGAAGGATAGCGGGGGAGCTCACCATAGAGAGACCCCGCACCGAGCGGGGGGACTTCGAGTTGACCGAGGAGTTTCTGGACTACAAGAGGAAGATCACCGATCTGCTTGATCGGTAGTTCGGCAGTTGACGCAGAATAAGGAGAAACGTATAATTGTATACAAGGATACAGATATACGTTTTTTTGTTGTTTGATCGGAGAAGGGAAGAGACATGTCTTATCGGGAACATTTTGAACAGATAGTAAAGGATCAGATCGCCAGGATCGAGAGGATGAAGGAGGCCCCCAAAGCCTCGGATTTTTCCGCAATGGAGAAGATCATCATCGGAACCATAGACGGTGATGGCATCGGGCCCATCATCATGGATGCCTGCCGGAAGATCCTGGAGAAGCTCCTTAAAGAGGAGATCGCATCGGGGCGGATCGAACTCAGAAGGATCGAAGGTCTGACCATAGAGAACCGTCAGGCCAAGGGTGAGACGGTTCCGGCGGACGTGCTTTCTGCAATCAGGGAGTGCGATCTGCTGCTGAAGGGGCCCACCACTACCCCGGCAAAGGGAGGTGAGGGGCCAAACCTGGAGAGCGCCAACGTGACTCTGCGCCGTGAACTGGACCTCTTTGCCAACGTGAGACCTGTGTCGATCCCCGAGAAGAACATCGAATGGATATTCTACAGGGAGAACACGGAAGGCGAGTATGCCCTTGGAAGCAGAGGCGTGGATATAGGCGAAGACATGAGCATCGATTTCAAGGTGACTACGGACATAGGAACGGAGAGACTGGCTCGCGTTGCTTTTGAATACGCCAAAAACAACGGCAACAAAAACGTGTCCATAGTGACCAAAGCCAACATCATGAAGAAGACCGACGGACGATTTCTCGACATTTGCATGAAGGTGGCGGAGGACTATCCTGACATCAAGGTGGACGACTGGTACGTGGACATCATGGCGGCGAATCTGATCAACGATCTTTTTGCAGCCAACTTCCACGTGGTCATCCTCCCCAATCTCTACGGGGACATCATCACCGATGAAGCGGCCCAGATCCAGGGTGGCGTGGGAACGGCAGGAAGCGCCAACATCGGCAACAGATATTCGATGTTCGAGGCCATCCACGGATCGGCACCAAGGATGGTCGCAGACGGGATCGCGGAGTATGCCAATCCGGCAAGCCTGTGCAGGGCGGCGGTCATGATGCTGAGACATGCAGCCATGACGGAGAAGGCGGAGGTCCTTGAAGCGGCACTGGATAAGGCGGCAGCGGAACTGGACATGCCGGGCGACGGAACGGGAAATACGGCCACAGACTTCACTCAGTTCGTTCTGGGACAGATCGACTAAACGGGATCGTGAAAAAGGAAGGTTGATAGAGACAAAATGGTAACCTACAAATTTCAGGAAAACACAGAATTGACCAATGCTCCAATGTCCACAGGACTTCTGGCGAAACTCCAGAAGGATATCCTGTCGGGAAGGTTCCGGCCGGGAGACAAGCTGACGGAGCAGGCTCTCTGCGAAGAGTATGGCGTGAGCAGGACCCCCATCAGGGAAGCCTTAAGACAGCTGGAAGAGAGCGGGCTTGTCGAGATGAAGCTCAACAGAGGCGCCTTCGTGGTGGGCATGAGCAGGCAGGACTATGAGGACATGTTCGAACTTCGTAAGGCCTGCGAAGTCCAGGCGGTGAAATGGGCCATAGAGCGCATCACCGACGATGAGATGGAGAAGCTTGAAGAGACCTTCGAGTTCATGGAGTTCTATACAATGAGGCAGGACATCGACAAGATGCTCGTCATCAACGCCGGCTTCCATCAGGTCATCTACGAGGCGGCCCACAACAGGATGCTGCTGAAGATGCTGTCGTCCTACCAGACATTCCTAAGGTACAAGGATGCGGACATGGTCTACGACAGCAACTATCTGACCACGGTCCTGGAGGAACATCGTCAGATCTTCAGGGCGTTCAACGACAGGGATGTACAGGCCGGAGCAGAGGCCATGGAGAGACATATAGACAACGCGAAGGCGCGCAGATGTAAATAGAAAGGGCGAAGAAAATGATCAAACTACATGAAGGTGGAGTATTCCTTGCAGGCGGACAGATCGTCCCGGAAGCAAAGGCAACGGAGACCGGCTCCGACACACTGAGAAGAGAAGAGGGAAGGAAGAAGACCATAGCCTGGTCCATCCTTAAAGACCATAATAAATCGGACGACATGGACAATCTGAAGATCAGCTTCGATGCCATGACCTCCCACGACATAACCTTCGTGGGAATAATCCAGACGGCGAGAGCCTCCGGGATGGAGAAGTTCCCCATACCCTACGTTCTGACAAACTGTCATAACTCGCTGTGTGCCGTTGGCGGAACGATCAACGAGGACGACCATGTCTTCGGACTTTCTGCGGCAAAGAAATACGGTGGCATATTCGTGCCGCCACACATTGCGGTCATCCATCAGTACATGAGGGAGGCACAGGCCGGCTGCGGCAGGATGATCCTGGGATCGGACAGCCACACCCGCTACGGAGCCCTTGGCACCATGGCCGTCGGCGAAGGCGGTGGCGAGCTTGTGAAACAGCTCCTCGAGGACACCTGGGACATAGCCTATCCCAGGGTCATCAACATACACCTTACGGGAGCTCCCCGGCCGGGCATCGGTCCTCAGGACATCGCACTGGCAATGATCGGAGCCGTCTACGAAAAGGGTTATGTGAAGAACTGCGTAATGGAATTCACAGGCCCGGGGATCGCCTCCATGTCTACGGACTTCAGGAACTCGGTGGACGTCATGACCACTGAGACCACCTGCCTCACATCCATATGGGAAACGGATGAGGATACGAAGGCCTTCCTTCAGCAGCATGGAAGAGGCGAGGATTACAGGAAGCTTGAGCCCGGAGACGGAGCGTATTACGACGGCTGCATCGAGGTGGATCTCTCCAGGATCGAGGCAATGATCGCATTGCCTTTCCATCCGTCCAACACGTATACGATCAATGAACTGAAGGATAATGCAGAGGATATCTTCGCCGCCGTGGAGAAGAACGCCGGGGAGATCACCAGCAACCCGGATATCGAGTTTTCCATGAGGGACAAGATCACGGCAGGGGGCATCCGCGTCCAGCAGGGCATCATCGCAGGATGCGCCGGAGGCAACTTCTGCAATGTGATGGCGGCCGCAAAGGCAATGAAGGGCGCAAGCTGCGGAAGCGACGTATTCAACATGTCCGTCTATCCATCCTCACAGGCAGTGTTCATGGACCTTGTGAAGAAAGGCGCGATCACGGATCTGATGGGAGCGGGTGCAGTGGTCAAGACGGCCTTCTGCGGACCATGCTTCGGAGCTGGAGATACTCCTGCCAACAACGAACTCTCCGTGCGTCATACCACGAGGAACTTCCCAAGCAGGGAAGGGTCGAAACCGGGCGATGGACAGCTGGCATCAGTGGCGCTGATGGACGCAAGATCCATTGCAGCGACGGCGGCGAATGGAGGCATATTAACGGCAGCTACAGACATGGCAGACCTCTTCGATGAGGTGACGACGGCAGACTACGAATACGACGAGAAGGCATACGAGTCCAGAGTGTATCAGGGATTCAGCAAGGCAGAACCCGAGGCGGAGCTGGTCTACGGTCCCAACATCAAGGACTGGCCGGAGCAGAAAGCTCTGGGTGATCACGTGCTTCTCAAGGTCTGCTCGAAGATCATGGATCCTGTGACCACGACGGATGAGTTGATCCCATCAGGGGAGACTTCCTCCTACAGATCCAATCCTCTGGGCCTTGCGGAGTTCACTCTCTCAAGGAGAGATCCGGATTATGTGGCAAGGGCCAAGGCGGCACAGCAGATAGAGGCTTCCGAGATCGAGGCCGTCCTGAAGGCGGCAGCAGAAGCAGGAGCAGGATCTGCGACCGGACTTCGGGCAGGTGACGTGCAGACCGGATCGATGATATACTGCGTCCGTCCCGGAGACGGTTCAGCAAGAGAACAGGCAGCAAGCTGTCAGAGAGTCCTTGGAGGTCTCGCAAACATCTGCGAGGAATACGCCACCAAGAGATACAGATCCAACGTTATAAACTGGGGCATGCTGCCTTTCCAGATGAAGGGCGAACCTTCATTCGAAGTAGGAGACTGGGTGCTGGTGCCCGACGTCAGGAAGGCCCTTGAAGGGGATATGAAGGACATGGACGGCTGGGTGGTCAGAGCTGATGGCGGAGCGGAGAAGATATCCCTCTACATCTCCGACATGACAGAGCGCGAAAAGGACATCCTGCGTGCCGGATGCCTGATCAACTTCAACAGGAACAGATAGGGACGAGAGCAATGGTAAGTATCGACAGAGTTGGAGACATTCTGGATATGCTGGCGGAGGAACTGCCCCAGGAGTTCTACAGGGAGCTTTCGGGGGGCATCCTTCTCATGCCCGAGATGAAACAGAGCCCTCACGGCGATGACCTGTGCATCATGGGAGAATACATCAGATCCCAGAGCGGCAGGATGATCAAGATCTACTACGGTTCTTTCGAGAGGATGTACGGCTGGATGGATGAGGAGCAGCTTACGGAGCAGCTCAGAGAGGTGCTTCGTCATGAGTTCACACATCACATCGAGTCCCTGGCCGGGGAGAGAGGTCTTGAGAAAAAGGATGAGGCTCAACTGAGAGAATATTATCGAAGAAAGAACGGCAAGTGATCGTTTTATGTGGTACAATGAACCGAGTGGGAGGCGACTGAGTGAACGGTTGCCTTTGACTTTGGGATGGGAAGAGAGATAAGGAAACGGACATATGAAAGAAGTAATGATAAGGATAAAAGGACGGCAGATAAGCCGTGAGGCCGGCGAAGACGAAATGGAATTCGTCACCGAAGGCAAGCTCTATAACCGCAAGGGAACATGGTATCTGCTCTATGACGAGACGGAGCTTTCCGGCGTGCCTGGATGCCAGACCAGACTGCGTCTGAGAGATGGCGAGATCCAGATGAAGCGGATCGGCGAGGGAGCCGGATCCGGAACGGAGATCCTTTTCGAGAAGGGCAAGCGCTACAACGGTTTTTATGATACGCCTTTTGGCGCTATCGAGATCGAAGTGCTCACCAACGAAGTGGCCAGCGACATCACTGAGGATGGCGGCAATATCGACATAGACTACGACATCAGCCTGAAGGGACTGGCTGAGGGTCGCAACCATTTGAACATAACACTTATGTGACCCATACAAGGAGGGTAGATGATGACGAAAGTCGGGTTCAGCGCAGAGAAGTATATCGAAGAACAGTCGAAATATATCCTTGAGAGGATCGAGAGCGGAGGGAGCCAGAGGCTCTATCTGGAGTTCGGCGGCAAGCTGGTCCAGGACAAACACGCCATGAGAGTCCTTCCCGGATTCGACGAAAACGCCAAGATCAAGCTCCTCCAGAGGATGAAGGATCAAGCCGAGATCATCATCTGCGTATACTCCGGCGATATCGCTACCCACAAAACACGTCAGGACTTCGGCATCACCTACGATCTGGAGGTGCTGCGTCTCATCGACGTGTTCAGACAGTATGATCTTCATATCAACAGCGTGGTGGTCACCAGATACGAGGACCACATGCCATCGGTGGACAAGTTCATCCACAGGCTGGAGCGCCGCGGCATCAGGACCTATAGACATCGTTTCACCAAGGGATATCCCACAGACGTTGAGACCATCGTAAGCGACGAAGGCTACGGAGCCAATCCCTATATCGAAGTCGAGAAACCTCTCATCGTGGTCACGGGACCCGGCGGCGGAAGCGGCAAACTGGCAACGAGCCTTTCCCAGCTCTATCATGAGTACCGTCTGGGACGCAAGGCCCGCTACGCCAAATTCGAGACATTCCCCATCTGGAACATTCCTTTGAAGCATCCTGTGAACGTAGCCTATGAAGCGGCTACGGCGGATCTTCGCGATGTGAATATGATCGACTCCTTCCACCTGGAAGCATACGGAGAGATGGCGGTCAACTACAATCGTGACCTTGAGGTCTTCCCCGTGGTCCGCCGTATCATCGAAAAGATCACCGGCGAGGAGTCAGAATACAAGTCACCTACCGACATGGGTGTCAACCGGGCAGGCTTCGGAATCATCGACGACGATGTGTGTAAACAGGCGGCCTGCCAGGAGATCATCCGCCGCTATCTGATAGCGGAGTGCGACTACAAGAAGGGCAAGATCGAGGAAAACATCCTGGAGCGGTGCAAACTGCTCATGGATGAGCTGGATCTGTCTGAAGACGACAGGAGCGTCGTAGGTGCGGCAAGAGACTATGCGGAGAAGAAGCGTCAGTCGGATGAACGCTACAGCAATGTGGTCGTTCTGGCCATGGAACTTCCCGACGGCAGGGTAATCACCGGCAGGAGTTCCCGCAGGATGGTTGCGGCTGCAGCTGCAGCCCTCAACGCCGCAAAGGCAATGAGCGGCATGGCCGACGAGCTGCTTCTCATTTCACCCAACATTCTTCAGAGGATACAGGAACTCAAGACCGACGTGCTCAGAGCCGACAAGACCAGTCTCAATCTGGAGGAGGTGCTGACCGCACTTACAATTTCCGCAGAGACAAATCCCTCGGCGGAGTTGGCTTTGAACAAACTCCATGAGCTGAGGGGTTGCCGGGCACACTGTACGGCCATCTTAAGCGACAAGGACGAGAGCACACTCAAGTCCATGGGCATAGACGTGACCTGTGATCCCGAGTACGTGACCAACAACCTGTACGATAATTGATGGGGCGACCCTCGTCGTTACGATTCCATTATGTACGCTAAATATTTTGTTCTCTTCGCCATCCTGTTCACCGGGTGGTTCCTGAGAAAGATCAACTTCATCGACGATCAGATGAACCACAGCATCAATAAGCTGATCGTTTATTTTGCTTATCCCTGCATGATCGTTCACAACATAGGCGGTATCGAGATGACGCCGACGGTTATCCGTCAGTTCGCCATTACCTTCGGTATCAGCCTTGTTTTTTTCTATCTGTACGCCGTGATAGCACGGCTCTACACAAAGGCAAGGAAGTTCCCCGACGACATGTCCAACGTCTCAGAGTTTGCCATGATGCTTCCAAACAACGGCTTCATGGGATTCCCCGTTTCGCTGATCTTCTTCGGGGAGACGGGACTGCTTCTCATGCTGGCCCACAACTCGGCAATGAATATCTACATATTCACCTACGGCATCAAGCTCATGAGGCGCAACAACAGGGGCCAGAGGAAGATGACGCCCAATCTGTTTATTCGTGCGGTGTTCAAGTTCATCCTGAACCCGAACATCCTGGCTCTCATCATCGGGCTCATCGTCAGCCTGACTCCACACAGCCTTCCCGAGGCGGTGGATGAGTATCTGCTATACATCGGCGGAGTGTCTACTCCAATGGCAATGATCTTCATCGGATCCAGCCTGAGCAACTACAAGTTGAGTGAGACCCTGCGGGATCTTCGTACACTGGAGGCTTCGGCCATGAAGCTCATCTGGCTGCCTTTGATCACCATGGGGATCGTCTATGCACTTCCGATCGCCGGGATCATCAAGTGTATCGTCATTCTGGGCGCAGCATTTCCGACGGCGGCTACGGTCTCCATGCTGGCAGAGCAGGAGGGACAGTCCGTGGCCACAGCCAGCCGGGTCCTCTTCATCAGCACCCTGGCCTCCATGGCCACAGTGCCCCTGGTCATCAATCTGGTGACAGGCATGTTCCTGTAGAAATGGGTAACCAGGCTACTTGGTCTTGACCTTCTTGACTCCCGACCAGCCACTGTAGTAGGTCTTGCCGTCGACCCTCATGAAAGTCCTGATCTTGACGTAGTAGGTCTTCTTTTTCTTCAGCTTGCCGATCTTCTTGCTGCCGCTGTTGTATCCGTTGACCGTGACGGTCTTGGTCTTGGACTTGAAGTTCTTCTTCAGGCTGTACTGGATCTGATAGCCGGTGATCCTCGAAATGGACATCTTAGCAGTTTGCTTCTTCCACTTGGCGGTGAAAGCTTTCTTGGCCCGCTTGGGTTTGGACAGGGTGGTTCCCTTGGGGTTGATACTGAAGGTGCCGGTGGCTTCGCCGGTGTAATCACCTTTGCCTCTGACGGTGACCTTGCCTGGACCGACGTTTCTGTTGTTGGTGTATTTGACCGTGTAGTCCTTGTCCTTTGTAAGCGTCTTGTTCCCATCCCTGACGGTGACGGCGGGAGTTAGGTCCCCACCGGTGTAGGTCACTGCAGGGGTGGTGATGGTGCAGTTTTCGATGAGGGAAGCCATCTTGGGTTCCACGATAGAATCGTCATTGGGGAAAGCTTCTTTGTAGTCGGATATGACGCTGAGCAGGTTGTCGAGGGCATCAGAATCCTGATCGAGCTGATCGATCAGTTTCTTCTGATCGGCGGTCAGGCCGTTATATGTATCGGAGGCTTCATTTATTTTTTGCCGGATCTGATCCAGAAGTTCAGCATTTGCTGGATCATCAGGGACTTTCCCGATCTCGTTGAATCCCGCGGTTTCCAATAGCTCGTCGATACTTTCAAGGAGCTGGTTGATCTCAAAAGCCGCCTCCTCGGCTGCCTGGATATCGTTCTGATTCAGTTGTTTGATTTTCGCCTCAGCCGCCATCAGATCAGCCAGAATGTCCGGGTCGAACATTGCCTTTTGAGCGGGGGTAAGCGCATCATAGGCTGCCCTTGCTGCAACAATCTCTTCCTCGTAGTCAAGGGTGATTGCTTCTGGCTAAGGCAAAACCCGAATCATGTTCTCGACATTTGCTACGGCCTGCTCATCGGACTCACCTCCGCCGGAACCATTGTTCCAGCCTTCGCTGGTAAAGTGCATTACATTGCTCTTGGCGAAACGACCGTCCTCAAGCTGGACCGTACAGTATATCTCAGCCCAGGACCTTTGATGTTTGATCGTATAGTTTATCCTGTCGACAGTTGCAATGTTGTCGATGTTGTAGCTCATTTGATCCGATGTGGGATTATCGGGGTATGTTTTATAAGCAAGATATTTATACTGATCATTGCTGAGAAGGTTAAATGATCTGTTGTTGGTGCCGGGCGGCTCTATAACACATACTTCGGACGGATTGTTCTGAAGCTTCATTTCTGCGAACCATGTTATATATGCTCCACCAGTATAACCGTCGGGTTTATTTACCGTACAACTCAGTTGAGTCGATGTTGAAGGGTAATCATTGAATGAAGACATGTTTGCAACGATATTCAAGTCGGAATTATCCACCTGTCTTAGCTGTGATAGGTTTCCATCGGTCTCAGAAATGTATGAAGCATTGTTGTTGTACTCACGATCTCCGTAGAATCGTACTCCTTCTGCTGCAGATCCGGGATCAAAGGCATCGCCACGATCGATACAGCTTCCTCCGTCACCACCGGTGGCGCTTCCTGTCCCAAAGATCCTTGCATCCTTTCTGCTGTTGCCAAAATTGAATCCGTTACCACCGCTGGGGCCTATGTCTTTCATGGAGTTTCCGCCGTTACCACCCTTAACGATTCCGTTTATCAGATAATAATCCGTTCCTATTTTAGATTCACCGGCTCTTCCATCATTGCTCTTGGAATATGCCTCATGAATTCCGATGCCGCCTCCACTGCTTGAACCGTTTTGAGCTACAGCGCCATTGCCGCCGAAAACCTGGCCGCCGTCAGCGACCTCAACGATACCCCATTCCTCTGCATCTTCACCCTGAGGGAAGGTTAGGGTGTGTTCAACCTTATTGGAGTCTACATATTTAGCATAGCTATCCTCACCGTTCAACAATATGCCGTCACCTGCTTCTCCCGCGTTCTCGTATTTTGCGGTGGCTGTCGGTGGTGCGCCGCCCTTTACGGTACCGGCGATATAGATACCCATGTCGGCACTGCTCTTTCCCTTGGAAGCCCTGTTCTCATCTGTCAGATCTGCTTCGATATTTTTATATCCGATATCACCGTAAACACCGATACCGTCGCCGGATGCTGGCACCTGATTATCATAATTGCTTATATTATTGATCCATTTGCTCTTGCCGTAGTCCATAGTTCCACAAGAACCGCCCATGATGCTTGAGCCATTATCAACTGACACATATTTTCTGCCTGTACCGATCACGATACCGTCGCCGCCATCTCCCGGGAGGAATAGTATCTCGTTTGCAAGGTACTCATCGTAGGTAGAGGTATGGGAATATAGACCTTGCATATATGCGTCGATGGTAGAGTTGTTCATGATCCCGTAGTGGGTCATAGACGGCGTGTTATCAGTGTCCAGATCGATGGTTCCTCCAGAACCACCCTGAACAGTCCCGCTTACAACTTCAATTCTTGCGTAAGCGAGAGTTGTGGCCCGATATTCGACGCCTGCATTTGTCTGACCTATACCTGCGCCTCCCCTTCCGGCGCTTAAGCTGAACTGATAGTTATCGCCTACGCTACCAGACCTCTGAGGTATATTATTGAGCCAATCATCACCGCTCACGTCACCGCCAGCGCCACCGATGAGCTGCGCCCCTCCTGTAATTTTGAGGCCGTGTTCGAGCGCATTCTCCTCGTTCGCCGGATACCAGACATCTCCGTTTTCAGGCGCTACAAAGCAAACTGCAGTACCTCCATCTGCTCCGTATCTGATGCCCTCGCCCGTAACATAGGTGGCTCCTTTGCCGCCAACGATCGAGCCCGTTCCCTTGATTTCAACATCAAAATCCGACGGTACAATATCGATGGCATTGGCGCCGCAGACAGATTCCCAATCAGTGCTTAGATTAGTTCCTGCCCTGCCTGTAATGGTATGGCCGTTCAAATCGAGAATGATCTTATCGCCGGCATTGCCCATGACGAACATTAAAGGCTGCTCCAAAGTAACATCGCTGTTCAGGGTGATGGTCATCGTGCTGCCTGACTTATTGGCCGTTGCCTTTCCGTCGAAAGCGTTCTCTGCCTCAGTCTTTGAGTTCGAATGTATCGTGCCACCAGGGGCTGTTGCACTTTCCGCCGAAGCGAAACCACCTCCGGCAAGCGGCATCATAGTGAATACCAGAGCTACGGACAGGAGTCCTACCAGGACTCTTCTTGTGATCATGTTTCTCGTTTTCATATCGATCTCCTCGCGATATCCGCCTTCAGAGAAACCGTTGCCTTTGGGCACGGATCAGATCCATAATTGTCCCGTGATTGTATATTATGTAGGGTTACAATAGGGGGACACCGTGATATAATGGGGCGAAATCAGTGAAAGAAGAGGAGAGAGACATGGACGTACATGTGAATCTAGAAGGGTTGCCTTTGGGCAAGGAAGAATTGGAGGCCTGCAAAGGCAACGCATCGGCGGCTCTTGACAGGCTGTGGTCCGGCGAGATGGATATGAGCGGCTGGGTCAAGGCTCCCGTTGAGAAGGATGAGGATGCACTCAGATATCTGCTGGATGTGGCCGATATCATCAAGGCAGAGGCGGAGATGATGGTGGTCATCGGCATCGGCGGATCCTATATGGGCGCGAAAGCGGCCATCGAGGCGCTGCCTAAGTTCGAGCCGGGTATCGACGTGCGGTTTCTTGGGATCAATTTCTGCACCGACTACTACCTGGAGATCCTGGAGGAGGTAAGGCGCAGGAACACCATAGTCTGCGTCGTTTCCAAGTCGGGCAACACCATGGAGGTGCGGACGGCTCTTGAGGTCATCAGACCGGTCATGATAGAAAAATACGGTGAGGAAGCTGCGAACAAGAGGATGATCGCAGTGACCGATCCGGAGAATGGATACCTTAGAGGTGAAGCTGAGAAGCTTGACCTTGTGACCCTTGAGATCCCTCAGAACATCGGTGGACGCTACTCCATGATGACGGCGGCGGGGCTTTTGCCCATGGCGGTTGCCGGCATCGATGTGAGGGAGCTGCTCAGAGGAGCTGAGAAGATGGCAACATCTCCGGCATGGGATTCCTATGCCACAGACTACGCTATCGCAAGGTTCCTGATGCACACGAAAAAGGACAAGGCTCTCGAAGCCATCGCCTTCAGCCACTCGAAGATGGGATTCTTCGGCGAGTGGATCAAGCAGCTCTATGGAGAGAGCGAGGGCAAAGAGGGCAAGGGTCTTTGGCCTGCCACCCTTCAGTATTCCACAGACCTTCATTCCATGGGCCAGTTCATGCAGGAGGGAAGCCCTATATTCTTCGAGACGGTGATGATCGTCGACGAGTACGATGGCGAGGTGTCCATCCCTGCAGGACCACAGGCGGGCATGACGGTGGATGAAATGAACGATGCCATGATCGAGGGCGTGATCAAAGCCCACAGAGATGGCGGAGTCCCGGTCATCGAGATCCATATTCCTCAGCTGACGCCTTTTTACTTCGGCCAGCTGGTATACTTCCTGGAGACCACCTGCGCCATAACGGCCATGCTCATGGGAGTGAACCCGTTCAATCAGCCGGGAGTGGAGGCGTACAAGAAGGAAATGCGCAAGAATTGCGGCATCGAAGATTAACAAAGTTGCGAAAATCCGCCGAGTGAAAAGATTGGGGTTTACAGGAACAGACTTTGACAATATAATAACAATCGGAGGAAGTTGGTCCTCTGAAATGTTGAAATAGGAGGAAGTTATTCATGAAGAAAATCGGCGTAATGGGAACAGGAACCATGGGTTCCGGAATCATTCAGGTATGTGCAGCTAACGGATTCGACGTAGTCATCCGCTCCAGCAAGCAGGAATACATCGACGGCGCACTTGCCAAGATCGAGAAGAATCTTTCCAAGATGGTCGCCAAGGAGAAGATCACCGAGGACGACAAGGCAGCAGCAATGGGACGCATCTCAGGCGGCACAACCTTCGACGTTCTGGCGGACTGTGATCTGATCATCGAGTCCTCAACGGAGAACATGGACAAGAAGAAGGAGCTCTTCACAGAGCTGGACAAGGTCTGCAAAGACGATGCCATCCTGGCAACCAACACTTCCGCACTCTCCATCACGGAGATCGCAGCAGTGACCTCAAGACCTGACAAGGTCATCGGAATGCACTTCTTCAACCCGGTACCGGCAATGAAGCTGGTCGAGGTCGTAAAGGGCATCGCAACTTCCGATGATGTAAAGGCAAAGGTCATCGAGACCACAGAAGCTCTGAAGAAGACACCGGTAGAAGTTGCCGAGGCTCCCGGATTCGTAGTCAACAGAGTCCTGATCCCCATGATCAACGAAGGAATCGGCATCCTGGCCGACGGAGTTGCAACAGCTGAGGGTATCGACACAGCCATGAAGCTGGGTGCAGGACATCCCATGGGACCCCTCGCACTGGGCGACCTCGTTGGACTGGACGTCTGCCTGGCCATCATGGAGACGCTCTTCACCGAGTATGGAGATCCCAAGTACAGACCTCATCCCCTTCTCAAGAAGATGGTCCGTGCAGGCAAGCTGGGCATGAAGACCGGCGAAGGATTCTTCAAGTACGACAAATAAGGGCTGATCGGCCGATCGGTCGGAATTTAGAACAAAAAAACTGCTGAGCCTGATTTGACTCAGCAGTTTTTAGTTAAGGATCATTCAATAGAATCTATGTCTATGGAATATCCCATAAGTTCACCAACATCAGTCACCTTTCCTTTTACGGTAATGGAGTCTCCTTTTGACATGTTCTTTATCTTGTCAAGCTGATCATCATTCTTGATAAAGCATTGGATGGATGTAAAATCCCACTCATCTGATGTGTCCAGATCTATATATGCCCCGTCGCTATCAATGTTGCCCAGCTTCCCCGAGATAGCATAACAGTTGCCGGCATACTTGTCTTTTGCTGCAGCGGCATTTGCCTCGAGGTCTTCGCTTAACTGATCTGCAGTGATATCCTCATATTCGATCTTCTTTTCTTTGGTTGCCTTGGCTTCATCTTGAGTATCCGACTCCATTCCCTTGGAGATTCTCAGGATCGCGTTGGGTCTTGTTGTGATAGTAATGACCCCGATAGTAGTTCTCGTGCTCGTATCTCCCTAACCCCCACGCGGCAGAAGGCCATTCTATCATGAACGTCCATTGTGTACACTATTGACACAGTGTACATAATGTGATACCTTTGAAAAAAGGAAAGTGAGGTGCAAAACATGCAACCAGTAAGCGCAACAGATGTTAGAAAAAACTGGAGCTCAGTTTGCGACGATGTGGCGAGAAACCGGCCGGTCTTTGTTAAAAGAACGCGCGATGAAATGGTTATGGCAAGCACAGAGGATATGAAAAACATTTTGGAAGGCCTGCGATATCATGTCGATATTTACATGGAAGCTGACGGGTCAGTAACGGCCGCTCTTAGAGAAATAGATCTTGCCGAAAACGGCTCCGATAAGGAGACTGCGTGCACACTTCTTTCAGAGGCGATCCTCGAATATGCTGAAGAGTATTATTCAGAATTCCAGACATATCGCAACGCTCCAAACAGGCGCGCCCATCTCCCCTATGTTATTAAGGCGATCCTTTTGAGAGAACCCGCATCGATAAAGGAGGAGATGGTATGCCGAAATGGAAAGATCTGAAACGATACTGCAAGAAAACCGGCTGGGAACTGTATAAGTCAACAGACCATGATTATTACAGAAAAGTCGAGAGCGACGGCACAGTCAAGCGTACAAAGGTTTCCAGAAGTTCAAAAGAAATCCCTAAAATGTTATGGAAGCATATCCTGAAGGATCAGCTTCAAATCGATGAAGAAGAATTCAACAGAAACATCTGACAACTGCTCCAACCCTGTCAGATCCTGTTGTATCCACTCGTAAAAGGGTGTATAGTATCAGTGTAATTCAATCAAGTGACCAATCTCAATTGATCATTTCGAGCATTCTAAGATTTCCAACTTACTATGAACCACATGCCTGAATTTGAGTGCGCCGACCAATGCGTGCTTTAGGGAAGAAAACAGAAAGGAACCTATCTATGTGGAAGACGATGGATGAAGCGACGCTGAAGTCGAAGAAGGTGGCGGATCTCAGGGAGATCGCCAGGACTTTTGGTCTGGAGGGCTACGCCAAGATGAAAAAGGCGGAGCTGATCGCTGCGCTGATGACCGACGGAGAGGACGAGGCCGATGCAAAGGCAACCGAAGATACGGCAGAACAGGTCGTGACAGAGGAGCCTGCAGCAGAAGAACCTGCAGCAGAAGAAGCTGCGGACGAAGAAAGCGAATCGGAAGAAGCAGGCAGCAGAAAAACTGCAAAGGGCGGCGACAGGCGCAGACATCAGAACAGGTCTCGCAGCGACCGCAAGGGCGATGAAGCCCCATCTGATGACGGGGAGAAGTCCGATCAGGAGGACGGAAAGTTCGAGACGGAGGGCGTGCTGGATCTTGCCGACGACGGCTTTGGATTCCTGCGCTTCAACAACTTCCTGACAAGCGATCAGGATATATACGTTTCGCCTGCACAGATAAGAAGATTCAGACTCAAGACGGGAGATAAGATAAAGGGCATATGTCGTCCGGCCAGCCAGGGCAACAAGTTCGGTGCCCTGCTCTACGTGCTTACCGTCAACGGAGACGATCCCGGAAAGGCAATGCACAGGCCGGATTTCGAGCGCCTGACACCCATCTTCCCGGAAGAGAAACTGGTCATGGAGGACGGAAGGGACCTTTCACTGAGGCTCATCGACCTTGTGGCACCCATAGGCAAGGGTCAGAGAGGACTTATCGTGGCACCGCCCAAGGCGGGCAAGACCGTGCTGCTCAAGAAGATAGCAAACAGCATCGAGAAGCACTATCCGGAGACGGAGCTGATAGTCCTTCTCGTAGACGAGAGACCTGAGGAAGTCACGGACATGAAGCGGTCCCTAAGAAATGAGACCAGCGAAGTCATCTATTCGACATTCGATGAGATGCCCTCTCACCACGTGAAGGTGGCGGAGATGGTACTTGCCAGAGCCAAGCGCCTCGCCGAACAGGGCAAGGATGTTGTCGTCCTTCTGGACAGCATTACGAGACTTGCAAGAGCATACAACCTGGTGGTCCCCGCCTCAGGCAAGACCCTGTCGGGCGGTTTCGATCCCGGAGCTCTTCACAAGCCCAAGCAGTTCTTCGGTGCGGCAAGGAACATCGAGGAAGGTGGCAGCGTCACCATTCTGGCCACAGCTCTCGTAGAGACCGGAAGCCGTATGGATGATCTGATCTATGAAGAGTTCAAGGGCACGGGCAACATGGAACTCCATCTCGACCGCAAACTTTCGGAGAAGAGGATATTCCCGGCCATCGAGCTGAACAAGTCGGGCACGAGAAGAGAAGATCTGCTCATGGATCAGGAAGAGATGGAAGCCGTATGGTCCATGCGCCGTGCACTGAGCAACAGAGACACTCAGGAAGTGACCGAGACCATTATAGACAACATGATGCACACGAGAGACAACAAGACCTTCATCGAAGTCATCAAGAAGGTCATGAACGCCAGAGTAATCTAGAAAGTTCAATAAGGAATGGACCTTAAGAAGATATTTTTAAAAGAAGCCTGCCCTACCAAGATGGGTGGACAGGCGGTCATGGAAGGGATAATGATGAAAGGGGAGAAAAAGACCGCTCTTGCGGTACGACTTCCCGATAAAAGCATCAGGATCCAGACGGAGGAGACCAAGACCTACGGCAAGTGGATGAAGATCCCGCTGATCAGAGGTGTCGTTGCCTTTGTAGACTCTCTTGTCTACGGGACCAGGACCCTGATGAGATCGGCGGAGATCCTGGAAGAAGCCGACGATGAAGAGTACGAAGCGTCAAGATTCGAGAAGTGGCTTGAGAAGAGGTTCGGTAGCAAAGGCGTCTGGAACTTCATGCTCTACACCTCTGTGATACTGGCCCTGGCATTCACCATCGGAATTTTCATCATCATGCCGACAGGTGCGGTGAATCTGATGAAGCATTTCACAGACAGTGTCTTCTGGCTCAACTTCACCGAAGGTGTCCTGAGGATAGCTCTATTCATCGCATATATCTGGCTGGTGTCTCTGATGCCGGACATCAAGAGGGTATTCTGCTATCACGGTGCAGAGCACAAGACGATCCACTGCCTGGAGAACGGGCTGGAGCTGACGCCGGAAAACTGCGCCGGGTTTCCCACCCTCCACCCAAGGTGTGGCACCAGTTTTCTCATGTTCGTGTTCATCATTGCCTTTGCCCTCCACTTCGCCCTGGGCTGGCCGAGCCTGGCCCTGAGGATAATCACAAGGCTCCTGCTGCTTCCGGTGATCGCCGGGATCTCGTACGAGCTCCTGAAATGGGCGGGACGCAGCGACAACATCGTGGTGAAGATACTCAGCCTTCCCGGGCTCTATCTCCAGAAGATCACCACCAGCGAACCGGACGAGGAAATGCTGGAAGTGGCCATCGCCGCCATCAACTCGTGCATGGATGATGAGCCTCCGGCAGACAGGATCATAGGCGGCCCCGAGAAGCCGGAATCCGACGAGATCGATCAGGCGGAGAAAGAGCCGACATACGCAGATAAAGATACGGAAGAAACGGAACAGATATGAAGACCAGAGTACTGATAAAAGAAGGACAATACAGACTGAACAGGGCAGGCTGCCCGGATCCCAAGATCGACTCTGAGGAGCTCTTCTGCTTTCTGACCGGTATGGACAGGGTGGAAGTTTTCCTTCACGCCGATGAGGAAGTGGACGAGGAGACTGAGAGAAAGTATCTCAAACTCATCCGCAGAAGAGAGGAGAGGGTGCCTCTTCAGCACATCGTCGGCGAGCAGGAGTTCATGGGATTTCGTTTCGAAGTCAACGAGGATGTTCTGATCCCCAGACAGGATACGGAGACGCTGGTTGCCGAAGCGGCAAGGACCCTCAGGGAACAGCCGGTCCAGAAGAAGAGCTTTCTGGACAAGCTGCGCAGGACGAAGGGCCGTGAGATCCTTGACCTCTGCTGCGGCAGCGGCATAGTCGGCATTTCCCTTGCCAGAATAATCGACGATATAGATATTACCGCATCGGATATAAGTGAAGCGGCTATTACCCTGGCCAGAAGGAACGCATCCATCAATCACGTGGAGATCGAGTTCAAACAGGGTGATCTTTTCATGCCCCACGGCGAAAGAAAATTCGACATGATCCTCTCGAATCCGCCCTACATCAAGACCAACATGATCGGCATGCTCCAGGACGAGATCAAGGATCATGAGCCCAGAGAAGCTCTCGACGGAGGAAGGGACGGGCTCAACTTTTACCGCAGAATAATCCCGGAGGCCCCTGAGTATCTCAAGGACGAAGGATACCTCCTCATGGAGATCGGAAACGATCAGGGTGAAGCTCTGAGAAAGATGCTGAACGAATCCGGCGCCTTCAAAGATATAGAGATCATCCGCGACATGGCCGGAAGAGACCGGGTCGTCAAGTGCCGCAGGAAGTAGAGTTGCGGAAGGTCGCAGGAAGTAGAGCTGCGGAAGGTCACAGGAGCGAAACTGACATGGGACTGAACCAGACCCCTAAGGGAGACAGGATACATATCGGGATATTCGGACGCCGAAACGCCGGCAAGTCATCGCTGATCAATGCCTTGACGGGCCAGGACATGGCCATAGTTTCCCATACTCCCGGGACGACTACGGATCCCGTCTCAAAGGCAATGGAGCTTTATCCCATCGGCCCGGTGATATTTACGGATACGGCCGGATTCGACGATGAGGGGGAACTGGGAACTCAGCGGACAGAGAAGGCAAAAAAGGCCATCGCTTCGACGGACATAGCCATTATCGTGATAGACGGCAGGGAGCTGGCCCCTGGGACGGAGATGTCCGGCGACGAGACCAGAAGCGAAATGTCCGGCGACGAGACCAGAAGCGAAATGTCCGGCGACGAGACCAGAAGCGAGATGTCCGGCGACGAGACGGTCCTGCTGGACATGGAAAAAGAGTGGGCGGCAGATCTGGCTCGCAGGAATTGCCCCACCATAACGGTGATAAACAAGTGGGATCTGGTGACGGCGGAGGCAGATGAGACTGCCGCTATGGCGGCGGAAACGGAAAGTGCGCTCGACCCGGGTGTTTTTGAAGAACCTATTCCGGTCAGCGCTCTCACAGGCGAGGGTATGGACAGGCTGAGAGAAGCCATAGTCGAAGCGGCCCGGAAAATATCCCGGGAGGAGGTCTCGCCGGTGGCGGACGTGGCCGACGGATCTCTGGTGGTGCTGGTAATGCCCCAGGACAGACAGGCACCCAAGGGAAGGCTGATACTGCCCCAGGTCCAGACCATAAGAGCTCTTCTCGACAAAGACTGCACGGTCATTTCGACCACAGCGGAGGGGTTCCTGGGAAGTCTTCAGGAGCTGAGCCGTCAGCCGGACCTGATCATAACCGATTCCCAGTGCTTCAGACAGGTTGCAGAGGAGAAGGACGGGGACACGCCCCTTACCTCCTTTTCGATCCTAATGGCCAAGGCCAAGGGAGACATAGACGCATTCATCCACGGTGCAAAGGCAATAGACGATTTGAAAGACAAGGCAGGCGACGGATGCCCGTCATCTGCCGATAATGACGGATCCTGCAGTGACGACGATCACGAAGAGAGCCATCCCGTCCGGATCCTGATCGCAGAAGCATGTACCCATGTGCCTCAGGGCGAGGACATCGGCACAGTGAAGATCCCCCGGATGCTAAGGGAACTCCTTGGCGATGAGGCAGTGATCGAAAACGTCAGAGGCGCCGACTTCCCGGAAGTCTCGGAACTCAGATCCTACGACCTTATCATCCACTGCGGGGCATGCATGTACAACCGGGCCCACCTGCTGAGCAGGATAGCCGCTGCCGGGGAAGCCGGAGTACCTATAACCAACTACGGCGTCTTCCTGGCCAAAGTTGCGGGCATCCTGGAACAGGTCGCGATAAACTCGGAAGAATAAGTCAAAGATCCGAACTGGCAGCATGTCTGCCGACACCGGATCCCATGGCAACTATGAAGTTTTTTCAGTTCAGAGGCCATATTTCATAGTCTATTATGAAAAAATTCGAAATCAAGATGAGTATTTCATAGTTTTTGATAATTACAAGGGTCTGCAAAGGCAATCCGTTGCCTTTTCAGTGCAAAAACTATGAAATAACGTGTCTGAAAATCGATTATTACATAGTCCCTGGACAGCATCCCTATACAGCAATTCAAGTCTCGTGCGCTCTTTGAAGCAATCCCGTCGAAAAGGTTGCATAAAAATTTATAATGATGTATAATTACACACGCGTGGACGTCCACGCGTGTTTTTGTTTTCACGAAAGTAACGGAGCGAACAGAAATGATCGGCAATAATCCAAACAACGAGAAACATGAAGCCCTCCTCCTTCTCGAGGACGGGACCGTATTCAAAGGCAAGGCTTTCGGCGCCACTGCTACAGCTGTAGGAGAGCTTGTGTTCAACACGGCCATGACCGGTTATCAGGAGATGCTCACCGATCCTGCCTATGCAGGCCAGCTGATCACCATGACCTATCCAATAGCAGGAAGCTACGGGATCAACTCTCTGGACGACGAGTCGGAGAAGATCCATGCCTTCGGACTGATAGTACACGACCTTTGCACGAGGCCATCCCATTCGGACAGTGAGAAGACGCTTGATCAATGGCTGGCAGAGCAGGGCGTGCCCGGCATATACGGCCTGGATACGAGGAGGATCACCAGAAAGATCAGAAACCAGGGCACGGCAAAATGCCTGATCAGTACCGAAGGTATTTCCATCAGCCGGGCCAGAGAGATCTTCGACGAATCAGAACTCAGAGGCGACCTGATGAAGGAGTCGGGGACCTGTGAGATCATGATCGTGGAGCCGGCAGCTGTCGCCGGGACCGGCGGATCAGCTGACGGCTCCACTCCCCTCAATGTGGCGGTCCTTGACTTCGGGGCGAAACAGAGCACTCTTGATTGCCTTTGTGAGAGGAACTGCAGACTGACCCTCTATCCCTACGGTACGGCGGCGGAGGACATACTGGCAGCCGATCACGACGGCATATTCCTGACCAGCGGTCCCGGAGATCCTGAGCATGCTACCGAGGCCATAGAGGAAGTCAGGAAGTTGATCAGTGGAAGCGATCTGCCCATGTTCGGGATATGTCTTGGACATCAGGTCCTGGCTCTGGCTCTCGGGGGCGGTACCTTCAAAATGAAGTACGGCCACAGAGGCGGTAACCACGGAGTTTTCGACAAGAACACCAAGCGGTCATACGTCACGGCTCAGAATCACGGCTACGAGGTCCGCTACGACAGCATCATCCTGAAGGGGATGGATGTGACCCACCTGAACCTGAACGACGGTACCGTCGAGGGGATGGAGCACAGAGACAAACCCATATTCTCAGTCCAGTTCTACCCGGACACCACAGCGGGAACAGGGGACAGCAATTATCTTTATGACAGATTCGTCGACAGCATGGAGGAAGTCCTGGAGGAGACGGCACCTGCGAAGGCTACGGAAGGAGGTGAGCTCTGATGCCGAAGAGATCATATCTCAAAAAAATACTGATCATCGGATCGGGGCCCATCATCATAGGGCAGGCTGCCGAGTTCGACTACGCCGGCACACAGGCCTGCAAGGCCATCAGGGAAGAGGGCATAGAGACCATCCTGGTCAACAGCAACCCGGCGACTATAATGACCGACAAGGGAATAGCCGACAAGGTATATATGGAACCCCTTACAGAGGAGGCTCTGGAGCAGATCCTGGAGAAGGAAAAACCGGACGGGATCCTGGCCGGCTTCGGCGGACAGACGGGGCTCAATCTCGCCATGAGCCTTGAGGAAAAAGGTGTCCTGGCAAAGCAGGGCATCAGGCTCCTTGGCGTCAACAGGGAGAGCATAAAAAAAGCTGAAGATCGGGAGGCTTTTAAGGAGCTGATGAATGAGATAAGTGAGCCGGTGCCACCAAGCATCATCGCCACCACCATAGAGGAGTGTCATGACTTCGTCGAGAAGCAGGGACTTCCTGTGATCATCAGGCCGGCCTACACCCTGGGCGGGACCGGCGGCGGCATAGCTGAGACCTTAGAGGAACTCGATGAGCTGTGCTATGCGGGCATGGAAGCCAGCACCATCGGACAGATTCTGTTGGAAAAATCGGTCGCCGGCTGGAAGGAAATCGAGTTCGAAGTCATCAGAGACGGCAGAGACAACTGCATCATCATATGCAGCATGGAAAACATGGACCCGGTTGGCGTCCACACGGGTGACAGTGTCGTAGTGGCACCGGTGCAGACCCTCAGGGACACTGAGTATCAGATGCTGAGGAACGCATCCATCAGGATAATACGCAGCCTGGGCATAGAGGGTGGCTGCAACATACAGTTCGCCCTCCATCCCGACACCGGTGAATACATAGTCATAGAGGTCAATCCCAGGGTCAGCAGGTCGTCGGCTCTGGCATCCAAGGCAGCGGGCTATCCCATAGCCAAGATCGCCGCCAAGATCGCTCTGGGATATCATCTGGATGAGCTGAACAACTACGTTACGAAGACGACCAGCGCCTGCTTCGAACCTACCATAGACTATGTGGTGGTCAAGTTCCCCAAGTGGCCCTTCGATAAATTCAGGACCGCATCCAGGCAGCTGGGCACCCAGATGAAGGCTACCGGAGAGGTCATGTCCATCGACAGGAACTTTGAGAGCGCACTGCTCAAGGCGCTGTGCTCTATCGAGATCAAAAGCGATGGCCTTCACGTGCCCTTTGTCAGCGCGCTGGACGATAAAGGCCTCATAGAGAAGATGAAGTCCTGCGATGACGAGAGGATATTCTGCATCGCCGAGATCTTCAGAAGAGGTCTGATGGATGTGGAGGAGATCTTCGACGAAACGAAGATCGACCGCTGGTTCCTGTACAAGATAGAAGGACTGACGGATCTTGAGAGGAAGCTGAAGGAAGGCCCCCTCACCAAGGAGCTGATCTATGAAGCCGAGTCAAAAGGTCTGACCGACAGCGACATCATAAGCCTGTCCGGGATCTCCCGGGCGGTGCTTCAGGATATCCGTGTATATAACGATATCTATCCGGTCTACAAGATGGTAGACACCTGCGGAGGAGAGTTCGATGCGGCGACGCCATACTACTATTCCTGCTATGACGATGAAGACGAGAGCCTGCCAAGCCCGGAAGAAAAGATCCTGGTCATAGGCTCGGGCCCCATCCGTATCGGTCAGGGCATAGAGTTCGACTACTGCTGCGTCCAGGGTATCTGGGCCATCAAAGAACTGGGCTATGAAGCCATAATAATGAACAACAATCCGGAGACGGTGAGCACCGACTTCGATACATCGGACAAGCTCTACTTCGAGCCTCTACACGTCGATGATGTCATGAACGTGATCAAGAGGGAGAGGCCCTACGGAGTGATCCTGCAGTTCGGAGGGCAGACATCTCTGAACCTTGCGGAGCAGCTTCACTCCAGGAGCATCCCCATCCTGGGCACATCCTTCGAGAGCACGGACCTGGCAGAAGACCGGGAGAAGTTCGTGGACCTCCTGGATCAGCTCGGCATCGCCGTGCCCGAAGGGGTTGCTGTCACTACCAGAGAAGAGGCTTTCGCGGCAGTGGAGAAACTGGGCTATCCTCTGGTGGTCCGGCCCTCATATGTCATCGGAGGCCGCGCCATGCAGGTGGTATACAGCGACGAGGAACTGGAGAAGTATCTGAAGGAAGCGGTCTCTCTTTCAACGGAGCATCCGGTCCTCATCGATCAGTATATCCAGGGCAAGGAGATCGAAGTGGATGCCATTGCAGACGGCGAAGACATCCTGATCCCGGGGATCATGGAACACGTTGAGAGGACAGGCGTCCACTCGGGAGATTCCATAAGCGTCTATCCCGACTTCTCCCTCAGCGATGAGCTGAAGGACACTCTGGTGGACTATACCGGACGCATAGCCGGAGCCCTGAATGTGGTTGGCCTTGTGAATATCCAGTACGCCTTCGACGGCGAGAAGGTATATGTCATCGAGGTGAATCCGAGGGCTTCGAGGACCGTCCCCATCCTGAGCAAGGTGACAGGTGTGCCCATGGTCAAGCTGGCCGTGGCGGCCATGCTGGGCAAAAAGCTCAGCCAGTGGGAATACGGCACGGGGCTTTATCCGAGGAAGAAGGACTACGCTGTTAAGATCCCGGTCTTCTCCAGCGCTAAACTCACCGACATGGACATGGCCCTCGGGCCTGAAATGAAATCCACCGGCGAGGTCCTGGGCATAGATCCGGATCTTGACAAGGCTCTCTACAAGGGGTTCCTGGCCGAAGGGTCCAACATCCCCACCGAGGGCAACGTCTTCGTCACTCTGAGGCAGGCCGATCAGACCGGGGAAACAGCCGACATACTGCGTGGTTACACCCGGGCCGGCTTCCAGCTTTATGCCACAGAGGACACCATTGCCTTTGCACGGGCCCAGGGGCTGGACGTGAAACCCATGGACTACGACAAGGCACAGCAGTGGATCATGAATCACGAGACGGACAGCCGGGAGAAGCTGGCCATCGTCATAAACGTGCCCACGGTGGCCAACACCAAGGAGAACGACTCCTTCCCTGTGAGGAGAAAGGCAACGGAACGCCGGATCCCGGCCTTTACCTGTATGGACACAGCCAGAGTCTTCCTTCGTGCCATCGAGATGAAGAAGCAGGACGTGAAACTGGAGTACCGACAACTGGGATAGGCAAAAAACCCTTGATTTTTGGCGAGTGAGTGATATACTGTACAGGCTGCGACAGGCAGTGACAGGTTTTGACGGTGTTGCAAAGGCAACGCCGGAAGGTTTAGAAATGAGGTGAAAGCATGAAACAAGGAATCCATCCTGAGTTCAAGGAATGTAAAGTAACTTGCGCATGCGGCAACACTTTTGTTACAAGATCTACTGAGGAAGAGATCAGGACAGATATTTGCTCCGCTTGCCATCCGTTCTTTACAGGACAGCAGAAGTTCACTCAGCGCGGCGGACGTGTTGAGAAGTTCAAGAGCAAGTACGGACTGTAAACACAACTGCAGAAGAAAGAGAAGGATCGCTACCGATGCAGCGATCCTTTTTCATTGCAGGATCCTCCGGAAGACTTCTCCGGAAGGCTTCTCCGGAAGGCTTCTCTCCCTGTAGTGATATATGACCCTGACTGTTCAAAAAATCCACAAGATATAGTATAATAACCCTGTATGAAAAGAAATAACCCTGGATCCTCAAAAATCGTAAGAAGACTGCTGGGGGTTTTGGTGTGCGCCGCCATCGCTCTTGTCATAGGCATAAGCGGGTGGATGGCCATCACTGCAGACTCGCGGATAGCGGCTGAGATAACCACGCCCACGGAGCAGCTGACCGCAGAGGAAGAAGATGCTCTAAAGGCAATAGATCCGGATTGCATCCTTGTGCTGGGAGCGGGCGTATACGGCGACGGGACCCCGACGCCCATGCTCAGGGACAGGCTGGATACGGGCATAGCTCTGTACAGAGAAGGCATCGCGCCCAAGCTGCTGCTCTCGGGAGACAACGGCCAGGTAGAGTACAACGAAGTGGACGCCATGCTCAGATATGCCACGGAAATGGGAGTCCCGGAAGAGGACATATTCCTGGATCACGCAGGCTTTTCCACATACGATTCGATCTACAGGGCGAACTACATATTCGGGGTAAAAAAGGCGATCGTAGTGACCCAGACCTACCATCTGTTCAGAGCCCTGTACGGTTGTGAAAAAATGGGCATCAAGGCTCTGGGAGTCGGATCCGATCAGGACAGCTATGTGGGCAGCAAGATGAGAGAGCTCAGAGAGGTCCTGGCCAGAGATAAGGACTGGGTCAAGTGGATAATAAAACCGGAACCCACCTTCCTGGGTGAGGAGATACCCATAAGCGGGGACGGAAGAGATACGCAGTAAAGGAGAGACGATGGAAAGCAAGGAGTTCAAGGGAAGAAAAGGCCAGAAGCGCCTGAAGGAGCTGAACGAGAGGATCGATCAGGACCTGTCTATGATGGACGAGCATGCCAGGACATCATCGGAGATGGAGCTTCTTCTTAGGAGCATACCGGATCCGAACACCAGGCTCCGGATAGTCGGGTCGATAAAGAAACTCGATGATCACTGGAACGGCATACAGACCATCGGATTTCTCAGGCTTTGCGCTGAATGGATGAGGAGAAAGAAACTCACAGAGCTTGATGGCAGGAAGGCGGACGAGATGGTCGCTGAGATCCTGCCTGCAGAGGAGATGAAGATATGGAAGTCACACTGAGGATAGACAAGAAGGCCCAGGCCAGGATCAATCCGGGCAGGTGTATCAACTGCGGGGAATGCAGGAGGATCTGTCCCACGGATGCCATAAACGAATACCAGAAGGCAGTGAGCGGTCTCTTCTCTTCGGGCAGTCAGCAGGTAAGCGAGACCAGCTGCTCCGTAGGATGCCCTCTTGGGATAATCCCGCAGACAGTAGCGGCTCTGATAAGATTGGGGGATGCTTCGGGAGCATACCGGCACATAGCGGAGAGAACGCCTCTTCCCTGGATCTGTTCTGAAGTCTGTGACGGACCCTGCTACGATCACTGCAAACTTCTGAATTTAGGTGAAGAGCCTCTGGACATGCACGCCCTTGAAAGAGCGGCTATGAGAGAGGGGAAGGCCATCCAGTTCGAGATCACGCCGCCGACCTACGACAAGGTGGCGGTGATCGGCGGAGGTCCTGCAGGTATCATGGCGGCCTTCGAGCTGAGAAGACTGGGCTACAGGCCCGTGATCTTCGAAAAGCGCGACAGACTGGGCGGCGGAATGAGCTGGGGGATCCCGGATCAGAAGCTTGATAAAAAGGCAATGCACCTTGAGATAGACAGAATGATCGACACGGGCATCGAGGTGAGATACGGCTACGCCCTGGGTGAGAACTTCAGTCTGGAGCAGATCTGGAATGAGGATTTCGCCGCATGTCTCATGGCGACGGGCAGATGTGAACCTGTGGCTGAGACCGTAGCAGGTGCCGACTGCAGTGGCATCTTCCAGGCCATGGACATCTTAAGAGAGGTCAACGATGGAGGCTATTCGGAAAAGGAAAAAGGATCTGCGGCCTTCGGCATGGACCAGATGGGGCAGAAGATCGTCATCGTAGGAAGAGGAAGCCTTTTGACTGAGGTCGCCACAGTGCTGGCAGCCACAGGCAAGGAGATAACCATCATATACGACAGAGTCGAGACGGACGAAGACGCAGAAAAGGCCATCGCAAGCCTTGAGGAGATGGGTGCCGTCTGCAGGAATGCCGCCGTCAGGCAGGTGATATCGGATCCCGAAGGGATCAAGGCGGTGGAGGTCACAGAAGAGAGCAGACCTTCCAACATATTCTGCGACGGTCTGGTCCTTGCCTTTGGAAGAAGAAGCGAAGTGGAACACATCGGCATGGTCGAGACCAGCGCCGAGGGGATCGTCCATGTGGACAGATCATACAGGACCAATAGGGATAAGATATACGCCTGCGGAGAGGTGGCCGGATGCAGAGAAAGCATCGTCGAAGCCATGGCCCAGGGAAGAGCTGCGGCCCTTGCAATAGACAGAGACCTGAGAGCAACAGGAGAAGAGGACGGCAGGGCTGAATTCTATCCCGCATCCACGGGAGAGACCATCTATCCTCAGAACCTGTTGAGAGACAGAGACATGAGGGCCATAGGAAGGACCAGCGAAAGCAGCATAGAGGATATCGTATCGGTGCTCAGGGCTGCGGGGCTTTCTGATGACATGCCGATATACTTCAAAGACGACGGGCCATCGGAGGATGACAGCATCAAAAAGGTGGCCGTAGTCGGTGGCGGACTTGCGGGTATCGCAGCGGCTATTGCCTTTGCGAAAAAGGGTATAAAACCTACCATCTTCGAGAAGACCTCACGCCTTGGCGGAAGGTGCAGATGGCTTGCGACAAACAGGAGATACGACAGAGACAGGATGGATCTTGAGATGGCCAAACTGGAGTATGCGGGCATCAGGGTGATGACCGACACTTCTGCAGGCATCAGGCCGGATCTGATGGAACTCCTGAAGGACTACGATGCCGTGCTTCTCGCTATAGGAGAAAGCGCACCTGCAAGACCGGACATTCCGGGAGCCGATGCCAGAGGAGCCTTTGACGTGGTCAGTCTCATGGATCAGCTGAACAACGGACAGGTGCCGGAGGATCTTGGAAACAGGGTCTGCGTGATCGGATCCGACGAGATCTCGCTGGATGTGGCAAGAGGACTGAAGAGGATCTGTGAAGAGGTCACGGTCCTGTCGGTCTGCGGCAAGGGAAAACTTCAGGTGACCACTTCGGCAGGCAGACAGATACTCGAGGAAGGTATCAATCTGATCACCGGAGTCGAGGCTGTGGAGATCGAAACAAAAGAAGGAAATGTCAGCTCCCTCATGTGCAATGTGATCAGCAATGGAAGCAGCCTGAAGGTTTCCTGTGATACGGTGGTGTTCGGAGAGGGCAAGAAGCCCGATCTTGAGACCCTCTCCCTTAGGAATCTGTATCTGGACCTGGATGAGGACGGATACGTGAAGGCCAATACCCGGCTGGCGACCAATATGAGAGGAGTTTTCGCCATAGGCGATTTCAACATGAGCTCAATAGATGCCGGTCGTGCCGGAGCCACAGCGGTGAGCAACTATCTGCTGGGTGAAAGCGAGTCCGTTGTCGTGGAGAAATTCAGACCGGAAGAGATGGCCACAGAGCACGAGAGGATCGAAGGCAAAAGCGGTGTGATCCTTCAGCAGGAAGCTGCACCGACACACGAGGATGAGGGCGGACGCTGCATAAACTGCGGCTATCATCAGCCGGAGGAGAACCGGTGCATCGGCTGCGGGATATGTCAGAAGACCTGTCCCGTCGGAGCCATATGGATGGAAGGAATAGGGCAGTAGCCCTGAGGAGGAACCTGGATGAACAGGATAGAAAGAGATGTGATCATTGTCGGAGCAGGTCCGGCCGGGTCCATATGTGCAGCTTATCTGGCCAAGGCCGGAGTGGATGTGCTTCTTCTCGAGAGGGATGTGTTCCCCAGAGAAAAGGCATGTGGCAGCGTGGTCAGCGAGCACCTGGTCAGACATCTTTCTCAGCTTGAGGCTGCAGACAGTCTGGACAGGATGAGCGTCTTCGTCAACCAGCTGCTCATGGTGAGCGGCGGAGGAAGCGAGGCGCTGATAGACTACGAGTGCTACGGTACCAACAGGAGAGATCTGGAACAGCTGCTGGCACAGACCGCAGTAAGCTGGGGAGCAGAGATAAGGTTTGGCTGCCGGGTCACAGGTCTGATCAGAGAGCTGGGCAGGATATGCGGAGTTCGGATGATCAGCGGCGGGATCGAGAGCGAGATCAGATCCAAGCTGGTCATAGGTGCCGACGGCGCCCTGTCCCTTATAGCCAAGGAGACGGCTCTGATGAAGGAAGCGCCTGAATCCATGAGCATAGGAATGAGTGCTTTCTTCGAGGGAGTCAGGCTCGACAGGAATATAGCCATCGGCCAGTACAGCACATACGGTGCCGTGTTCTTCGACAGAGAAGTGGCGCCGGGCTACCTCTGGATAATGCCCTCAGGCGATGGGGGAGTCCTGAGAGGACACTGTAACGTAGGGATTATAATGGACTACGAGCAGGGGGCGGACCGGGATATGGAGGAGGTCTTCGCCGACTGGCTGCATCGCTCGACAAGAGGCGCATCGATGCTCGGCGGAGCCCGGCAGACAGGCCCATGGCGCAAAGGCAAGCAGACCTATATCACCCAGAACATGAAGAACACAGCCTCAGGGCTCATACTGATCGGCGATGCCGCTTCGGTGATGGAACCCCTCTGGGGCGACGGGCTTTCGGCGGCGGCAGATTCTGCAAGAGCGGCTGCCGATGCGGCCTGGGAGGCGATCAAAAACAACGACTTCTCCGACGAAGCCCTAAGCGGGGTCTACAACGGACATCAGCTCCGTATGGGAGAGGCCGAGAGGAAGGATCTGATGAAGAGGATCGCGATCCTGAGGGAGACCATGAAGGATCCTGTGGGAGTCGACAGAGGGATAATGAGGATCAAAGCCAACAAGGAACTGGCGAAAGGACTGTTCTGATATATGTCACTCAAGTTTTGCTCTTTCGCAAGCGGAAGCAGCGGTAACAGCTATCTGATAAAAAATGAAGAGACCGCCATACTGATCGATGCAGGCATCTCGGGCAAGAGGATAATGGAAGGCCTTGAGGCGACACAGACTCCTCCCGAAACAGTAAGGGCCATCCTTGTGACCCACGAGCACATCGATCATGTGAGGAGTCTTCCCGTCATGACCAGGAAGATCCCCGGGGTAGAGATATACGCCAATGAGGCCACCTGGCAGAGGATCGAAAGGCCTGTACCTGAAGAGAACATCAGAAACTTCAGGACCGGAGAGGACTTCGAGCTTGGCGGGATCAGGGTGCGTTCTTTTTCTGTGCCCCACGATGCGGCGGAGCCCGTAGGCTTTTCCCTGATCAGCGGAGACAGGAAGATAAGCATAGTCACCGATGCCGGCTATATCACCGATGAGATATACGAAGAGATCACCGATGCGGACATGCTGCTTCTCGAAGCCAATCACGAGAAGGAGATGCTCCTCATGGGAAGATACCCCTATCCCCTGAAACAGAGGATACTCGGCGATGAGGGACATCTGTCAAACATATCGGCAGGGGAAGTCCTCTGCAGACTTGCAGGGGAGAAGGATATGACCCGTCGGGTGTTGCTGGGACATTTGAGCGCCGAGAACAACGATCCCCACGTAGCTCTGCTCACGGTGGAGAACACCCTGATGGAGCAGGAGATCTACACGGGTGGAGACCTTAAGATAAGTGTGGCATCAAGACATGAGATGAGCCCCCTCTATGAGATCTGAGATATGAAAGTAAATATAATAACGGTAGGAAAACTGAAGGAACGTTACTGGGTCGATGCATGCGCAGAGTATATGAAGCGGCTGTCGGCTTACTGCGATCCCGAGATAATAGAAGTGAAGGAGAGCCAGCTTCGGGCAAACCCTTCGGAAGCCGATGAAGAGGCGGTGAAGACCGAGGAGGGAAGAGAGATCCTCAGGAGGATCCGCCCGGAGGACTATGTCATCACTCTGGAGATCAAGGGCAAGAGCCTGGACTCGGAGGAGCTGGCCTGGAACATAGAGAGACTTGGCATCAGCGGCAGATCGTCCGTTGCCTTTGTGATCGGAGGATCCCTGGGGCTCTCCGAAGAAGTGAGCGGCCGGGCGGATCTGAAACTGAGCTTTTCGGCAATGACCTTCCCCCATCAGATGATGAGGGTGATACTGCTGGAGCAGATCTACAGGAGTTTCAAGATCATAAGGGGCGAGACCTACCACAAGTAATGGAGATCGATATATGGGAATGAGAGACGACGGCATACTGAGGATATATACGGATGGAGGATGCGCCGGCAACCAGAGCGATGAGAATCTGGGAGGCTGGGGTGCCGTCCTGGAATACAGGAGCGCCGTCAAGGAGCTCCACGGCGGAGAAGCCAATACCACCAACAACAGGATGGAGATGACGGCACTTCTTGAGGCCCTAAGGGCCGTAACGAAGGAGGATCAGAAGATCCAGGTCTTCTCTGACAGCAGCTATCTGATGGACTGCTTCAGGAAGAAGTGGTACGAGGGGTGGCAGAAGAACGGCTGGAAGACGGCCAAGAAGACACCTGTGGAGAATCAGGATCTGTGGCAGGAACTGCTGCCTTTTCTGAGCAGACACGACATCCGGTTCTATCGGGTCAAGGGACATGTGAACCTTGCAAGTCGGGTCACCGACTTCGACAAACTCTACGAGAAGTTCAGAGAGTGGAACGGCGATGAGTTCACCTACGAAGACTTCGAATACGTAACGGAGAGGAACAACAGGGCGGATGCTCTGGCAAATGAGGGTATAGACGAGCTGAGAGAGGCACCTTTTTAGGAGGAAGATATGGAAGAAGCGAGAAGACAGGGATTGATCGAGGACATCGCCCGGTTCATCGGCATGGTGGGCACCTACCTGCCTGACGACGTGGAGGCGGCGCTGGAGAGGCTGGCTGCAGAAGAGAGTCAGGAGAGGGCGAAGACAATGTACGGCTGCATCCTTGAGGATCTGGCACTGGCGAAGGAACTGAAGCGTCCCCTTTGTCAGGATACGGGAGTTCTCCAGTTTTTCCTGGAGGTGGGCACGGAATTTCCCTACATGGCCGAGATCGAGGAGGTGCTGAAGGAGGCAACTGCAAAGGCAACGGCGGAGACTCCTTTAAGACCCAATGTGGTCCAGCCTTTGGGCGAACACAATACGGGAAACAACGTGGGCTACGATGCTCCATATATAGAATATGAACTGGTGGCCGGAAGCGACGAGCTCAGGCTTCGCATGTACATGGCGGGAGGCGGATGCTCTCTTCCGGGAAGGAGCAAGGTCCTCATGCCTCTTGAAGGAGTCGCGGGGATCAGAAAATTCGTCAGCCAGACCATGGTCGACTGGGGCGTCAACGCATGCCCGCCCCTGTGTATAGGAATAGGACTTGGGACCTGTGCGGCGACCTCTGCCATGCTTTCCAAGAAGGCCCTTTTAAGGCCCGTAGGGACCTGGTCCGATATCCCCGAGGTCGCACAGCTTGAGAAGCAGATCGAAGATGACCTCAACGCTCTTGGGATCGGGCCCCTGGGATTCGGCGGGTCTGCCAGCGTGATGAGCGTCAACATAGAAGCGGCAGGACACCACCCGGCAACGCTGGGAGTCGGCATCACCACCGGATGCTGGGCCACCAGAAGGGGAGAGATGATCATAGGCAGGGACCTTGAGTGCAGGATCCTGTCCCATAGGGATTCGTTGAAGTGATCGGATAGATATGGATCGAGGCGGAACAATGAAGAAAGTACTGACTACACCAATAACATATGAGCAGATAAAGGACCTTAAGATCGGTGATACGGTCTACCTTACGGGGATGCTGGCCACCTGCAGGGACAGCGGACACAAGAGGGTCATCGAAGAGGGCGTGATGCCGGAGAAGTTCGATTTTCGCGACGGGGCCATCTTCCATGCAGGGCCTATCGTAGGAAAGAATGAAGAGGGCAGGGACTACATGGTCTCCATCGGTCCGACAACCAGCAGAAGGATGGAACCGCTTGAAGCGGCCTTTATCGAGAAGACCGGCGTCAGAATGATCATCGGCAAAGGTGGGATGATGTCGGATACCGCTGCCGCATGCAAGGAGTTCGGTGCGATCCACTGTGCCTTTCCCGGAGGCTGTGCCGTGGTAGCTGCTCAGGAAGTGGAAGAGGTCACCGATGTGGAATGGATGGACTTCGGGATGCCCGAAGCTCTCTGGATAATGAAGGTCAAGGAGTTCGGCCCCCTGGTAGTATCCATAGACACCGAGGGGGGCAATCTCTTCGAGGAAAATGTCAAAGCCTACAGGCAGAGGATGGAGGAGAGATTCTAGAACTCGATCAGGGGATCTCCCACCAGGAAGTTGTCTATGAGTCTTGTGGTACTGTCCCAGACGGCGATAGCTATGAGGTCGCCGTCTTTTACTTTGTACACAGGCTTCATGGTCAGGCCGTCAACAGCTTCTACATAGTCTATCTTAAACAGAGGTTCATCTGACAGACCTTCCGTGATGATGGCTTTGAGTCTCTCGCTGGAGTTCTCGCCGGCAGCGATCGCGTCCTGTGCGGCGCGAAGAGACCGGGACAGTTTCCTTGCGGCGATCCGCTCCTCTTCGTTCAGATATGTGTTTCTGGAGCTCTTGGCAAGGCCGTCCTCTTCTCTCACCGTAGGACAACCCACTACCTCCAGATCGAAATCAAGATCTCTGACCATACGGCGTACCACAGCCAGTTGCTGAGCATCCTTCTTGCCCAGGTACATCTTGTTGGGATGAATGATGTTGATCAGCTTGGTCAGCACGGTGCAGACACCTCTGAACATTACAGGGCGACTTGCACCGCAGAGTCCTTCGGAGACACCTGTCATATCCACGAAGGTACAGAAGTCCTCTGCGTACATTTCGGAATCTTCAGGAGCAAAGACCATGTCGCAGCCCTCCTCCTCCAGCATGGCGCAGTCTCTCTCGAAGTCCCTCGGATATTTGGCCAGATCTTCCGTAGGTCCAAACTGCATTGGATTGACGAATATGGTGGCTACAGTCCGGTCGTTGTCATTCCTGGAAGCGTCGATGAGGGACAGATGTCCTTCGTGGAGGTATCCCATGGTCGGGCAGAGGCCCACGGTAAGTCCCTCGGCCTTCCATTTTTGGATCTGTTCTCTTACTTCTTCTATTTTCTTTGCTCTTATCATTTCGTTCCTCTCCTTGTGACCTGCGGACTCAGTAGAGCCTTTCCAGATACTCGGGATCCACTTCCCCTCCTATGGCCTGCTCCGGGCGAAGCTTCTCGGCCAGATCCTTGAGGATCTCCTCGTCCTTCATCTTGAAGGAGTGCTCCTCATCGGGGAAGGTGGTTGCCTTTACTTCCTCGTCGTAGTCGATGAATGCCTTGGTCATCATCTCTCCAACGTTGCCGAACTGCTTGACGAACTTGGGTACGAAGTCTGTAAACATGCCGAGCATATCCTGATAGACCAGGATCTGACCGTCGCAGCCGGCTCCGCCACCGATGCCGATGGTGGGGATCCTGATCGCTTTGGTTATGAATTCGGCAAGTGGCGCAGGGATACACTCCAGCACCACTGAGAATGCACCTGCATCCTGGATGGCGTAGGCATCTTCAAGCAGCTTTTCGGCCGCATCGCGTGACTTGCCCTGGACCTTGTGTCCACCCATTGTGTTGACAGACTGGGGTGTCATACCGAGATGGGCCATTACGGGAATGCCCGCTTCGGTCATAGCCTTGATCTGGGGACATACCGTTGCTCCCCCTTCAAGCTTGACGCAGCCGCCACGGCCTTCCTTCATGAGCCTGCCGGCATTGATCATTGCCTGCTCCACAGAAGCCTGATATGACATGAAGGGCATATCGAGGACGACCAATGTATCGCTGCAGCCCCGGGATACTGCTCTGCCGTAGGTGATCATGTCTTCCATGGTCACAGACAGGGTGTCCGGATAGCCGAGCATGGTATTGCCGAGAGAATCGCCGACCAGTACCGCATTGATCCCGGCAGCTTCCATGAGTTTTGCTGTCGAGTAATCGTAGCAGGTGAGCATTGAGATCTTCTCGCCCTTCTGCTTCATTTCCTGAAATGTAAGTGCTGTGTTTTTCATTTTTTCCTCCTTGCCGGTCACCGCTTCTGTCGCTGCCGACGTGTTAAGTGTTATTGATTCAGGAACTCCTCCAACTCCGAGTAGTCCCTGTCCGGGTTCTTTTTCTTCGCTATATGCAGCAGCCTGCCGGAAAGCAGCATGTAGAGTTGCCTTTCTGCCGGATCTTTGATCTGGCCAAGATGTTTCTCCAGAGTCCTGACATCGCCTCTTTCGACAGGTCCCGTCAAGGCTCTGACCACACCTTCCTCCAGTGCGTGTTCCATATTGCCGACGGCAAGGGGTCTTAAAGCCTGCCTGGCGTCCTCCTCTTCGAAGCCGCACTCCATCAGCTTGTCCACTCCGCCCTCTACCAGGGCCAGCACCAGATTGCTGATCATGACAGCCGCCAGATGGTATTTTGCCTTGTCCTCAGGGCGGATCACCCTGACTCTGAGCCCTGCATCCTCCAGCATCCGGCGAATATCGTCTATATGCGATGCATCTCCTTCGATGGTAAAAAAAGCATCCCCCAGTTCCCGATAAGTTTCGAATCTGTCGCTCACCGCAAAAAGGGGATGTACCGAATATGCATATGTGCCTGCCTCCTCAGCGCCGGCGAAAGCCTCTCTCGAAGAGATGCTGCCGCTGCAGTGGCAGATGTATTTTCCTTTTATATCGAGATCCCTGATCTCTTCGAAAACAGAGGAGATCAGTCCGTCGGGAACGGTAACAAAAAAGCAATCACAGTCGCCGATAAGTCTGTCGATCTCATCGTATGCTTCGGTTCCCGTAAATTGCGCTCCCTCTTGGGCAGCCTTATGGTCGCGGTCGTAATATCCCGTGATATTTACGCCCTGCTCTGCCAGGTATTTACCCAGCGAACAACCGACTTTGCCGGCTCCAATAAACCCGATCTTCAAATTTTCCTCCTCGGTACAGTTTCCGCTAAAATGCCTGGAATACCGTCCAGCGAGAGAAGTGTAGCATGTCGACAGGGAAAAGTAAAGGAAAAGTGCATCGCCAGTGATTGTAGAACACTTAGTGATATGATAAAGTAATGATAAAATCAGGATAAGTCCATAAAACAAGGAGAGTAGCAATGGTAATCAGGCCAGTATCGGATCTCAGAAATCATTTTCCCGATGTAGAGCGGGATCTGGAGAAGGCAGGTGAGGTGTACCTGACGAAAAACGGGTATGGATCGGCTGTGGTTCTTAGTATTGACAGTTATATCAGGCTAAAAGAGACTCATGATCTTCCGGCGCCCCGGGCAAAGGCAAGGCCCAGTGCTCGGGGCGCATTTAAGGAATATTCAGATCCGGATCTGATCCCCTTTGAAAAGAACGCGGGGAGGAAACACGTGCAGAGGAATCAGAAAAAATATGTTCCGGAGGTCTACGAAAGTGAATAAGATCCTTGTCGATACGAACGTAATACTCAGATACCTCCTGGATGACAACGAGGAGATGGCCCTTCTCGCCGAACAGGTGATAGAGGGTGGCGCATGGACAACACCGGAAGTATTAGCCGAGACAACATATGTGTTAGAGGATGTTTATGGTTTCCCTCGGGAAAAAGTAAGTGAAGCACTCAATATCGTCTTCATACATGTGGAAGCAAGACCCTTTGAGATCGTTAAGCGTGCGATCGACGAGTATGAGAAAACGGATCTAGATTTTGTTGACTGCATGATGGTTGCATATGGGGCGAAAGGTAAGGAGAGGGCGTTCACCTTTGATAAGGGAGTAAACAGACGGCTTTCTGAGGTCAGGGGAGGATGATTCAAAAAAACCTTGATTTTGCAACGTTGATTGCAGTATAATAACCGAGCGTGCCCTCAGGCACAGAATTATTCCTTGCGACGGGAGAGCCGTCGCCATTCAGTCCACAGGGAGGTGAAACTATGACAAACTATGAATTGATGTTCATCATCGATCCTACGCTGGAGGATGAAGCCAAGAGCGCGACCATCGAGGCCGTCAAGGGCATCATCGCCAATGAAGGCGAAGTAGGCGATGTTGACGAGTGGGGCCTGAGAAAGATGGCTTACGCCATCCAGAAGAAGTCCGAAGGCTACTATGTAGTCATGCAGTTCAAGGCGGAGCCGACTCTGCCCAAGGAGCTGGACAGAAGGCTCAGGATCTCCGACAACGTCATGAGACACATCATCGTCAACAAAGACGAGAAATAGGAGAAAAGGGGGTATAACATGAACCAGGTAGTACTTATTGGCAATCTGACAAGAGACCCCGAACTCAGATATTCTACGGGCGGAAACCAGACCGCGATCTGCAGGTTCACCGTTGCAGTCAATGAACGCAGACGCAACCCGCAGACACAGGAGTGGGAAGACAATCCGAGCTTCATTCCCGTGGTGGTCTTCGGCAAGCAGGCGGAGAACTGCGACAGGTATCTGGCCAAGGGTAGAAAAGTTGCCGTCAACGGAAGGATCCAGACGGGCAGCTACACAAACAAAGAAGGACAGAAAGTCTATACGACGGAAGTGATCGCAAATAACGTGGAATTCCTCAGCCCCAAGGGTGAGGGCGGACAGGGATTCGGCCAGATGGAACAGAGCGCACCTGCGCAGGCACCTATGGGCGGATTCGGAGAGGCTCCCGCAGCACCGGCAAACGATGCGCCGCCTGCTGACGACCAGAGCATCCCGCCGGGATTCCAGGCGATCGAGGATGACGACATCCCGTTTTAGTTGAAAGGAGTTTATACCATGGCAATGGATAACAGAAGACGCGGTGGTGGCATGAGAAGACGCAAGGTCTGCCAGTTCTGCGCAGAGAAGAACAGCGAGATCGATTACAAGGATGTCGAGACGCTGAAGAAGTTCGTCACCGAGAGAGGTAAGATCCTCCCCAAGAGGATCACGGGCACATGTGCGATGCACCAGAGAGAGCTTACAAAGGCAATCAAGAGAGCCCGTATCGTAGCTCTGCTCCCCTACACACAGGAGTAGGTGACAAGGTGACAATGGAGATGGTTCTCATTGTCACGTTTTTCGACACAGGAGACAGACAGGTCATCAGTACCTGTCTGTTTTAGTTTACACCTCTTTGGTAAACCGATATAATTTATCCATGGACAAGATGAAGACAGTAAACGAATATGTCGAAGCCCTGAAAGCGGCGGAGCTGTTGGTCTGCGGAGACGGATCCGACGGATCGGTCACCTCAGTGACCTTCGACTCCAGAGACGCCGGAGAGGGGACTCTTTTCATATGCAAGGGAGCTCACTTCAGGGAGGAGTATCTAAGGAATGCGATCGACGCCGGAGCCTCATGCTATGTGACTGAAAAAGCCTACGGACTGGGAACGGCTGAGTGCACCGAGATCCTGGTAAGGGACGTGCGCCTTGCCATGCCCGTCATCGCCGAGACATTCTACGGCAGGCTTTCCGATGAACTGAAGGTCATAGGTGTAACGGGAACCAAAGGCAAATCGACTACTGCATACTTCATCAGGAACATACTGGACGACTATATGGCGGCAGAGGGCGGAAGGCCTACGGCCATCTGCTCCGGGATCGACAACTACGACGGGGTCATAAATGAGGAATCCCACCTGACCACGCCGGAGATCATCGAGCTCTACCAGCATCTGGACAACGCTCTTAAGAGCGGCATCGGATACATGACCATGGAGGTATCCAGCCAGGCTCTCAAGTACAACAGGGTCGATGGGATCACTTTCGAGGCCGGCGCCTTCCTCAACATAGACACGGACCATATCAGCGATATAGAGCATCCGGATTTTGAGGACTACTTCAGGGCCAAGCAGAGGATATTCTCACACTGCCGCAGGGCCTGTATCAATCTGGACGGCCCTGAGACAGATGAGATCATCCGGGCCTCAGCGGATTGTCCCTATGTGATCAGCTTCAGTCAGAAGGATGAGAACGCCAACATTTACGGATACGATATACGTTCCGACGAGGGCAGGATAACCCTGCGCATCAAAGGCAACGGCATCGAAGGCTACCATGACTTCGACGAGGAGTTCACTCTGGGAACATTCGGGGTGATCAACGTTGAGAACGCCCTGGCTGCCGTTGCACTTTGCGCACTTGTGGGCATCCCGATCGAACACATAGGGTCGGGCCTGGCCAGGACAGTGTCCCCCGGCCGGATGGAAGTCTTCTACAGCGAGGACAAAAGACGGATCGCCATCGTGGACTATGCCCACAACAAACTGAGTTACGAAAGATTCTTCGAGACCATCAGGGAGGAATTTCCCGACAAGAAGTTCATAATAGTCTTCGGCTGCCCCGGAGGCAAGGCCATCGCCCGACGTGAAGAACTCGGGAGAATAGCGGGACAGAACTGTGCCTATTCTATCATCACCGAAGAAGACTACAACGAAGAGGACGTGAACGAGATCTGCAGACAGATAGCAGGTCATGTGGAGGCCGCCGGCGGCAGATACGAGATCATCACAGACAGAGTGGAGGCTATCAGGAGAGCTATCGATCTCATGGATGACGACACCATCCTCTTCCTGCCGGGCAAGGGTCGGGAGACCAGGATGAAGAGGAATGGGGAGTACATCGACACCCCCTCGGATGTGGAGGTCATAGAAAAATATCTTTAGATAAAAGAAGTGGAGCCTTGATCAGCTCCACTTTTTCTTCCATGTATCCATGATCTGCTGACGGTATTTCGGCCTGATCAGATACAGGCCCCAGATCGCTCCGATAGCCGCCGCCACCATAGTGAGCCAGTCGCCGGCAGCGATGCCGGTCATGACTCCGCCGCTTTCGGCAAGATCTGCACGAATCATTTCGGTAAAATCCAGACTGAAGTGACCGATCATGCATGGCCACAGATTGCCGGTCCTCAGATACACGGCCCCAAGGGCCATGCCGACGCCGATAGCGTAGGGCGCCTGAATAAGAACGGCCACAGTATCGCCGCCGGCAAGAATATTGGACAGGTGTATCAGACCGAAGACGATAGATGAGAGCCAGAAAATAACCGGGATCTGACGCTCCGATCGGATCGTCCTCATATAATTCGCCACACCCAGGCCGCGAAAAACGACTTCCTCGCCGAAGCCGGGGGCCAGAGCTGCGACGAAAGCAAGGAATATATTGCCGGTGCCGACCTGGTGCCAGCTGACGATGCTGCCCGTGTAGTGAACGACCAGCAAAGGCAGCAGCATGAGCAGGCCTGTCAGGAATCCCTTGGTGGAAAGGCAACCCGAAAAGTCGGGACGAAACCACAGGGTGAAGATCGCTAAAGCAGCAATCGCTCCGACGGCGCTTCCGATCCCGGATTCAAGATTACCGTTTGAGAGAGCCGGGAAGAGATCGATGAGAATGGAGTCCAGATAACTGCCCAGGGAGATCACCAACATAGCAAACAATGCAAGCAGAAAATATCCCAGTATGGGATGATCCAGTAATTTGTGCTGTCTGACTTTCATACTTTGACACTCCTTCTATTCGAAATTTCTTACGACGATGTCGAACCACATGTTTCCCAGTGTCGAGATAGGGAAAACGATATTCATTATTATACTGATATCGCAGGTGATGATGCCGGCAATTATGACCCCGTTTCCGGTCACATGCCTGCGCAGCGTCCTCAGGGAGATGATAAGCCCAACGATGGCCAGGACAAAGCTGGCTGCGGCAAATAGAATGTGAGCTTCATACATCCTGCCGACCATAAACATCTGGTTTACCAGCAAAAGATAGATGCCGTAGGATATGAGGCTTATCAATCCGAATATCAGTCCTAAACTTTTCATAATGAATACATTACCTCACGGCTTTATCATACCATCTTTTGATGAAGTTTGATTAAGATTTGATGATATGGGGCATCGGGGTTAAAATAAGGTAAAGTATCAAAGGGACACAGAAGGAAAAGAAAATGATGAAGGAAATATCGATAAAGGATTTTGAAGGAATAGATATCGGTCAGGTCGAGGATGTCCGTGCCGGAACAGGATGCACTGCAGTGATTTGTAAGGCCGGCATGAGGGCAGGACTCGATGTGAGAGGCGGAGGCCCTGCTTCAAGGGACAGCCGTCTGCTGGATCCGCTGATGGCGGCCCAGGAGATCCATGGCATCCTGCTTTCGGGCGGCAGCGCTTTTGGTCTTGCCGCTGCAGGCGGTGCTCAGAAGTATCTTGAGGAAAAGGATATCGGATTCGACGTAGGCGTGACGAAGGTGCCCCTGGTGGTACAGTCATGCCTTTTTGATCTGACCGTGGGAGATCCGATGGTACGTCCCGATGAGAAGATGGGTTATGAAGCGGCCAGGACAGCCATGGAGGAGCCCAACTACAGGGACGGTAACTACGGCGCCGGATGCGGTGCCACCGTGGGCAAGATCTGTGGCATGGAGACCAGCATGAAGACCGGCATGGGAAGTTATGCTGTGGAGATCGACGGTCTTAAGGTGGGAGCCATGGTAGCCCTCAATGCCATGGGAGACATTTTCGATTGGAAAAACGGCAGGCAGATCGCCGGTCTGCAGGCAGAAGACGGCAAAGATCTGCGAAGCACATCGGAACATATGAAGTCCAGAGTCTCGGCCATAGATAACCGCTTCGTCGAGAACACTACTCTGGGGGTCATAATAACCAACGGAGCCTTTGATAAGGCTCAGTTGTGCAAGATAGCAGGCATGGCTCACGACGGCTATGCCAGATCCATTGACCCGGTCCACTGTACCGTGGACGGGGATAGCATCTATGCAGTTTCAGCCGGAGATTTCGATGCCGACCAGGATCTGGTCGGAACCCTGGCGGCGGAGGTCATGAGCGAAGCCATCTGCCGGGCAGTTTATGCTGCGGAGAGCGCCTACGGCATCAGGGCGGTCAGGGACATCGAAGTATAGTCGGCGATGCATTTCAGGAAAAGGACCATAGGAAGACTATAGCCCCAATATGAGGCTGCGACAGCGCTTCATTGGGGCTGTGGCCCCACGATTGCTCAACTATAGCCCCAATATGAGGCTGCGGCAGCGCTCGTTGAGGCTATGACTGCGCTTCCTTGGGGCTGTGGCCCCACGATTGCTCAACTATAGCCCCAATATGGGGCTGCGGCAGCGCTCGTTGAGGCTATGACTGCGCTTCCTTGGGGCTGTGGCCCCACGATTGCTCAACTATAGCCCCAATATGGGGCTGCGGCAGCGCTCGTTGAGGCTATGACTGCGCTTCCTTGGGGCTGTGGCCCCACGATTGCTCAACTATAGCCCCAATATGGGGCTGCGGCAGCGCTCGTTGAGGCTATGACTGCGCTTCCTTGG